>Ga0180438_10006443_pt1 | contig 15872 bp, 13 predicted proteins | sample SS_ome_12_FD_132455 | JGI IMG/M metagenome (GOLD analysis project Ga0180438, IMG submission 132455) | Hypersaline lake sediment archaeal communities from the Salton Sea, California, USA - SS_3_D_2 metaG | ecosystem: Environmental > Aquatic > Non-marine Saline and Alkaline > Hypersaline >...
CGTTTTGCGGAGATCTCTGCCCCCCCGCTTTGCCCCCTCCCAAAAGTCCAAGCCAAGTCCACCTGTTACCCATGTGCTGAGACTATTTTGTTACCTATCTTCTCGGTCTGTTCCTCGACGCTCCCTCTCCCTCTGGGAGAGGGTTGGGGTGAGGGTACGCAACGTCTCAGCAATCATTTCCAACACCCCTTCGAGGTTCTGCAGCACTTCATTGTTCCAAAACCGCAGGACCCTAATACCTTTGCTCTCAAGTTGCGCGGTTCGCCTCTTATCATAGACTGATTGCGCTCCTTCCGCGTGCTGCCCACCGTCCATCTCGATCGCGAGCTTCGCCTCGTGGCAGTAGAAATCAAGGATGAAGTTGTCCATAGGATGCTGGCGACGGAACTTGAAACCGAGCAGTTGCCGGTTGCGTAGACAGGACCACCACCGTCTCTCAGCATTTGAGGATGAGGTTCTGAGTTTTCGGCAGCGCTTTAGAAGTCCTTCCGGGAGTCCAGATTCGCCCATTGTCTGTGATACCCGCGTATGCCATGCACTATTTGCCGCTGATCGACCTCAGAAACGCAATTCGACCGTTACGATCTTCTTCTTGCCGACGGAGAGGTTGACAGATTTGCCCTGTGGGTTGAGAGTTTTCATCCGTTCTTCATTGAGATTGGTGAGCCGGGCGGCTTTGATAGGTTTGTAACAGATGATCTTGCCTCTCAACGGTCGCTCGGTCGGGTTGTACACGCGTAGTATGAGCGAGTTTCTATCCTCGCACTTCTTGAGAGCGCTCAGTACAAGGTTGGCGGGTTTGATCTCGATGAAACTCAGTTCTTTGGGCAGACGCCCGCCATGTTTCCCAGCTTCGCCGACTTTTAGCAACAAGTTTTGCAACTCAGCCTCGCGGACGACGTTCGCATCGTCCCATCCGCCGGCATGGGGGTAGATCGCGTACCGCCATTCATGTTCACCGAGCGATTGAGAGAGCAACATTTCAGGATGGACGTCCCACCGGTCGATCACAGGCGACTGTTTGAACTCGTACCCGCGCAACAGAGTCAGCGCGATAGGCCGTTCAGGCACTTCTTTGACCTCGTACTCGCGCATACCGTCGTTGATGATGGCGATACCATGTTCGCCATCGCTCAGATCGACGAACCTGTGGTTCGGATACGTAGGATTCTCGCGACCGTAATACGGGCTGTCCGGTCCGCGTTCGATCTTCCGGTCGATAACGTCGAACGCCGCTTCCGCGCAGGACACGTCCGCGTTGATATTACTGGGAAAAACCGCTCGCAACCGATGCTGTTTACACGGGTTGTCGAGCCGCGTGCGTATATCCACCCACCGCTGCCCCTTGCGGAGCGTGATGTACGACGTGACGACGAGCTCTTTCCGCTCGGCACTCCGGTGCACGCCATCCGGTTTGTGCTCCAGCCCGACCGGTATCATCATGCAGTAGTCCACACGGTACCGCGCCAGCAACGGTCCCGACTCTTCCAGCGCGATACTCACCGGCACGCCGTGACTGGTTATCACCTCGTCGAACTCCGGCGTCATATGCACCCAGGAATGGCCTGTCTCGCCGCAATCTTCCAGATAGTGCAGCCCGTCATAGACTTTGCCGATCTCCTTGTGTTCCACACGCAGCGTACCGTTGTCGTTGATGTGGAGCCTGAGATGCTCGTTTTCCATCGTGTTGGTCGCGGCGACGAGATTGCCCAGGGTAGGGGAGTCAACCTCCTCGTGCTTGACGTGGAACGTCTTGTACCCAAGCGCCGGTATACGGTCCGCCCAAAAATGGAGTTTCACACGCTGTGCCCGTAGTTCCAGGCTGATATCCGTCAAGTTGCGGACGAGCGTCCCGTGAGGATACTGGGACACCTCCTGCTTCGGCATCCGCTTCCCTTTCGGGTCGCGTATCGAGAACGCCTCGTACTCCGACGTGTCCGGCAGGTCAACGTACGCGCTGACAACCTCCGACCGCTCGTACGGACACGGGTTGAACACCGTCAGGACAGCGTCGCGCTGGTCAATGTCCGAGTTGTCGATCCGGTACTGGATAGCCTGGAACGCACGACGCGTGACGCCGTCCGATATTATGTCGCACTGATCGTACCGGTGGATCATATCCTTCTCCATCTGGTCGATACCGGCACCGCATATAGTGTCGTGCGGATGGTTTTGCAACAACATCTTCCATGTCCGGTCGAGAGCCACTTTCGGGTACTCTGCGCCGAGCGTCCACGCAATCGCCGCAAACGGTTCCGCCCATCTCTGCAGCGCATTTTCGGTTCTTGCGTTGCGCCGTTTGGTGCGAGTCCTGCTCGATATGACATCGCCGAACAAGTGCGTCCATTTGCCTGTAGCGCCTGGATTTCTGCTCTCACCTCGGATCACGGTCGGGTCCTTGACGGCGCGGCGCATCTTCTTCATGTAATCTTCGATACTGCTCTGGAATATCACGCCGTCCTTGAGATGTTTCTGACATTCTTCTATGAGCATCCGTTCGAGCGGATCCGGTTCTGAACTGTCGAACCCTTGCATACAGGCGATATACTTCGTGGTAAAGTGTTCCGACTCATCCCTGAGCAGTTTCTCGATTCCCTCGGGAATCTTGTCGAGAAGCAAGTATTTCTTGGCGGGATCAACTATGTAATAGTGGTCGATTGGATGTTCCTCGCTGCACAGCCGGAACGGCAGCGCGCCCCGGTCCCAGTCGTACCACCATTCGTCGCGCGTCTTGTTGTGCATGACCACTCGGTATATATAGAAGTAATAGCTGAAACGGGACAGCGCGCCGAAACGCATCCCCAGCAACCGCGACCCGTCCGGTCCTTCCATGATGAACTCCGAGTGAGGCGTGTTGATCCCTCGGTAGAAGACGATGGTATCGATCCCGAACCCCTGGTAAATCTGGGGCATCTGGGAAGTCTGGCCATAGGAGAACGGTGTGTAGCCGATCTTGCTCACTTTACCGAAGCTTTTAGACACGCGATGCCCGACGACCAGGTTGCGCACCAACGATTCGCCGTTGACGATATACTCTTCCGGCAAAGTGTACCAGGGCCCAATGACGAGCCGGCCGCTCTTCACATGTTTCTCGATTCTGTCGCGGTTCTCAGGCCGAAGCTCGACGTAATCGTCCACGCAGCCTACCTGTGAATCCATCAAAAACGAGTGATAGTCCGGCTGGTTGTCGAGCAGGTCGAGCAGGTGGTCCATGAATTCCACAAGGAGCAGCCGGGTTTCTTCGGAGGGATACACCCATTCTCGGTCCCAGTGCGTGTTGGATATGACGTGAATCTCGTACGGTTCTTTCTTCGCCATCGGAGTTGTCCTTTCGCCGGTTAATAATCCGGGCAGACACACGGGTCTGCCCCTACGGTGCGGATTGCGTCACAATTCATCGCCGGGCCAGCCGGCGTCGAGCTTTTTCGCCAGGTCTGGGAACCAGCGCGGTATCTTCTCTAAAGCGTCACGTGCTTTTTCCAAATGTCCGATACCCGAGATCGTACAGTTGATACCGCCCACGATGTTTGCCGCAGCATTTGCCGCTACTGGATTACCGCACTGGAGGTAGCTCCACATAAAGCCTGCCGAGAACGAATCGCCGCATCCCGTTGTGTCAATAACATTTTCAACGTCCGCGGCATGACACACGCTGCTATAGCGTTTGCCGTCCTTCCGGTACGCGAGCACCGAACCGACTGGACCCAGGGTGACAGTTACGATCGGAGCTCCACCGTCAACGATTTCGCCTGCGGCCCGGACAAAGTCGTCGTAGCTTGTCAATTCTCGACCTACTATCAGTTCGCACTCGAACTCGTTCATCTGGATACTGTCGAGATGCCGGACCCATTCCCGCCAGTCCGGAAAACCGACGAGCGTCTTCTTCCCCTCGCTGTCCCAATGGCCGACCTTGCTGTGAACATCGAGGTGTATGAACGCTTCAGTCTGCTGGCGCAGCGTCGCAAACGTTGGCAGATCTATCTCCGTGCCGTTCACAAAGTTCATGAGAACCGCATCGCTGTCTCTGCACGAGGAGATACGTTCCGGCATTAACGGTGTCATCATGTACTTGACAGATTCGTCGCGCTTCGAGACCGTTTCGTACGTCAGTTTCGCATGAGTGAGTTTGCCGGGAACGCGCTGCAGTTCACCCAGCTCAACCCGGGGATAGCGCGACATCAAGGAGACCACGTGATCGAAATGGTCTTGCGCTACGTTGCTGACCGGCACGAGGACCGTGCGATCCGAAATGATCGAGGAGAAGGCGGCGATGTTATACGTTATACCGCCGTATGATTCCCGTTTCTCACCAAGATGTGTGGTAATCTCGTCGTAAACCACTGCTCCCAAAACTGATATTCTCATTTTGCCCCTGTCCGGTCTTAGCATATTTCCCGCGGTTGCTAACGTTGCAACAATCAACTTGGCAATTATAGCGGAAACTCAAGCCAATTGGAAACGGGGTCTAACGTTCCTGGACAAAGGGAGCGGCAAAGAGAGGTTCACGCGTAGAATACTCTGAGAGTCATCGACGTTTACCAACTGGATCCCGGGTCAAAGTCGAATCGCATTTCGCGACAATCCGTTTAGACGAACGTCTTCAATACATGTTGCAGAGCGCCTCACGGGCTTCGTATCTGTACTCCTTAAAACCCGAAAAACTCCCCGTTTTCTTGACTTGGCACCGGTTTTTGTGTTATAAATCTATATGGAGCATAGGTATACGTGACAACAGGTGGGGCATTGGCTGCGGAAGGACGTTGTTCTTGATGGTGGTTCTGAGGGCCTATTCGACGCCGAATTGCGCGCCCTGAGTTTCTACTTCACACTGCTTGTCAAGTGTTGCCCTGTAGTTTATTGATTATAAAGGAGTTAGCTGCATGACGGAATCTGGCGGTGCCGGGCTGCACGCGCATCGCGCGGTATCAGTTCTTGTTGCCGATGATGATGCTGAGGTGCGCGATCTTTTCTCGAACGTTCTGACTGACCTGGGTCTTGAAGTGTCCACCGCGGCCGACGGCAAATCTGCACTCGAACACATGGAGAGGGCAGCTTACGATATCGCGCTTTTCGACGTTCGTATGCCGTACATGGACGGTCTGAGGTTGCTGGAAGAGTCGAAACGCATAGGGTCGCCGGCGTACGTGATAGTGGTGACAGGGTTCGGCACACCGGCCCTGGCGGCTGACGCGATACAGATGGGCGCGTACGATTTCATTAACAAGCCCTTCGACATAAGCGAGATTGAAAAGGTCATCAGCCGGATCGTCCAGACCGGCCTGCAAGCGTCTCGCACAGGGTCGGTTCTGGACCACGGTCCGGAGCAGGACGTCCTGCACGGAATTATCGGCCGCGACCCGAAAATACTCCGCATTTTCGAGGTGATCATGAAGGTCGCGCGAGGCAAGTGTACAGTTCTAGTCCACGGGGAGAGCGGCACAGGTAAGGAGCTAGTTGCCCGCGCGATCCACGGCTCGAGCGGCGACTCCGAAAAGCCGTTCATGCCGATAGACTGCGCCTCAATTAACGAGAACTTGATCGAGAGCGAGCTTTTTGGTCACGAAAAAGGGGCGTTCACCGGTGCGCATGTCGAGAAGCAGGGATTATTCCGCGTCGCCAGCGGCGGGACAGTTTTCCTGGACGAGATACCCGAGATACCAGTGGAGGTGCAGGCAAAACTGTTGAGAGCTCTTCAAGATAGGAAGATCCGCCCCATTGGAAGCACCAGATTCTACGACGTGGACGTGCGGGTTATCGCCGCTACAAACAAGGATCTGCGCAGCGCGATAAAGGATGGAGCGTTCAGGAAAGATCTGTTCTTCCGTCTCAACGTAGTGCCTATAGAGGTTCCTCCGCTACGTGCGCGCAAGGGTGATATACCATTGCTTGTCAGGCATTTCATCAGAAAGTTCCAGAGAAGTGAGAGATCTGTCAAAGGCGTGTCGCAGGACGCAATGGAACTGCTGCTTAGGAGCGATTGGCCCGGCAACGTCCGCGAGCTGGAAAATGTGATTCAGCGAGCGCTTGCCCTTGGGGAGACGGAGATCATTACCAGGGATGACCTTCCGCCTGTGTGGGTCAAAGAAACAGAAAGCAAGTCCGAGGTACAGGGCGGTTTCCGGCATCGTACACTCGCGCAGATTGAGCGGGAGGCTATCGAGCAAGTGTTGGAGCAAACCGGCGGCGACAAGGCCGCAGCCGCGTGCATCCTCGGTATCAATAAGAGCACCCTTTACAGGAAGTTGAAGACTTTCTATCCTGCCTGAGATTCCACTTGCAAATTGCGAAACGACCTAACGTACTGTCGAATCTAATGTTATAAGAAACGGTCTTCATCCGAGTCGCAATTTGCGAGAATTTGACTTCATCTTCCGACATCTCGCCCGACTTTCGTACAGTGCCCGCTGAGCTTATCCGTTTTTCGCATATCCTCCCGAAGTGCTTGCCTACCTGTAATTTACGCATCTAATTCTAGTAGATCATCAGCTAAGCGTTGATATCTCTCGCGTTAATCGGGCCTTGTCGGGGTCCTTTGGCACACTCGTTGCTATGGCAGTAACCAATGCCTTTAAAGACCAGCGTCAAATCCGACTTAGCAACGTCGATGAGGGTGATAGGGGAGAATCGTCTGTGAATGCGACCGTGCTCATAGCCGATGCAGATCTTGATACAGCCCGCGATCTCGAACGGGAGCTTGCGAGCAACGGATACCGCTGCGTTACCGTGAGATCGGGGCGTGAAGCACTGGCAGCGGCACGCAAGAGGCGATTCGATGTTGCCGTAGTAGACATGAAACTGGAGGACCTCAAAGGTTACCAACTCATACCCCTTCTGAAGGACATGTGCGAAAAGACCAAGGTGATCTTTTCGACCTCCGAACACTCGGAACAGATCGAGAAAACAGCTCGCGAGAAGGGGATTGTGTTTTACGCGATCAAGGCCAACAACATGCTCGAAATACTCTCTGCGGTGGCCACGGCAATCAGAGCTAAGAGGAAAGAGGAAGAAGCCGAACGGGTGATCGGGTGAACGGCCCGAAGGCTATGAGACGGAGAGTCTCCCGTGAGAAAGCGTGCAACCTGGGCAGGATGGAGAAACCATGAATAGACGAGAGGCTAACGCACCGAGTTCTACACGAGGCTTGTTGTTCATGGGAACGGCAAGCTCGGTTCTAGTTGCGGGAGTCTGTGCGGTGTTTGCTGTTTTGCTCTGGCATTCCAGCCAATGGCGCTCGCTCCTCTTTTGCGGGGCGCTATTGTTCGCGATCGGGATGCTGTGTGTATGGCAGTTGCTGCTGTGGCGGTCGGTTCGCGGGACGCTTGATCCGATCACGCAAGCGAGCTCGCAACTCTCGGGGATCCTCGAAAAAGAGGACCCACCGCCGCTGCACCTCGACGACGGAGAGAAGATAGCGGGGCTGGTGGACTCGATAAACAAGCTGATAGTTGCCGCAAAGGAAGCAAGACAATCTAGCGCCGAATTCGAGTTTGCAAACAAGGTTCTTCTGCGCGAGCGGAGCCGCATAAGCAACGCGCTTGATGCGCTGGGGGACGGAGTACTGGCGGTCGGTCTCGACGAGCGGGTGATATTCGCCAACCGTGCCGCCCAACAGTTTCTCAACCTGTCTCCGGAAGAGGTGACGGGCAAACCTGTTCTTGAGTGCGTGAAAGACCCGGAGCTGGTCTCGCTCCTGGCGCAGGCCGGGGAGAAAGCGGGGGGTGCCGGTGATCGCATGGAACTCTCGCTCAATGATGAGGCGTCCTCTTCCGTATTCTCGGTAAACGTGAACACAGTTGCGGACAGCAACAAAGAGGTAACGGGCAAGTGCGTGATATTCCGCGACGTAACCGACCTGAAGCGTGCCGAGCAATCTCAGGAGGACTTCGTGAACAGCGTTGCCCACGAGCTTCGCACTCCGCTCACCTCGATCAAGGCATTCGTCGAACTGCTTATAGACGGGGAGGCATCGGACGGCGAAGCGCAGCGCGAATTCTACAACACAATCTACGAGGAGACTGACAGGCTGAATCGGTTGATCAACAATCTTCTGAACATATCGAAGATGGAGGCCGGCGGTCTGGTGATGCATCGTACTCCGACAAGACTCAAGAAGCTTATCGAAGACAGTCTGGGAGTGGTGGAATCGCAGATAGCTAAGAAGGGGATACAGCTCAACGTTGATCTTGCGGACAGGCTTCCCGCCTTGGAGGTTGACAAAGACATGGTAAACGTCGTTCTCGTCAACATCCTGGGCAATGCGGTGAAGTACACGCCGGAGGACGGTCGTATTTCCATATCCTCGACCTCGACGCCCGACGAGGTACTCGTGCACGTTTCGGATACGGGCGTCGGCGTCGCGGAGGAAGACTTGCCGCGAATCTTCGATAAGTTCTACCGGTGCACCACACAGTCAAGCTCCGGGGTGACGGGCAGCGGTCTGGGGCTGTGCATTGCCCGGCAGATCATGCGGTTGCACGGGGGGGATATCAGGGTATCGAGCAGGTTGGGAGAGGGCGCCCAGTTCACTATCGCCTTTTCCAGGAGCGCTTTAGTGACTTCGCTAGGAGATTACGAACATGACGTCTAGGACAATCGTGGTCATCGATGACGAGCCGCACATCAGGCACGTTATAGGCAGAAAGCTGCAGCGAGCGGGGTACCGTGTCCACACGGCTTCCGACGGAGCAGAGGGACTTGAACTTGCCAGAGAGTTTCGCCCGGACTTACTCATTACCGACTTGCAGATGCCTAACATGGACGGTTTCAAGGTGTGCACTGTCTGCCGGGAGGACCCGCAAATGCGTAATCTCCCCATAATTCTGGTGACAGGATCGGTGATCACGACCGCCGACATCCGGTCGAAAACCGACGTTCTCGGCAACATCTTGTGCATCTCTAAGCCGTTCAGCCCGAGAAAACTCTTGCAGAAAGTGAAGGATATCATGGATTCGGGCAACCGGAGAGTGAACTGAATCATGGAGCCCAAATCGGAAAAAGAAGTGATTCTGACTGCTCCCACTACAGAAGCGCTTGCGGAGCTTGATCAAGCGCTGAACGCCAACTTCGGTATGTCACTCGCACTTCTGAAGACTGACGGTGAAATTGCCTATCCGGATTCGGACTTGACCGGTCTCCCAGAAGGTGCCTCCTTGCGCCGACTGTGCGCTGAAATGCCTGAGGAGAGTGACGAGGCAAGTGCTCCGTTCGGCGACAGAGGCGAAGCGCACGCTGTAAGAATGCGGAACTCGCGGGAGCTGCTCGGAACGCTCATCAGTTATCCGGGAAACGGAAAATCGGCTTCAACGGTTGGGTCGGAAAAGCCGCGGGTGTTCGGGATACTTCGGGCGTTTGCTTCCATGGCAGCCGAGGTTTCAGCAAAAGAAGTGGCCTTGGACAGTCTGACCGAAGAGCTTGCTCGCCGGTACGAAGACCTGACATTGGTATACGAGCTAGCGGGCTATATGGAGATAAGCAAAGGGGTCGGCTTTCCGGTCGATGCCATTCTCGAAACGGCGGTCGAGCATCTTGAGATTGACGTTCTTATTGTATTCAGTCCACTCACAAAGCGCAGAAAGATGTATTGCGCATCGGGCAGCGCGGACAGACTGGGCCGCGCCGAGCGGGCCGCGCTTTACAAATTGGAGTCGCACGCTCGAACTGCGGTTTTGGACGGGGGAAGACACTTGGTCATAAACAATCTGCATGAGGAGAGGTGCTTCTCTTACGTAAGCGGCATCTGCTCTCACGTACTCTCTGTCCCGGTGCATGTATCTGAAGAGGAGGTAGGGGCTATTACGGTGGTGAGGAGTTGTGGGAAGGAGCGTTTTTTCATGGGAGACGTCAAACTGATTTCCGCGCTTGCCAAGCAGGTAGCCATAGTCACAAGAAACGCGCGCTTGTTCAGGGAGGTTCGCTCGTTGTTCCTGAACCTGGTCAAGAGCCTCATTTCGATCGTCGAGGCAAAACACAAGTACACAAAAGGCCATTCAGAACGCGTCCACATCATATCTTGTTTCTTGGGGAAGCAGCTCGGGCTGAAGAAAAATGCCCGTGAGGTGCTTCACTGGGCGTCGCTGTTTCACGACGTAGGCAAGATATCTGTGCCGGACGCCGTCCTGAACAAACCGGGCAAACTGACCGAGGAAGAGTTTGCGACCATCAAACAGCATCCCGTTGTCGGCTACAACGTGCTTTCGCACATTGAACAGCTTCATGACGCCCTTCCCGGCATTCGTCACCACCACGAGAAACTGGATGGTTCGGGCTATCCAGATGGTCTTGAAGGAAACGACATACCACTGGCCGCACGCATTATTGCGGTTGCTGACGTGTACGACGCACTGACGTCCACGCGATCTTACCGTCCGGCAATGCCGACTGACAAGGCGCTCAAAATCATGTGTGAAGGATCAGGAAAGCATTTTGACCCGCGCGTGCTGCAGGTGTTCCTGAGGAAACACGATGAAGTTGCGCGGATGATTGACTCAGCGCGCGCCACTGCGGCAGCGGTTTAGCCTGAAGGAGAACGGGAAAAGTGGAAGTGACGAGAAGCGAGATTGGTACGGCGGCGATCCTGTCCATTTCGGGACCGTTCGTGGCCGATGAACAAAAGGCGCTGCTTGAGAAGATTGACGCCTGTATTAGGGACGGTATCACCAGGCTGGTCATTGACATGAAGCAGATGCCGTTCATTGACAGTGCGGGGCTGGAGACCCTGCAATCGCTGGTGCCGGAGTTTGCGAGGAAAGGTGCGGATTTCAGGATCACGGGTCTTAACGATGTATGTCGCGACATCTTCGTCGCCACGCGGATGATGAGTTTTATCCACGTTACAGAAGATACTGACACGGCAGTGAGGAGCTTTCGATGAGCCAGGGTGACCGGCGAAAACTGCTCGGTGAGATTCTGATCGAGTCGAACCAGCTTCTGCCTGAACAGCTCGATCTGGCACTTGCGAAACAGAAGGAGACCGGCACGAGACTGGGCCAGATCCTGCTCGAGATGGGGTTTGTCTCGTACGAGGCTCTCGTAGAGGCGCTGACTGAGCAGAGCGGTATCCCCCACGTGTGGTTGCGGCGAGGGCTGATCGATCCGAAAGTTGTGGATGTCATACCAAAGGAGAAGGCGGAACTGCACACAGTAATACCGATGTTCAAGGTCCGCAAGACTCTCACAATGGCGATGGCCGACCCTTCGGCGATATTCGTGATTGATGACCTGGAGAACATAACCGGATGCAGCATCCAGCCTGTTCGTTGTCGAAAAGACGACGTTACAACTGCTATTTCGGAATACTACGGCAGTCCGCTTGAGATGGAGGAGTTTCTCGAGAGCTTCCAGGAGACCGACGTCGAGGTGGTGGAGCAGCGCCAGTTTCTGGACCTGCACATGGTGGAGGAGATGGCGGAGGGCTCGCGCGTCATAAACATGGTCAACATGATACTGCTCAACGCGATCAAGGAAGGGGCGAGCGATATTCACGTAGAACCGGACACGACGCAGCTGCGGGTCCGCTACCGGATAGACGGTGCGCTGCAGCAGGTCATGTCGCCACGGCTAGATTTGCTGCCCGCAATCGTATCGCGGATAAAGGTTATGGCCAACATGAACATTGCCGAACGAAGATTTCCCCAGGATGGAAGAATACGGGTGGTTGCGGAGGGACAGGACGTTGACCTGCGTGTCTCGACGATGCCGACGGTGATCGGGGAAAAGGTTGCCATACGGTTGCTGGACAAATCGCGTCTCGTGCTCGACATAAACAAGCTTGGATTTTATCCCGACACGCTGGCCGAACTTAAACATCTCCTGTTTCGGCCGCACGGAATGATATTGGTGACGGGACCTACGGGCAGCGGAAAGACTACTACGCTGTATGCGGGCGTAAAATTCATCAACACGATCGAGAAGAACATAGTGACGATCGAGGATCCCGTGGAGTACCAACTCGAGGTAATAAACCAAACCCAGGTTAATGCGGAGCTTGGTCTCGGCTTTGCAAGGGTGCTTCGTTCGGTGTTGCGGCAGGATCCGGACGTGGTAATGGTGGGTGAGATACGCGACCGCGAGACTGCCGAGGTAGCCATCCAGGCGGCGCTCACAGGCCACCTTGTGCTCGCGACGCTTCACACGAACGAGAGCATTGGCGCGGTCGCGAGGCTGCTGGAAATGGATATCGAACCGTATCTGCTGACTTCGACGGTGATAGGGGTGATTGCTCAGAGGCTGGTTCGCCTGATCTGCGATGAATGCAGGATCCCGTATTTCCCGCCGCACGAGCTGCTGGAACGCATCGACTGGCCGGGAAACAACATGTCTTTCGCAGTCGGGAAGGGTTGCCAGAAATGTTTCGACACCGGACTGAGGCACAGACGGGGTATCTACGAGCTGCTTCTGATGGACGAGACGTTGCGCAAAACAGTCCTGAAGAACCCGTCGCTCGATGAGCTGCGCGAAGTGGCCGTGAAGAGTGGGATGCGAACATTGAAGGACGAGGGTTTTCGCATCGTTGAGGAAGGCGCGACAAGCCTCGATGAGATCATGCGCGTGGTGTTCGTCGAGGAGAAAGCGCGTATGGCCGCCGCGAGTGCGGCGTAACGGCTGGGAAACGAAGATGGCTGACTTGGTTTACACAAGCGAAGCGGACCGGAGCGGGTACCTCAAAATCTGGTATGCCGTCTCGGCGGCGGTCCGCCGCGCTTTCAAGAGGTGGCGAGAGCGGGTGCCGGCAAAACAGCTTGTTCTCGTAACGTCGCAGCTGTCGCTGATGCTTGAGACGGGCAACACAGTGTCTGAAAGCTTGCATGTGTTGAGCAAACAGACGGAGGGCACGAAGATCAGTGATGCACTCGGCAGAGTGGCCTCAAGCGTCGCAGGCGGAAAGACGCTAGCGGCGTCATTCGGCGAGGAGTCGGTGGTCTTCCCACGGCTTTTCGTCAGCGCAATTCGAGCGGGAGAGACCAGTGGACGACTGCCGGAGGTTTTCAAACAGCTGGAGGTCCACACGACAAAACGGGCTCAGTTGCGTGAGAACATCAGGTCGGCTCTCACTTATCCGACGATCCTGAGCGTGCTGTTGTTCGGGGTGGTTGTGTTCGCGGTCACATTTGTGCTTCCGCGCTTCACAGCGATATTCGAGGGAGCGGGCGTTGTTCTTCCGCTACCCACACGGTTTCTCATGGCGGTATCGAAATACGCGCGACAGTACTGGTATTTGATACCCGCGGTTGTCGTGTTCGGTGGTTCTGGAACCACGGCATTTATCGGCACCGTGAGAGGTAAGACCTTGATTGACAGTCTCATGCTTCGTATACCGGTGCTTGATACGCTCGTCAAAAGTGTATCGACATCCTCTCTAACCCGTACGCTGGGGATGCTGCTGGACGCGGGAGTCCCGATGACAGAGAGCATCGAGGTTGCAAAAAACTCGGTTGGAGGCCTCTCGTTCAGCCGGTTCATGGGCAAAATCGAGCGGAGCGTGCTCCAAGGCGACGGTTTCGCGGCTCCGTGGCGCGACAGCGAGCTCGTTACCCCAGTTGACCAGCAGATGGTCCAGACGGGAGAGAAAACCGGTTCTCTTTCTGTGGTATTGAACCGGCTGGCTGATTACCACGACGACCAGGTCGATATAAAACTCAAACGTCTCACCTCAATCATGGAACCGATGTTCATCGCGATCATGGGAGCCTTTGTCGGTCTTGTGGCAATGGCGGTGCTTTTGCCGCTGTTCAAGATGGCATCGGCGCTGAAAATGGGGGCATAGGAGGGAGAATTGGAACAGATTGTGAAGGAAAGCACTGTTTGTAGCTTAGCAACTGGTGCCGAGAGGAGGTGAAGCAGTTGAAGAAGGGCAAGAGGAAGGAAGAAGGCGGGTTCACACTGGTGGAGTTGATCATCGTGATCATCATCATCGGTATACTCGCCGCGTTGGCCATACCCCAGTTTGTCAGCTCGACGAGGGACGCGCAGGAAGCGACCCTGTCCGGCGATCTGGCGGTGATGCGCAACGCGATCAACCTGTACTATCACCAGCACAGCAGTACCTATCCGGGAGCGGTCAAGGAGAACGGTGACGGTACTCCGACGGCCGACGGTAACGAAGAGACCACCGCGTTTATTAACCAGCTCACGACATACACGGACGCGGACGGTGAGACGAACCCGACGCTCGACCGGACGAACTTCCCGTTCGGCCCGTACCTCATGAGAGGTGTTCCGGACAACCCGCTCGCGGCTTCGGGTGTGGACGCCGATACTGTGCTCGTCGATGCACAAAACGGGTCGCTGGTGGCAGAAGGAAGCCCGACCACCGGCTGGAGGTACAGCAAGAACACCGGCGAGTTCATAGCGAACGTCGCTGCGTACCAGACCTGGTGACGGCTGTGTTGTGGGGCGGTGGCCCAGCCGTGGCTCGCTACAGCGAGCCGCGGCGGCCGCCCGGATTCATAACCTTACAGTGTCTTGAGGAAACAGACTCAACACTCAGTGTCGCGCGGCTTGGCAGAAGGCACCGTGAGACACGCTGGGACGAATGATATGAGAGGGAATGAAAGGCCTGTTCGTCGCCCCAATAGCCCGGGGTTCACGCTGGTGGAGTTGATCATCGTGATTCTCATAATTGGAATACTGGCCGCGCTGGCAATACCCCAGTTTGTCAGTTCCACGAGGGATGCACAGGAAGCGACCTTGGCAGGCGATCTGGCAGTTATGCGCAACGCGATCAACCTGTATTACCACCAGCATAACAGCACCTATCCGGGTGCTGTCGACAACGCCGACGGTGAGGGAGCGCCTGCCGACGATAGTGCAGCGGCTGTCGCGTTCGTACACCAGCTCACGCAGTACACGAACGCGAACGGCCAGACGTCGGCGACGCTCGACCGGACGAACTTCCCGTTCGGCCCGTACCTGATGAGAGGCATTCCGGATAATCCGTTGGCCCTCTCGGGAGCTGCCCCGGACGGTGTGAAGGTGACTTCCGACGTGGAACCCCTAATAGCTGACGACGGGATAGAGACGCAGAATGAGGCGGGCTGGAAATACAGCAAGATGACAGGAGAATTCATTGCCAATGTTGTGGAGTATGAGAACTGGTAAAGCCGGACACCGTGACGTTCAAAGCGAGGTAAAGATGATGAAGGCCGAGGGCTGCTACCTGACAAATAGCCGTGACCAAGGATTCACGTTCATGGAAGTGGTTATAGTCATCCTCATTCTGGGGATTATAACGACGCTGGCAGTACCCGCTATGAACGACTTTTTCACGACCGAGACGATCACCGCCGCCGCTGACGCTCTTGTAAGCGCAATCTACTTCGCGCGCACCTCGGCCATCGCGACCGGAGCAGATCACGGGGTCGTTTTCGACGCCGGATCGAATTCGTTTCGGGTGATGAGAGCAATTGGTTCGCCGCCGGACGAGACGTACTTGACAGTGGAACACCCGGTGACGAAACGAGATTACGCGATGAGCTTCGACGACGGTCCGATCGGACATGGTGTCGACCTGTATGGGGCACAGTTCGGGGAAAACAGCTACGTTCGATTCAACAACTTAGGGGTGCCGCTTGAGGTCGGCTTTCTCTACCTTGAGTACGGTGAGAAGACCTGGAAAATAGGTGTCACGGCAACGTCATGCGAGATATCGTCTTAGGGGCGGGGTTTGTATGTGTTTAGCGTGTCGAGATGGGGTTTTGTTAATGATGGCCGCTGGTCATTGCAATGTAAGCGACGCGAATGTAGGGGAGGGTCTTGTACCCTCCCGGCCGCGAGCCCGCGAGGGTTTCCCCGATATTCAAGGCAGACAAGAATGTTTGCCCCACCGCCTTCATGCCCTCGCGGGTTGTAGGGGCGCTGCTTGCTGCGCCCAATAA
>Ga0180438_10006444_pt1 | contig 15872 bp, 16 predicted proteins | sample SS_ome_12_FD_132455 | JGI IMG/M metagenome (GOLD analysis project Ga0180438, IMG submission 132455) | Hypersaline lake sediment archaeal communities from the Salton Sea, California, USA - SS_3_D_2 metaG | ecosystem: Environmental > Aquatic > Non-marine Saline and Alkaline > Hypersaline >...
GAATTTATCAAAGAAAAAAGAAGTCAGATTGATCCTAACCCTAGCTATATTTCTCAATTACATACTTTTGAGTTAAAGGTTAAACAAGAAAGACAGAATAAAAAGAATCTTTAAATAAATATATCATTGATTGATATATTTATTATTTATTCAGTAAATATACTATTTAATCCTGTAAAGAGTCTAACAGAATATTCATTAATATCTCTTAATTCCTGTGTTAATTCGGCAATTTTATCGGATCTTTCTTTGACAGCCTTACACAGGTTTACATGATCGTTGACAAGATCATGTCGTTTCTGAAGGTTAAATCTAATGGTCTTTAATTTCTGTTTATCTTTATCACATAGTTCATTCAGATCTTCATATTGCCCATGGAAAGTCTCTAAATTGTTAATTGTGCATGATAAAACATTTGAAACTTCACTAGAAATTTTATCAAATTCTACAATCTCTTTCTCCAATTCTTTAATTCTCTGTTTTAAGTCCTGAACATCCTTATGACATTTATTAAACGCCACATTTCTCATTCTCTGATGTGATTGTTGAATAGATCTCTGAACTTCGGCTGGGTTAGAGATGATTTCAGACATCTTTACAATAGGAAAAGGGATAGGGTGATCTTTCATAATTCCTGAAGATTCAGGTCCTGTTGAATAAGAGAATATAGTCTCTGAGGGAGCAAGAGAAGGATCTTTTCTTTTTAACATACAGACAGAATTATCACATTCAAATCCTACTCCATATAAATCTTGATTAGCCTCAAAAGTCCCCACTTTCATAGAATAAGGGATCACTGATGCTTCTGAAGATACAGTCATAACGGGTTCATCAGCAGAAACCTTTACAAAACCCATTCCATCAGAATAATCCGTATCAATCTCTACATAACTGGCATGACCCAACTTATCTCTTGTTTTAATAAAGTGGCAGGTTACAATACCAAAATCATCTCTGGTTAATAATTTTTCAGTCGGAATAAATCCTGAATCTAAGAGAGTTTGTTCAACATCTTTATCCTGGACAATACCTTCATAAGTTTCAAAAACAGCAGTAGATGGTGACGGGGCAACTTTGGTACTGCGAGTTTGTAAAGGTGTGGCCATGTTAGTTCCTACAAATTCTTCCTCTGTTTTAAAGCGAGCCTCCACGTCTGGTCTATCGGAGCTGACCTCTGTATTGATCTCCATTAGACTAGAGATCTCCTCTTCTTTAGGAACAGAGGACATGACAGGTAATTTGGGAAGAGCTTGTGTGGATAATGCTGATCCCATTCTGGGTAATGTTTCAACAACTTTCTCCTGTTCCGAGACCTGAATCATGGGTAAGGGTCTATCTGAGATTCTAGGTGTAGCGGGGGCTGCAAAAGTATCTCTGGAGGGAGAAGGAGGTAATCCTGACATTCTTTGTAAGCAACTTTTAGGTTCAGATTGAACTTGAGTTAATTTAGGAGATTCTAAAGTTAAACTATAAGTGATTTGGGTGGATGGTTGTTTGGGTGTTTTATCACCCAAAGGTATTAAAATATTAGATCCACAAGACATTTCTTTCTAATCAGAATATTTTATTAAAATCAATCTTTTCATCCGAAGATTGATTTTCTAGTTAATATATTTATTAAATTCTTCTACAGTATAAAGACCTCCATTATATACTACTCCATCTTTTCGCACATTCATTTCATATCTAAATTCATATCCACCTCTTATTATAATCGTATTATTATCTCCAGGATAGATTGAAATACATCCTGAACATATCATAACAAACTTTTTAAGAACCTTTTTACAGTTTTCTATAATTACAGGATCTTTATCTTTGAATCTATATATAAGCCTTAATTTTTGAAGATACTCTAATTCCCATTCATCCTCTAACAAGAAATCATAAAGATCCTGTTTGGTTCTCTCTTGTATATCTGTAATCAGTTTAACTAAAATATCTTTAGGTAGATCATATAAAGTCTTCTTATCCATTGATCTATATTTAAAAATATTATTCTGGTCAATTTTAATTTATATTTAGAGAAATATATAATATAAAAAATGTTGTCGAAAATATATCAAGGTTATATAATAGGTAGTTATATTACAAATTTTAATATTTTATATCAATCCATTAATCATGCAAAAGAAGATAATGTATTTATATGTACTACTATACCCAGATCTTTATATGTTATAAATTTTCTGATAGGAGCACCTTATACTTTACCTCTACATTTGATTGTCGAAACACTCGAACCTGAGATATTAACAAAATTATAAATTCATATGTATAAAATACATATGAAATATTTACATAGTAATACAATTTCTACCTACACATCCATTACAACCATTGGTTTCGATATCAGTATATACATGATGAATCTGTCTCCAGAGAGCTTTCAAACCATTAAATAAAATAGGACCAGTGAAAACTACTGACAACTTGATCCAGGCGTAAACCTCCTCATCAATTTGTCCGTGTTCATGTAAATCATCCAAGATTCTACAAGCAAAACTGGTAGCGATATTTCTCTTCTCATCACCTGTTAATTTAACAGGAAGACGAGATGAAAAATCTTGAATAGTCTCCACAATTTTCATCATGATGATCTGGAAATTATCCGGGGTTAATTTCTGATCGGCAATAATTACTCGGATTCTATTAGACAGAGTATCATATAATTCTTGTAATTTTGTTTCTATCTCATCGGCATGATCAATCTCAGGTTCTCCTGTAAGACCAGACATTTGCTTTCTTTCTCATTCTTTTATATATCTTTATGATCTTAAATACTTATATATAACCCCTAAATGAAAATATGTCTTAATATGATTGTCAAGAATGAAGCCTCTGTCATCTTAAGATGTTTGGATGCTTTGAAAGATATTATTGATGCTGTCATTGTATCAGATACAGGATCGGAGGATAATACTGTAGAGATTATTAGAGACTGGATTAAAGATAATCATAAAATAGGTACTGTGGTGGAACATGGTTGGGAAAATTTCGCTCATAATAGAAATTTAGCTCTTCAGAGTTGTAGAGAGTTTATTCAAGATAAAAAGGGTATATGGTACGCTTTAGTAATGGATGCTGATGATTATCTGGTAATAGAGGATAAGAAAATTTTTCTAGAACAGATTAGAAAACCTGATAAGGATAAATATCTGATTGATATGAAATGTGAATCAGTTACTTATGCCAGATCTTTTTTATATAAATTAACTGATATAAATTGGAAATGGAAATATGTATTACATGAATCATGTCAACCTGATCGCAGAATAACAACAGCAAAATTAAAATATGCTTATATTCAGGTGTCTAGAGAGGGGAATCGTTCCTCAGATCCTTTAAAATATCTTCGGGATATACTAACATTGGAACAGGGCTTATTGCAGGAACCTGATAATTCAAGATATATGTTTTATTTAGCTCAGAGTTATAGAGATTTCAAAGATTACAAAAAGGCTGAGAAACTTTATCTGAAGAGATACAATTATAAACAATATGATGAGGAGAGATATATTTCTATATTAGAGGCTGCTAAATGTAGAATGTTAAGAGGTAAATCTGATCATAAGATGGAAAGATATCTTCAACAAGCGTTTAATTTTAGACCTTCCAGATTAGAAGCACCCTATTACTTAATTCAGTATTATAGATTAAATAATTTATTTATGGTGGGATATTGTATAGGAAAATCCTTATTAGAAACCCCTTATCCTGAGGATATATTATTTGTAGATCATGAGATCCATACTTGGAAATTTAAAGACGAGCTTGCAATATGTGCCTGTTGGGTTGGTGATATAAAGTTATTCGAAACTTTATATAAACAGATTCTTAAATTAGATATATCTGAGAAAGATAAAATCAGAATGGAATCTGATCTGAACAGATTTGGTACTCATAAATCTACAAGGTAAGGTAATAGATATTTTCCACAGCCCAAATATGCATCCGCCAACATGCATATATCTATCTCTTCATTATGATCTATTGTTTCACGGATAATCATTAGTTTCTCTTTTACTTTTTCTCTATTATAAACATTATTGTAATGTATAACCATATCTACCACCTCAATGATGTCTTTGATCCTCTCTTCATCATTTGTATTAATTATATAATTGGATACAGCATAATAGGTTCCTACTCTCCATATACTACCGCGATAATATGACACATTTCCTAAAACCTGATAACTTATATTAAATAAATCGTCCTCAGTACATATTAAATAAATCATTCCTAAAATTATCTCCATCTTATTTCTTCTTAAACATTGTCTTATCTTCTCTCTAGCTCTTTCTACTACTTTATCATATATAACTCTCTCTACACATTGAGGGTTTAATTTCATAATCTCTTCAAAAGTTAAATCACAATTCTGATAGGCTAATTCTAACAATGTTTTCATTTGATATAAAATGATTATTTAATCCTTATACATTATACATAAATGTATAAGAATAAATTACAAGAATTTTGCCAGAAAAAAGGATTAGATCTACCCATTTACAATACAATCAGGTTAGAATCTAAAGATCATAAGCCCAGATTTGTATCTAACGTAAAAATAAATCTCAACAATATAGAGGTGAATGGTAAAGTTAAAAATAAAAAGAAAGATGCAGAGATATCTGCCGCCGAACATTGTTTAAATCGATTAGAGAAGTATTTGAAACTCCAAAAGAAAGATATTTTCCCCAAACATGAGACACATATACTTGTAGATTTAGAGAATATTAAGTTGGGTGATTTGAGAGACAGATACAATTTCAAGAATGTTATATTTCATATATTTGCTGTAGAAAATTCCTCATGTTTATCCACATTAAAGTCTGACGATTATATATATCATACAGTAAAAAGTACAAAAAGAGATGCTGCAGATGTATTATTAATTATGTTTGTTTCAAAAATATTAGATAAAAATATCAATCTAATTATTCTAACACAAGATCATTTCGGTTCTGCTTTAATGGATTGTATTGACCAGTCCACACATAAACTAAATAGTTATCATCTATTATCCAAGTCGGATGAATTAGAAACTCTCTTTAAGACCGATATTCTAAATTAAAGAGAATAATATATCTATATACAAACGTTATTTTTCTAAAAATAACGTTTTTTAACAACCATATTTCTTCGCGATTTATGCTGACATAAAAATCATAAATTTCTTCTTTTTCAATAAGTTTCCATTTTAGGATTTTCAGTCAAAATCGACAATTTTTCTAGGATATTTGCAAGATTTCAAATCTTTGATACATGTATAGTCTATATCTACATCTGAAGATGATTTAATTTTAATTCCGACCGACCAGGGATAATAATTTCTTTTATTATGTTTATATTCTTTGCAACATCCTTTACCAGCCCTAAGTTTACTAATATTAATATCATATAGTTTTATTTGTTTGGAACTATTCATAATATCGATTCCTGTAGAATCTCCATGATCAGATTTTATATTTCTTAATTTACTTCTTTTAATTTTAATATTCTTACAGCAAGAGATACTTACACCAATACTTTGAGCTCCAGTATAATAATCAGAACCATTCATATGATAAGGTTCAAGTGTTTCATTTCCAAGATACCCCTTATTCTGAATCTGGTCTAAATAACAATCTTTCATCCTCAAATTTTTAACACCTCCAAATCTATATCCTATAACCCCTTTATTAATATGAAACATACTGTCTACATTCAACTGATATACATATCCCATAGATAATAAATCAGAGATAGTATCTACACCTTTACTCCATTCTACAATATCTGATGTTATATTGAGGGTTCCTAAGGTTATATCTAATTGGTGACTTAATTCTGCCAAATAAATCTGAAGATCAGATAAAGCATTACCCGAATATCTTCCATTTGAATCTGTAATTCTATTAATCTGAAGAACAGCACCTGCGGTATCTACCTGAGCACCCTCCCCATCTTCAAGAGATATAGCTACAACCTCGTCTACTCTAGCTTTTAAATCTTTAACACATACTTTCTTTAAATAAACATTAGATTGATATACAAGCCTTTTTTCTGGTTGTTGAAAATCATGAACAGCCACACCTTTAGAATGTAATACAACTCCAAATACATTACCATCTGGCAATCTCTCTTCATTTCTAAATAAAGATTCTGTGGTCTCTCCTGTGTTCATAATCTGATTAAATGCATTATCTAATTTCTCATTTAACAGATCTAATTTATGTTCTAATGTATTCTTCTCCTCGGTAGATAATTTATCAGAAGTCAATAAATGTTGAGCAAATAATCTAATAAATCTGGAGGCAGAATAGGTTGCCAGAACAGGAACATCCTGATCGTTATCTTTAATATTTAACTTATGAAGATAATGATAAGAACCACCATTCAGAGCAACTCCTACAAATTCAAAACCTGTAATCTTGAGATGTTCTATAAGAACATTCTTGGTATTATTACCATGGATACCATGATGAGAACTTCTTCCTAATTTACCTTTACGTATAATTACATTTTCAGCAGCTACAAATTTAGTTGCAAAAGTGGCAGGACCTTGACCGGGTAAAAATGGAGAAGAACCCAATTCAATATTAGAATAGAATCTTTGTTGCAATTGATGTTCTTTAGATTGTTCAATTGAGTGATGGTTAAGATTTATATATACGTTTTTAGCTTTTACACAGATGGCTGCAAAAAACCCTAAAACAAATGCATGATCTTTATATTCCTCCTGATCTGGTCTAGGCATCCAATCATGGTCTGGGTTAGGGTTAAAAATAATATCTTCTTTTAAGATATAATATCCTGGTTCATCAATGATATAAGTTCCTTTATCAAAATCAGATTGATAAAGATAAGTTGGGGAATAACACTCTTTAATCTTTCTCTCTAATTGTTTTAATTTATTATAGAGAATCTTTCCGGTACCTCTTCCCATTTATTTATAAGTATTATAATTTATTTCGTATAAATTATAATATATGTATTTATTCTGTAGTAACTGGAACCTGAGGAATCTCCGGAACAACCGATTCATCCATCTTTTCCGTTGATGTATCCTTGACTACAGTTAACCCCATCTTTTGAGCAATATCTGTCTCTGCATCATTTAAGTCTCTCCATTCACCATTATCGTCAATCTTTAGAACATAAATGTTTCCATCCTCCTCCTGTTTTACAATGAATCCATGATTTGTCTCTCTATACACATCATCTCTACCTTCTACAGGAACAACGGATAATTCATCCTGTGTCTTATCTTTCGTTTCTTTAACAGGAACAGTTTCTCCAGGAATAACTGGAGCTGTTACCTTTGTATTATCAGTATTGTCTTTCAAAGCAGCCTGGACAGCTGATTTCTTTAAACAACTTTTACAATAATGTTCAGATCCCGGACTTCCATCCATAAGAACTGGACCATTACATTGCTTACCTGCGGACTTACCTCTGGTGAAAATATAAGTACATTTAGGGTGATCTGAACTGTATGTCTTCTTTTGCCTTCCACCTCTTCTCTTGGGAGAAGCTCCCGTTCCTGTAAAATATCCTGGAATATTAGGCATCTGAGTCTGCATACTAGCTGCAGCAGGAAGACCGGGTGTAACAGGTGGTTTAAAAGGTACATTAAAAGCTGTACAAATCTCTTCGGAACTAATCTCTACCTCTTTGTGTTCTTTTAACCAATCAGAAAGATGAGATGAAACAGATCCTACAAAATTGTTTACAGTCTTTTCAAATACTGATTTAACTGAAGTGTTAGTAGAAGAGGCCATTTTTTATATTTTCTGACCGAATGAATTTTTGATTCAATTGTCGAATTTAATTCTTTTTCATTTTTTAGATCAGGGTTTATCTATTTATATAAGATTTTTATTACTTATTCAAGTATAAGAAAATTATATTTAAATACAAATAATACTTTTTTAAATGGATCAGGATTATTATGATATTTTAGGAATTGATAGAAATGCATCTCAAGCACAAATTAAAAAAGCTTATTATAAGTTAGCTAAAAAATATCACCCTGACAAAACAGATGAATCCAATAAAGAAGAATATACTAAAAAATTTCAGCAAATAGGGGAAGCTTATGAGACATTATCTGATGAAAATAAAAGAAAAATATATGACCAATTCGGAAAAGATGGTTTAAAAGATGGTGGTGTGCCTGGAGGTATGAACCCATTCGATATATTTTCACAATTCTTTGGTAATCAATTTAACCGTAATAATAATCATTCAAGAAATAAAAATAGAGTGACTAAAAATAAAGAAACTGTATTTACTTTTAATATAAATTTACCTCAAGTATTCACAGGTCTTAAGAAGAAATTAAAAATTACACGTAAGGTTATATGGGATAAACCCAAGAATGAAAAAGTAACCGATAATATAGATAAAACTTGGAGAACTTGTACCAGTTGTAATGGAGCTGGTATGATGATGGAAATGAGACAAATAGGTCCTGGTATGATACAACAGATGTCTAGACCCTGTAATGTGTGTAAAGGTGTAGGGTTTAGTTTATTAGAAGATTATATAATTAAAGAGATTGGAGAGATTATACAGATAGATATAACTAAAGGAGTTTCTAATGGTTACCAAAAAAGATTTAAAAATATGGGTAACTGTGGTCCGGGAAGATATCCTGGAGATCTAATTATTATAGTTAATACAGAGGATTCTTATGAAGATTTTTACAGAATTAAAGGTGAATTATATTTAAAGAAAACTATATTATTGTCAGAAGCTTTATGTGGAGGAGAATTTAAATTTAAACATATGGATGGAAGAATTATACATATATCTTATAGGGGTGTTCTTAAACCAGGTGATACAATCCAAATACCTAAAGAAGGATTAAAGGATCAGGATCTTAATATAATTTTTGATGTGGAATTTCCTAGAGAAATAGAGAAGAATAAGATAAAAGAATTAGGGAATATATTACCTCAAGGAGAGAAAATAAGCAAAAACACGGAAGATGTTTTTTACAAAGTCTAAAAAATGATTATTTATATGTTTGAATATATAAATAATCAAATAATTATTTTAAATATACAAATGAGTTTACCTCCCTTGTCAAGTATAAAGTTACCTCCTTTAGAGAAGGTTTCTTTACCTAAACCAGAAGAAGTCAAACCTTCTATTACATTACCAAAATCTCCTGGAATACAACCTGAAAAGAAAAAGGACCCTAGAGATATCTTAAAATATCTGGATACATTTTTTCCTATTAGAAATAATATTAAACCTAAACCAGTCGAAAATGTCAATTATACAGTAGAAACACTCACTTATATGTCTTCAGCCACAAGAGCTGATCAGATTACAAAGATTATTGTGGATAAGATGAAAAGTTTAAATAAACCTATTCCTTTTGGAATGTTTGAATGTTGTGCAGGTATGGGTGGTAATACATTATCGTTCTTGGAGAGCCCAGATATTAGTTATGTTGTATCTTATGAAATTCTTCCTGAAAGAAGAGAAATGTTAAAGAAGAATATTACTATGTATGATCTATCACAAAAATCATATGTTCCTGATCAGGGTTTTAATGGAGTCCCTGATAAATATCAAGGTGTTGTATTATATATGGACCCACCATGGTTACCACCAAGTATCAAAGGACATGAATCAACCAAGGCTGATTATATCTTAGAAGGTATGAAGGTTGCTGGTAAGACATTAGAAGAATGGGTTGAATCCTGCAAGCATTGTAGTATGATAGTTATGAGAGTTCCACCCGGATATAGATTAGGAAATGTACCTGGATTTAAAATAGAATCAGAATTATTAGGAAAAAGAAAGAAGAATAGTTTATTGATCACAGCTATACCTGAAAAGAAAGTCATTCAGCCATCTCCTAAACCCAAAGTACAAGATTTAAATTATCAGAAATGGAGAGAAGGGTTAAAATCTTTTCTTAGAGATAATATCTTAAGAAGAATCTTACCATCAGAGGCTGCTAGAGAGAAAATGGTTTCTGATGAGGCTATGAAAGTTTGGGAGGTCGCCTTTACACATGAGAGTTTTAATCCTAATATTGGAGAAAATTATGAGGAATTAGAATTATATGGAGATAGAGTTATGGGGGTTAATTTTCTTAAATATATGCTTCAGAAATATCCTAAAATCACTCGATCAGAATTGTCCGAGTTAAGAACTAATTATTTAGCTAAAAAGTTTCAATCGGATCTTTCTCAGAGTTTAGGTATGGGAGAATGGGTTCGTACTAGGTTTAAGAAATCAACCCATATGTTTGAAGATATTTTAGAGAGTTTCTTTGGAGCCTTGGATAGAGTTGGAGATATGGTTTTTAAGTTTGGAGCCGGTCAAGGATTAGCTTATAATATGGTGGTCGATTTATATAAAGATGTAGAGATTGATTGGGTACTTACCAAAGGAAATCCTAAAACTAGAATTAAAGAAATCTTTGAAGGATTAGGATGGGTCAATCCTAAAGAAGGAGAAAAAGTACCAGAACAGGCGGTTGAAGACGAGAACGGTAATGTGACATTTACTATTTCTATCACCCCTAGAGGGATGGATCATTTAAGACAATTAGGTGTTCCAGTCACAACACCAATTATAGCTAGAGAAACTGATACAACTAAGAAGAAAGCATCAGTGGAGGCATATAAATCAGCTGTTAGAAATCTAGAGAGATTAGGAATTACAGATGAATGGGTACAACAGGTCAAAGGACAGAGGGATCTTAATAATCCAGAATTATCAAGTTATGTAGCCGGAGTGCAAAATAGATTGTTACAGGAGGGTTATGAGAGATTTTATTTTAATGAATATCATGTTAAATCTACTGTTCCTGGAGTTAAAACAAGGAAATACGTCCAGATGATTGGAGTAACACCAAAGGGTAGAAAAGACATTTTATCAATGACCCCAGAACCCGTTGAGAATTTATTAGAAGGTAAGAAACAAGTTTTATCAAATTATGCTCAAGGAAAATAAATAAAAATTGAATATATATTTTGTTATATTAGATATAACAAAATATGGCTAACCCTATCCCTATTATTAATGTCGAATCAGATGAAGGGAAAGAATTTATCCAAAAGGTAAAGGAATTAAGATCTGAATTATTTTCTGAACCGACTCATGATACAGAGAAATATAGATATTTTGAAGAATTATCCAAAAGAAAACGTAAAAAGAATAAATATTTGCTCTCTATTATGGACAATTTATCAGATCAGTCCAAGAAAGTTTTTGATGCATTGAGAATTAAAAGGGTTTTTATAGGTAATTTTGGTAGAAAAGGATCATCATTATATTCTAGTATTGAGGAAGAATATTTTAGAATTATTTTACATCTGGGTGATCCGGAGGTTTACTATTTAGATTCACACGAATATTCTAGTCACCCTGTGGTATTAAAAGAAGGAGAAGGTTTGATTTTTCCACCATTTATTTCAACTCAGACCGATGTCTCTGTCTATAAGAATCCTATTAGAATTTTAAATGATCCGGAATTACAATCTAAACTACCCAAAATTAGACCTAAAAAGTATGATCGTATTAATGTTATTTATGATTTTGAATTGGATAAGAGTTTTTTCAGAGAAATGATCGAAAATAAAAGACGTGAAAGACCTAAACAAAATGGAGACGAATAATTATGTTGTTTCACTAGTATTTAGTAATTGGACCTTAACTGAGATTTTAAATTTTTTTGAAGATTATCTGGAAGCCACACAAGATCATGTGGGTGCTGTTAAAATAGAAAGATATAAAAATAAACAAGGGGTTCTTCGAGAATCTAATAGAACAGTTATACTTATGACTAGAGAATTATTCACTAAAGCAATTAATAAAGGATTAAATAATAAACAACCCAGTTTAGATTTTCAGATTGATGAATATAAATTAACAGATAAACATTTTCCTCGAAATAACCAAATCGCTAATATATTTTTAAGTTTTCCTAAAGATATTCCGTATAAGGATATTGATCTTCAGATTAGAGATAAATTAAAAACATTTAAACAATTTGGTCTTTTGAAGCATGATTATAAATTGGTTATTCCTTTAGAATCTAGAGAAACAGAAGAACATAGAGGGTTTGGATATCTTAATTTTACAAAAGATAATCTGATCGAAAGAGCTCTAATTAGATTATTATTACACGATTCTAAATTATTTACCGATAATAATAGACGAGAATATTTACAAGCCTATTGGGTTAAAAATAAGAAATCAAAAGAATAAAAACTTTAATTTGGAAAGTTTTCAAAAAATAGAAAAATTATGATTTTTCATAAACCATAATTTGTACTGAAATATAAATATTAAAAAATGTCAAAAACTCTAAAATTGCGTTTGTATATATCTATATACAATTAATTAAAAAGATAATTGGGCTTAAAAGATCCTGTAAGATCTGGAGATGGGTAGATCATAATCCCAATGATAAGCTCTAGAATTTGTCATACCATCCTTATAATGTTTATGAGTTGTCTCTCCCTGCATGCCTGCGAATACCAGGAAAGATGGATTAATACCTAATTGATATCCATCTTCATACATCTGTCGATGTAGATTAACATGTTCACATAATTTAGGATTCTTCTCATCAAATTTATATTTCCTAAATACTTTATATCTATACAATCCTGCCCCTCCAAAAGCTGATTTTACAGAAAATGGTTTATATCCTCTTCCATGAATAACAGCTTTATCTGCATTTAATCCTAATTTTGAATTTTCAGGATCAGGTTCATAAGCAAAAGTATCATAATAGGTATAACTTATATAAGGAATATGAAAATTAAAAAAGAAGTTATTATTAAGACCATTCGCAAATAATACATCATATTCTTTCTGATGTAAATAGGAGATAGAATTAGATAAACCATCTATAGATATAGCAGAAGCAAGATCACAATCTTGGACCAATACATAATCAGGATTAAAGTCGGATCTAATCAGATGTTCCGAGCATATATTTCTTAATTTACTCATTTTCTGTACTCTAGTTAACCCATCTTTACGTATTCTCTTAAGGGGTATCTCTATATTAAGATCTGAATTAGATAATATATGATATGTATCATCCTGACTATCAATACAATAAATTATTATTTTATGATCTTGAAATTTATCTGTGATATATTTTAATCTTCTAATTAATTTATATGATTTATCCTCTCCTAAATTATAAGCCAGACCCAATATAGCTATTTTTGACTGTTTCATAATATTATATCCCTTATCAACTCTTTTCCAATATTCTTTCTTATTAACAGATGGGGGGAAATAACTATCTTTAAACTTATTACGATATAATTGTGGATACATGAACTGATGTAGGGTTGATTCGGATCTTATTACAAAATAACATAAGAATATAATTAAACCCACTATAAACAATAATAAAATTAGGATGTATTTAATATAATTATTCATGCATTCCTTTACTAATACATTTTTTTATTATTCTCATAATAAAAAAATAAAATTTGATTTAATGAAATGGGACTTGTTGTCAACATTATTTTATTCGGATTATCTTTCATTACATTAGCAATCAGTGGTGGATTTAGTACAAATGCAGCTGTGAGAATCACTAAAATCCCAAATTATAAGGACGATAAAAAATTAGAATCAGCTCATCGTAATTTATCTATTGCAGCTGTAATTACTTGGATTACTGTAGCAGCTATAATAATTGGAGGTATATTATTTTTAATTTTTGGTAGTGAAGAAACAGTCGCAGCTGAAGAATCTACAGGTATTGGATTTGGAAGTATTATAGTTTATTTCTTATTAGGAGTAAGTTTATTAGCTACAGGATTTGTAGGAGTTCTGAGTGCAATTGCTGCAGGAGAGATTAATGATTCTGATGTTCCTAATAAAAAATCAGCCAATAGACAAGCTATCATTGCAGCTGTTTTAGCAATTGTGGGAGCTGTTCTTATCTTAGGAGCACTAATTGGTAAGTATATTTATGGTCGAAAACAAGAGAAGAAACCAGACGATTCACTGTCAAGTTTATTGAAGAAATTTGATATGGGTTCTGATCTTGAGGCCTAATCATCCTCTATCTCAATCTCATAAAAATCTGACCGATTCTTATTTTTGAAATGGTAATATATAATCATGATAAGAATGATCAACTGTTCAATCAAGGTAATTACATAGGTGATCCATGTGGATACATATTGTTTAAATAAAAATGCTTGAAAGAAAATAATTATAATATTACCTGGCGTCTGCATAGCAAACATGATAAAACTTAAGCTTCCACTGTCTTTTAATTTATATAAATCGTAAATTTGAGGTAGATAAACTATAGAATTACAAACTGCACTCGCATATCCTAAAATATTAGCATATATGATAAAGAATTTGGTATTATCATTATTAACCTTTTCACCTATAGCTAAACCTAATACTAATATAATAAATAATAGATAAGTTATTACATAATATAAAGCTGATATGATTCTCTTTTCATAATTTTTAATCTTATAACGAATAAAAATTATATAGAAAATAAGTACCATAAGCCAAGATATACAGATCTGATAAAATGGGAACAAATCTAAAATGCAAGACACATTATGACAGAAGAATTTAGGCCAATTATATATAAGTGAGTTCATACTAAGAAACATCATACCCATATTCATTAGGACCAAACTCATTTCAGAAATACCTAAGACAGATTCATCTTTTATAATTTTATGAAATTGTGGAATATAAGAACAAATATTACCTATACATATGAGTGATCCTAATACAACCCCCACTATATTCATTTTCTATCATATTAATCACAAATATAAATCTCATTTTTAAAATCAGTAATTTTCATTAAACTTGGCTCAAAACTCATTTTATATAAAAATGAGTTTGAATTATAAAACTATGATTAATAAATTAAAATGTAATATGGATAACCAATTCCGTTACAAATGTATTAAGGTTCCCTTGAAAAATATCATTAAGGACACTTCTCATAACGATAAGGTCTCTTCTCATATTAATATCAATAAGGTCCCTGATAACAATAAGGTCCCTGATAACAATAAGGTCCCTCCTTATATTAATCCTCATATTATTACCATTAATGATGCTGTTCAAAGAACCCATCGTATTATAATTAAGTCCTATCAGTTGATTCGACTCTGGGCTCTTAATCGGGTTAATTCTAATTCTTGGGAATGGAAAGATAATAAACAATTTAAAAATGGGTTTGAATCTGCAATTAAAACTGCCTTTAGAGTTATTAGAAGCGGTTCTAGAAAGCGCACAACAGGTAAGACTAACGAGTTGTTTATTGAGTTATCAACCCTTTTCTACAAGTTATTTACGGATGAAGATAAGGAGGATGGGTCTAACCTAACTAATATTCTAAACAACTATTCTTCTACCGAAATAGTTACTGCCTTCAAAAATAATATTACTCAACACTTTAACTCTTATTTAGCTCGTTTTGTTAATAGCTATTGGAGAAAAAAATATCCCCAAAAAGATCGTAAACAGCTAGGAAAAGAATTAGCCTCTGTTAAATTAGATTTAATTAACGATACTAGGAATAGTCCTAAAGAATATCATTCCTGGATTGAAGAATGTATTGGGAAAATCATTCCTGGAAACCCTTCTTTAAAAGGTCATCCTTACGATCTTAAAGCCTGCCCTCAGAACTATTTTCCTTGTATGGTTGAGATGAATAAGATTTTGGAGCAGCAGGATAAAACTAATACTAAAATGTTTCAATGTTTTCCTCAACGTAATGATTTGGTTCCTAAATCAATTACTTTAGATACAGCTACTCTGATTGATCTACTAGTACCTCCTGGTAAGAAAGGTAAACCTAAGAAAGATGCTCCATATGGTCCTAATCTCCCTAC
>Ga0180438_10006447_pt1 | contig 15869 bp, 12 predicted proteins | sample SS_ome_12_FD_132455 | JGI IMG/M metagenome (GOLD analysis project Ga0180438, IMG submission 132455) | Hypersaline lake sediment archaeal communities from the Salton Sea, California, USA - SS_3_D_2 metaG | ecosystem: Environmental > Aquatic > Non-marine Saline and Alkaline > Hypersaline >...
AAAAAGAACCAGGTTGTCTGGGTAACAGGTTTAAGTGCTGGTTTATTAACTGGTCAAATGGCTTTGGTAATCCACGGTATTTTTGATTCGGTGATTTGGGGCATGATACGACCTGCACCAATTGTTTGGGCATTGTGGGGGCTGATATTGGCTAGTTTTCTGGTAACCGAGAATCATTTTCAAAATTGCGGAATTGAGAAGCACGTCACTTCAACAAGTATCGAAGATCGTTGACGATTTCTTCTCAAATATGGTTGTAGTTTTACCCCAGATTTTTGTTTGGTTCAGGATTATTTTCTTGAATTTTCCACGCTTATAATAATTTTGGTATAAAATGTAAATGGATTTGAGATGTGCCTGCATCTCTATTGAAAGCATCAAGATTTGATAAATGAAAAGTGATCCCAGTATATGGGTAGGATTTTTATTTATCGAAATATCTATTCAACAACTTGAATAAAAAAGTTAATCGAAACAATGATTGATAATCTTTTGAAACTTCAAACAGGCAATTTTATGCTTCATATTTTCAAGTAGAAATCATGTTGAGGCGTTTTTCCATTAATTTTGCAGTATTTAGTATGGGATTTGATGCATTAATTATATTAATGGCGCTTTTGACTGCCACATACTTGCGTCCTTCAATGAGCGCAATTCCAAACGTTGCCTTTATACCGGGTCCGTATAAAATACCGGTTTTACTGTTTATCCTGATCCCATTTATTTGGGTGATAATTTTATTATTTGCTTCTGTTTATGATGGCAGACGGAATCTTCGGGTATGGAAAGAAATCGCTGGATTGTCTTTGGGATCTATTCTGGCGTTTATCGCAATTGCCGGCATCCTATATTTAAGTTACCGTGATGTCTCCCGTCTTTTATATATAATATTTGCATTCCTGGCGTATGTATTTCTAGTCCTTTGGAGACTAGGTTACAGACTAGCTTTTTCTTTGGGTGTATTCCAAAGCGTTCAAACCAGAAATATATTAATCATTGGTGCTGGAGATGTAGGGCGTGAGCTTGAAAATCAAATTCAGAATTACAGAAACCTTGGCTTTGAACTCATCGGTTTTCTGGACGATGATCCTGAAAAACAAAAACAAGATTCTGATGTAATTGGAAATTTATCAGACGCTCGAATAATCGTTAAACAAAGAAATATTGATGATGTGGTAATTGCATTACCTCCCAGTGCATATCAAAAAGTATTTAGTTTGGTTTCAGAGATGCATACTTTTCCCGTAAAAGTATGGGTTATACCAGATTACTTTAATTTAGCTTTATATAAAACTGAATTTGAAGAGTTGGCTGGATTGCCAATGTTAGACCTGCGAGCCCCAGCTTTATCAGATTATCAAAGATTGGTAAAACGCATTTTTGATCTTGTAATTTCGATAATATTATTTCCAATAAATGTATTGTTGATGATGGTTATTGCATTGGCAATCAAAATTGAGGATGCGGGCCCAGTGTTTTTTCGTCAAAAACGTGTTGGTGAAAATGGGAAGATATTTGAGATGTACAAGTTCAGGACGATGATACCTAACGCAGAAGAATTTCGGGATGAAGTGGAAAGACTTGATGAAGAAGGTCATTTGATCCATAAGATTATCAATGATCCGCGTGTGACTAAAGTCGGCCGTTTCTTGAGACGATCTAGTCTTGATGAACTACCACAATTTATTAATATTTTCAAAGGTGAGATGAGTCTGGTTGGCCCGCGTCCTGAACTTCCATACATGGTTGATCGATATAATCCATGGCAATATAAAAGATTTGCAGTTCCACAAGGAATAACTGGCTGGTGGCAGGTGAATGGCCGCAGCAGTAAGCCAATGCACTTGCATACAGAAGATGATTTATATTATGTCGAAAATTATTCAATAATCTTAGATCTGCTGATTATCATTAAAACTTTATTTGTTGTTATTAAGGGAGAGGGTGCTTTTTAATACCTCAAATTTGCGATATAATTTTTCGGTTATCAATAACAAAATTTTCTCTTTCTTGGAGCAGCTGAATGACGATTAATCCAGACGAAATTGATTTGATACCTTATATCGGGCTCTTAGTGCGTAATTGGTGGAAAGTATTACTCCCTGCAGTAATTGCAGCTGGAATTGCTGTAGTATTAAATCCAAAACCACAGGTTGTTTACACAGCATCCGGTTATATTATTCTTACAAGTAAATTGCCTACACTCTCTTTAGCTGAACAATTCCCAACCATTGACCAAACATCACAATCCCGTAATACGATGGGTACTTTGACTTTTATCGCGACAAGCGATGAGATTGCATTAGATACATTTGATACTTTGAAAGACCGTATTCCTGAAGATGAATGGACTTATGAAACTGTGCAAGACAGTGTAAGCGTTGAAAGCGATGGTGATATTCTTATTATTACTGCCTCGTCAACGAGCCCGGATGCCACAATTGAGATCGCGAATGAATGGACAAAAAACGCGACGGATAAAATAAACCTCATTTACAGCGGTGAACAATCCATTAATGAAATCCAAAAACAATTGGAAAATGCATACCAGGATTATCTAAATGCTCAATCCGAGTTGGAGAAATTTTTAATAGAGAATGAGATTGGATTGCTCGAAACTCAGATTCTTGAATCGAAAAAACAGCTGACTTCCTTGAACCACCAAAATACTCAGCAGTTAGAATATTATTATGGCCGGAAACAAAACCTGGAGTATGAACTGGACCAATTATCTTTACTAAAAAAACAATTAGAAGATGGGAACCGTTCAAAAGCGGGAGAATTGGGAGACGCGTTAGCGGTTCTTATGGCTCGGGGAAATTATGAATCTAATATCTATCAAAATGTTGATAATGAAAGCAGGCAAATTATCTATTACGGTGATTCCGTCGACCCGGCTTTTCGAGATGTTGATATCGATAAGGTTTTGGACAATTCATCAAATTATGTCAATGATATAGAGGCGCTTATTGAATTAATTGAAGAAGAATATAAAATTGTTGAAAACGAAATTAATTCCTTGACAGGTGAAATTGTTCAACCAGAAAACAATCAAGATATAAAAAGCTTGGCTGAAAAAATTAGTATTATGGAATCGGAGTTTGAAAAAGGTTCTGCACGAAAGAATGAATTAACCAGTCAGCGGGATCTCACATGGAACGCTTACCAGGCGTATGCACAAAAAGAAGCCGAACTCCGTAACGCTCCAAAAGTTGATAATATGGTCTCAATTGCTGGGATCGCTGTAACACCTAATGAATCCCGTCCATCAGGATCTATAGGAAAAGTTTTGATTTCATTTATATTTGGAGCTTTTATTGGTGTTCTTTGGGTTTTCGGTGAATATTGGTGGAAAACAAATAAAGCAGAATTATAATTATGGAAAATTTGCGTTTACCATAAGCGGACAGATTGTCTTTATCTCACTTCAATTTGTTCCGGTCTCCTGACTACAATTTCATACATTCCATCGTATTCAACGATCTTGCCTTCAACGCATATGGACTTTCCAAAATAGAACTCATCTGGATTAAAGGAAAAACTTTCCAGATTGCTGCCCCATATGAGCACAGTAAATCGATCTGGGTCCGGGTATTCTCTCCCTAGATTGAGAAATGTAGGTTGCCCGTCTGTAGAAGCCGCGAAGTAACTGTCGACAACAGGTCCGCACACATTGATATATTGATCAAGATATTGATAGGCTTCATCCCATTGGATTGTCTCTAAGTCAGGCTCAATGATTTCTTTTGTTGCTTGGGTTTGTTTGACTGGTTCTTCCAGGGAATTCGGTGATACATCAAAGATTTCCCCGGTCTGGGAGTTTGAACACCGCCATTCCTGCTCAGGAAGTCCCAGAACGATATCCTCAATGCACGGATCACTTTGAACTGTCGCTCGAATGTTTTTTGCGATCTCAAGGCGGTTTTCTTGTGAAATTAGGTTTTCTGGAATTGTAGGTTGATTTGGTACCTGTGTAATCGGTTTTTCCCCTGAAGTACAGCCACCATAAATGAATGAACAAATGATCAAAACACAATAAATCTTCGGAGCTCTATTTGGTGAATCTAGACTATGCATGAACTTTGAGAGTCTCCTAATTTTTTTACTAGTTACATAATGATTATTATACAGGCCTGTAATTAAAAACTACAAAATACCAGCAAAATAAAAAAAACAAGTCTACTTTTCTAAATTATAAACTGAAAGTGAATTTGTAATATAATGCGGTAAAATTCTGAACTTTATATGATATTGAATAATTCCTCAATTTTTTCACAGTCATTTCGATAATTAAGGTATTCAGAGAATAATTTGTCAACAATATTATCTAGCACCAAGGAGAAAACGATGGTATTACAAAAAAAATCAATGTTAATCATTTTTATAATTTTTATGCTATTGGCGATAGGAGGTTGGGGGTGTGATGTTATAGGAGAATTACCAGGTGGAGGTGAAGGTGGAGTCACATTCCCAGAAGAACCAGGCAATCCAGAACCCGAACCCACGCAAGCGCCTCCGGAACCTGAACCTACTATGCCGCCTGAACCTATACCCACCAACCCGCCAGGCGCGGTGCAACCACCAGACAGCGGTAGTTCACAACCAGGCCAAAATGATAATTTAATTACGATATTGCTTATCATTATCGTTGTGGGCATCGTCTTGGGCGCAATTGTATTCATAATTTCACTGTTAAGCCGCCCGAGGGAAAAAACGATACAGACCGCGGCAGCTCCACTGCCCGCACAACAGGCGCCTGTGAGCGAACCGATAACTGAGAATACTCACCTTAAAAATGCCAGCCCGGCTGTTGCCGATTTGTACCGGAGGTTTGTTGATCTGGTTAAATCATATGGTCCGGTTTCAATAGTCCCGACCGAGACCCGCATCGATTTCCAAGCACGATCGATATTTGCTTCGGTTCAATTCCGCCTTGAGAATCTTGAACTTCAGCTGGTTTTACCGCGAATCGTTCAGGATCCCAAGATAATCAGGGTGGATACTATTGGGATTGAAAAGTATTCACATTTGATAATGATCGATTCATTGGATGATTTTGATGCTGCTTTTAATACATGGCTACAGGAAGCTTATAACCTTGCGAGTTAAGGTTGACTAGATAAGCCTTCCGAATATAGAATAATTTGTCCCGGGTGGTAATAAAATTACATCCGGGACTTTTCATTTAATTTGGAAGGTTGAATTGTGGCCATATTCACTTCAAAATCTATTGCATACTATGAAAACTCCTTCGGGGATTCAGTGAGTTCTACTGGTAAATGCGAGAGTCCAATCGAAGGATCATCGCAAAATAATACTGCCCGCTCAACAACATTTTTTAACTCTCGAATATTCCCTGGCCAATTATAGACTACTAAAGTCTCCATAGCATTTGGTTGAACATCAAGTACATTTTTCCCCATCCGTTGATTCGAAACTCGAATGAATAAACCCACCAATTCCGGTATATCTTTCCGGCGATCCCGCAAAGGAGGTAGATCAAGGTCAACAACCTTCAAGCGGTAATAAAGATCTTCCCGGAAATCCCCTTCATTCATCAAGACCTTAAGATCGCGGTTGGAGGCAGCTAATATCTCCACATCAACCTTAATCAAATTTGTTCCCCCAACCCGTCGAAAGGCGTGTTCCTCGATAGCCCTTAACAGCTTAGCCTGCATATCCACAGACATGGAAGAGATTTCGTCCAAGAATAAGATGCCTCCATCAGCGACTTCCATCAATCCATGCTTGCGTTTTTCCGCGCCTGTAAAGGCGCCAGCTTCATATCCGAAAAGCTCTGATTCCAGTACGGTATCTTGAATTGCTGCGCAGTTGATTGCGATGAATGGCTTATCAGAACGGGTACCCATTTGGTGTATTGCGCGGGCCAGTACCTCTTTCCCTGTCCCGGTTTCACCTGTGATCAAAACAGATACTGAAGCTTCAGCTGCCCGCTGTGCTTGTTCAATCACCGATTTCATCTTAGGAGTTTCACCAATAATAAAATCCAATTGGTCATGTTGAGTACGGCGAAGATGCGCCAATTCCCTGCGCATCGAGACAATCTCTTCAGCCCGTTGGACGGAGCTTTCAAGTTGCTCCAGCTTTATTGGTTTTTGCAGGAAATCATGGGCTCCATTTTTCATCGCTTCAACAGCCATTTCTACATCGCCAAAAGCTGTGATCATAATGATTGGCGGGCGCATTGGCATTGATGCGGTTTCTTCGAGAAAAGTTGGACCAAATCCATCTGGTAATTGAGCATCCAATAAGACAATATCAGCATTACCCTGATTAATATATTCCTCCGCCCCTTTTATGGTATTGACATCCAATGTTTCATACCCTTTATCGGATAGAAATTTACTGATGTTAATACGGGCTGTTTCTTCGTCGTCAACGATTAATATAGTTGCACTCATATGATCCTCAATTTGTAATTTTTTTATTGTAGAGTATGTTATTTTTTGAATCGTAATCCTGTTTTATTGCGATTGGAAACCGAATGTGAAATACGCTTGCACCAGGGAAACTTTCTAGATCGATCGTACCGTTATGGGCTTCAATAATCTTACTCGCAATTGCTAAACCTAAACCTGTGCCGCTTTTTTCGGTCGTAAAGTAAGGCTTGAATATCTTTTCTTGCAGTTCGATGGGGATACCAGGACCAGTATCAGCCACGCTTGTCTCGACAAATTGGGAGTTTTCAGCAGTTTTAATCGTTTGTATTTTAATCGAAATTTTTCCGCCAGTTTCCTGCATTGCCTGGTTTGCGTTGTTGATTAAGTTTGTAAATACTTGTTCGAGTGCGCGTGGATTTCCCAGGATCGGTGGGCAATCAGAGATTGCTTGTAAGTTAGCCTCAACATTATAACGAGATAGTCTTGACTTTAATCTCTGTAATAAGTGCTGCAGAAGTGATGGGAGATTTATTGGCTCCATTTCAAACTCGGACGACCGAGAAAAGGAGAGGACTGATTTCATTAATTCCTCCAACCGTTCACATTCCCTTTGAAGTCGTTCAAGAGAATCATAATTAGGGTCGTCATTAGGTAGATCGTACGCCATAAGTTGAAGTCCTGTGCTGATGTTATTAATTGGATTGCGGACTTCGTGTGCAAAAATTGAAGTTATTTCCCCTAAAAAAGCGCGCTTCTCAAGTTCCAACGCGTGAGAATTAAGTTGATCGTATTCACTCAAATCCGTAATCAGTATTATTACGCCCTCAATTTCATTCTCATTGATGACCGGAAGAGTGCGAACATGCGCGAGAAAAGTATCCCCATTTCTTCTATAAAGCCTCAAATCCCCAAGATTAAAATTTGCGTTACCCCGCTGTGCATCCTTGAGCGATGGTAATAGAGGTTCAGTGGAAATTAAAATATCAGTGACATTTCGTCCCAAAACCTCCTGGTTGGCGTATCCTAACATCATTTCAGAGCTTAGGTTTAATTTCTTAATCTTTAAATCTCGATCAAGCAGAATTAGTCCTTCGTGTATTTGTTCTTCGATAATCGAATTTATTCTCTGGTGGTGACGATTTAACTCATTATCTGCTTTTTGCTGAAGATTTTTAAAATAATCCTGTATAACGGATGTGATCGAGATCGCTAATAACTTTGTGATTTGAAGAGTGTAATCAGTAGGTGGACTATTTGAATCGGCAATTACCATCAATCCGATAATCGCATTTGATTGTCCTATGGGAGATGATGCCAGATATTGTAATTTTGAAGTACGTGCAGCGTTATGGAGCGCTGTATTCAGTCGTTTGCCCAAGATCCATTGTTGAGGTTTGCTGAGATGAATTAAATCTTGGGCTGGAAGATTTTCAGGTAAAAGATTATGCGGACCGACACAACCATAGCGCTGAAAACCTGGATCCTGATCATTCGCGAGAAACAAAGCAAGAATTTCAGCTTTCGAAAGATCTTTTCCAATGGAAAGAATTTTATTCAGGCTTTTTTCTAAATCGGGTTCGCCTGTTGCTGAAAATAATTCTTGAAGATTATCCCAAAATTGATCCATGGCAGCTTTTTAACTGCCAAAGATTATAATTCAGTTTGAATATCACACTATTAAATTGCTTGAATTGAATTAGACCGGCGAAGTCGTGCGGGCAAAATGCCTTCCATCGAACGATATTTAGCGACAGTTCTTCTCGCCACGCTGTGTCCACGCTTTTTTAATATTTCCGCAATTTGAGTATCGCTAAGAGGTTTTCCCTCTTGATCAATGATTTGTTTAAGAGCAGTTCGTATATGCAAGCTGCGGTCAAATAATTTTGCTAGTGGAATGATGCGGTTATTTGGAAGTTGGATGGTTTTGCTTGCTACTGCACGTGATATGGTGGATTCATGAACTCCAAGTTCCTCAGACAATTTAGCTCGAGTAACCGGCGTTATATATGCATCTCCTTCCAAAATAAACTGGCGTTGGATGACAGCCAATTTCTCCATTAAACGTACCATAGTATTATTTCGTTGTTGTAAGCATTTTACTAAAAGGGTTGCTTTCTCTACATCGTTTTGCCATTGTTCAGATTTATCAGAAGGTGCTTGAGTTATGGCTTTTCGAAAAAGGGGATTGACTCTTAAATATCCAGAAAATGGAGATATGATTTCAACAACTAATGGTGAATCCGGATGATTATTAAGACGTGTGACGATAATATCGGGATTTCGATATGTTTGAGGGGTATCGATTGTAATTTGAAATTCACCCCAATGAGCTCTAGCAGGAAATGGGTTTAGATTCTCGATAATGAATTCAGCTGTTCGTTTTGTTTCTTTTTTGGATATGTTACATAAGGTACTTAAATCATTGAAAGCATGACGGCTTAATAAGTCCATCCCATTTTCAATAATTTCTCTTGCATGGACTGGAACCTTTTGCGTCTCGGAGAGGACCTCAAGTTGAATCAATAGCGCATCTTTTGGAGTGGGAGAACCCACACCGAGAGGTTCAGAATGTTGGATAAGATTCAGGACAGTATTGACCAGGCTGAGGGGTTGATGCTGATAGTTAGCAATTTCAATAACTGGGACACTTAAAAGACCATCCTCATCTAAACTACTTAAAATATGTGCAGCAACTGGTCTTTCGGTTTCTGTAAGTTCTGGTGCAATTTGCCGCAATACATAAGTTGGTAAATCCTCAATTGCTGCTGACCAGTCCTCGGGGTAATCATCTTCATCTGTAGATGAGGATTCGGAATTTCGAAAACTTGATCTTGGAGAGACAAATATGATCGGTTGTTCATTCTTGTCTACATTTGTCGTGCTGCAAACGGGACAAAAGCCTCTAGAAGGGATCACCCGGCGGCAGTTTTGACACCTGATTTCATCAATGAGTTCTAAGGCAGGGTTGCTTGCTAATTCATTTTCAATCTTTTGATGAATTTCCTCACCGGTGAGCTCGAGTAGTGTCATTGTTTGAGCGAGATGAGCAGTGGTTTGAGGTCTAAGTGAATGAGTTTGTGATTGTATAATCATTGAGAATTCCATCCAGAAATGATTATACATTGTTGCAAGAAACATGCCGGTATTAATTTGATAGAAATTCACACTTTCTAACGATATGTGCCCTTTGTCCGCTTCATTCTATGACTTTTGTGGGTCAGTATCATAAACCTGTATGTTAAAATTAATTAGAAATTGAATCTTTAAATCACGCGTTTGGGGAAAGGTTATGTTTAGAGCTTCTTTTATTTATTTATCTCAAGCAGCTTGGGCAAAGCAAATTATCTCGAATTGGAGTGTTGCTCGGCGGGCAGCTTCTCGTTTTGTCGCAGGTGAAAAACTTGAGGATGCGCTACAAGCAGTTGAACGGTTAAATCAAGAAGGTTTCAATACTACGCTCGATCATTTAGGTGAGCATACTTCGACAGAACAGAAAGCGTATAATGCAACAGAAGATATAATCGCTATTATTGATTCTATTGAAAATACTAATACACGGGCAAGTATTTCGATAAAATTAACTCAAATTGGACTGGCTATAGATAAAAAACTTTGCGAAAAGAATCTGGAGAAGATTTTATCTCACGCTAGTCAAAAAAGTAGTTTTGTCCGCATCGATATGGAGGACTCGCCCTGGATAGACAACACACTGGAATTATATTGGAAAATGCGCAATGATCATAATCTCCATAACGTTGGTCTTGTAATCCAATCTTACCTTTACCGCAGTGTGGAAGACGTAGAGCGCCTCATGTCTGGTGGGGGAAAAGTAAGACTTTGTAAAGGAGCATATAAAGAACCAAAAGAAATTGCATATCCAAAAAAGCCTGATGTAGATGCCAACTTTGATCGAATTTCTAAGTTGCTTATCGACCAAGCATTGCAATTAGGTGCAGAGGGAGTAAGTGAAGATGGAAGAATCCCTCCATTATGTGCAATCGCTTCTCATGATCAGGATCGATTGGAATTTGCTAAAGATTATGCTCATGAGGTTGGGTTATCGAAAAGCGCATTAGAGTTTCAAATGCTGTATGGCATCCGTCGAGAGCTGCAAAATCAATGTTTGGAAGAAGGATATCCTGTGCGGATATATATTCCTTATGGCACAGAATGGTATCCTTACTTTACACGCCGACTTGCGGAACGTCCAGCTAATTTGTGGTTTTTCATATCAAATTATTTCCGTAATTAATTTTGTTACTTTCGTAATATGATAAATGAACCCACTTGATGTAGAGTGGGTTTTCTACTTTGATCAGCATTGATTTGAATTTATAATAATCTCAGGTTTGGCATGGATAATTTTATCGTCTCATGAATAATTTAACTTTATTCTTACGGTTATCTCGTCCAATATTTATTATTGGAGTCATGATATTGTATGCATTGGGGGCGAGTATTGCGCGTTATTTGGGGATTACCGTCAACTGGGAAGAGTATATTTTTGGACAATTGTGGGTTACGTTGCTACAGCTTGGCACACAATACTTAAATGAATATTTTAATTCACCCGCGGATATCAAAAATCCAAACCGAACTGCGTTTACCGGGGGCAGTGGCGTTTTAGGTCCAGGTAAATTACCGAGAAGGATTGCACTTATCTCGGCCTTGACTTGTTTTACAATTCTGGCGTCGACAACTGTTCTAATAATCGTGAATATAAATCTCACGTTGGTTACCATTTTTATTATGCTTTTTGCATTAATCGGAGGTCTGTCTTATTCCATGCCTCCGGTGAAATTAGAAGGGTCAGGGTATGGTGAATTGATTGTGTCAATCATTGTCGCGTTTCTCGTACCGTCTTTTGCCTTTGTTATTCAAGCAGGTGAGATACATCGATTGGTACCGATGACCACATTTCCATTGACTACTTTGCATTTAGCGATGTTGTTGGTGTTTGAACTGCCGGATTATGCAACCGATATCAAATTTGGAAAACGAACAATTATGGTTCGTTTGGGTTGGGAAAAGGGTATGTTGCTGCATAATATCCTGATATTCTCAACTTATTTATTATTGGTAATCGCCGCATTTTTTGGATTACCAAACTTTGTTTGGATTCCGGTGATTTTGACATTTCCCATTGGTTTAATTCAATTCTGGCAAATGCGAAGAATTGCATCAGGTGCAAAACCGAATTGGAATGTACTTACGATTATTGCCATCTCTTTATTTGGATCGGTGACATATTTAATGACATTTTCCTACTGGACGAATTAGCTGGAGTTTCATTTGCGAGTTCGGAAGATGAAATACGAACTTTGAAGTGACAAGGCGGATAATAATATGATTGAATTTATTGAATTGATTTCTTCTATGGATGCACGTAAAAAGTTTTTTGATGTTTATTCTCCTGAACTAAAAACTGAAATTATCGAAACCCGAAATTCACTTGGAAGGGTTACAGCTTCCACGATTCTAGCCCCGCATTCTTTACCAAACTTTCCGAGATCAACAGTTGATGGATATTCCTTGCAGGCGTCGGATTCTTACGGTGCATCCGAATCATTACCCGTTTATTTAAAAATGGTTGGAGAAGTTTCGATGGGTGCTGAACCAGACTTTACGGTGAAGCCTAACCAATGTGCAATGATCCATACCGGTGGTATGCTTCCCAAAGGTACCAATGCTGTCGTTATGGTAGAGAATACACAAAAATCACAACAGGATGAGATTGAGGTGATGAGACCTGTAGCAACTGGAGAAAACATAGTAGAAGTGGGTGAAGATATAAAATTTGGAGAAGAACTGATTCCTGCTGGAAAACAAATTAGAGAATCAGATATTGGTGGATTAATGGCGATGGGGATTACAACTCTTTCGGTTAATCAGATTCCGAAGGTAGGTATCATATCAACAGGGGATGAGATAATTTCTCCGGAAAACGAGCTTTCTCTGGGGCAAGTCAGAGATATCAATTCGTATAGCCTATCGGCAATTGTCTCACGATACGGTGGTATACCTCAGGTTTATGGAATCATTCCCGATGAAGAAGAAACTCTACATAAAATCGCTCAAAAAGCGTTATCTGAATGTGAAATGGTATTGATAACAGCAGGTTCATCCGTAAGTTACAGGGATATCACCTCACTTGTGATAAATAAACTTGGAAAACCAGGTGTTCTGGTTCATGGAGTAAATATTCGACCAGGGAAACCAACAATATTGAGTGTGTGCAAAGGCAAGCCGGTCATTGGTTTACCGGGAAATCCAGTGAGTGCGCTGGTAATTGCTAAATTATTTGTTGTACCAATTATGGAAAGGTTATTAGGAATCACCTATAAAAACCCAACAGCTACGATTACTGCTGAATTATCTGTGAATCTTTCATCCCAATCGGGAAGGGAGGATTGGATACCTGTAAGAATAGTGACCAATAAGCAAAGCAAATATAAGGCAGAGCCAGTATTTGGTAAAAGCAATCTAATTTTCACTTTAGTCAAGAGTGACGGTTTGGTTCGCATTTCTCCAGAAGATACTGGTATCAGTGCGGGAGAACATGTGGAAGTAATTTTATTATGAAAATTTATTTAACAGATGTCCCGTTTGAAGAAGCATGGAGTAAATTAAAAGGATCGCTGTCCAGTTCAAATCTGTGGAAAGTTCTTGGGGAAGAAGAACTTCCCTTGGATGAAAATGTCCTTGGACGAGTTTTATCTTCGCCAATTTGGGCAAAAATATCATCTCCCCATTACCATGCTTCTGCAATGGATGGATTTGCAGTTAAATCATCCGAAACAAAAGGAGCGCTTCTTACCTCACCAATCACTTTATTCTGTGACAAACAGGAATTACAAAATAAGGCTGAATACCTCGATACTGGTGACCCACTCCCTGAATGGGCAGATGCAGTAATTCCAATTGAAAATGTGGAGTCTTTAGATGGTTCTGATCAACTGGCAGAAAATATCAGATATCCATACAAAATTCGTATTCGAAGCGCTGTGACTCCCTGGAGCCATATACGCCCGATGGGAGAAGACATGATTGCGACTGAACTTGTTTTGCCCAGTGGTCAAATATTACGCCCTGCAGATATCGGTGGGATAGCCGCGAGCGGTCATAGTAGTGTTAAAGTATCAAGGAAGCCAAGAGTAGCGATTATCCCAACTGGCAGCGAACTCGTCCCAGTTGGAAGAGATCCAAAAATCGGGGAAATTATTGAATATAACTCTCTAGTGCTGGCTTCTCAGGTAAACCTATGGGGTGGTGAAGCGCAACGTTATCCAATAGCTAAAGATGATTTTGAAGCTATAAAAACGTGTGTAAAAGATGCTGCAGAGAATTATGATTTGATATTATTAAATGCAGGATCTTCAGCCGGATCAGAAGATTTTTCGGCAAAAGTGATCCAATCACTTGGAGAAGTCCTTGTTCACGGAATTGCTATTCGTCCAGGCCATCCTGTGATATTGGGAATGGTTGAGAGAAGGAATTCAAATGAAGGTCGAGTGCCCATAATCGGTGTTCCTGGTTTTCCGGTTTCAACAGCAATGACAGGGGAATTGTTTGTTGAACCGCTTATCGCACGCTGGTCAGGGAGGATTGAAAAGCAATATCCGGTAAAAAACGCCACCATCACTCGGAAGGTAACTTCCAAAGCAGGCGATAATGACTATATGCGTGTCACCGTTGGAAAAGTTGGAGAAAATGTTCTCGCTGCACCACTCTCAAGGGGATCGGGCGTTATATCTTCATTAATCAATGCAGATGGTATTGTAGTGATTCCAAGTGGTTCACAAGGGTTATCTGCTGGTTCGAATGTGATCGTAAGAATGTATCGTTCAGACCATGAAATTGATAAGACGATATTCGCGATAGGTTCACACGACATGGTTCTTGATCTAATCGCACAATATTTATCCCCAATGGAACGGCGTCTTGCATCCACCAATGTTGGTAGTTTAGCAGGATTAATCGCTTTAAGAAATAACCAAGCACATGTTGCAGGTGCACATTTGCTGGATCCAAAAACTGGGGAGTACAATCTTTCATATGTAAAAGAATATTTGCACGGCATCTCTGTAATAATTACAAACCTCGTATGGCGTCAACAGGGACTGTATGTTCGCAAGGGAAACCCAAAAAAGATCCAACAACTTCAAGATATCGCAAATGATGGGATAACATTTATAAACCGTCAGAGGGGGGCAGGTACCCGGGTGCTTTTAGATTACCAATTGCAGGTAAAAGGAATTTCAACCAATGGTATTCGCGGATACAATCATGAGGAATATACACATTTATCTGTAGCAGCAGCAGTTCAATCTGGTCGGGCAGATTGTGGACTCGGAATTGCTGCTGCAGCCTCAGCGCTTGAGCTGGATTTTATTCCACTTTTCAATGAGCGGTATGATTTGGTCATACCAGCTAAATTCTATGAGGAAAATCTAATGAGACCGTTGATAAATTTGCTGTCGAATCCGCAATTCCAAAAAACTGTTGAGACTCTACCCGGTTACAATATTGAAGAAATGGGTACAATTATCGCAAAAATAAAATAAACAATTCTATAAAAAACGAAAGAAAAAGGTATAAACATATGTCGATCGAAGAAGGAAAAAAGGCACCGGATTTTATTTTACCGGACGAAAATAAGATGGATCACAAATTATCTGATTACCGCGGCAAACCAGTACTACTCTATTTTTATCCAAAGGATGACACGCCAGGTTGTACGAAGGAAGCATGCAATTTTCGAGATGATTATTCTTCGTATCATGAAGCAGGAGTAGTAATACTGGGAGTGAGTCCAGATTCTCCTGAAAAACACACAAAATTTAAGGAAAAATATAACCTCCCTTTTACGCTGCTTGCGGATGAAGCCCATAAAGTAGCAGAATTGTATGGCGTTTGGGCATTGAAAAAATCTTTTGGGAGGGAATATTATGGTATTGTAAGAACAACTTTTCTAATATCCAACGATGGATTGATAAGAAAGATCTTTAGAAATGTTAAACCTGCCGAGCACAGTGCGGAAGTATTAAAAGCATTAAATAAATAGGATTGAATGGAATGCAAAAACGAAAAGTTGGATGGGTTTTTATATTATTGTTCATAATCTTCATTATCTCTGCCTGTACTTTGCAAAATGATACATTACCTGAAGACCAAGTATCTGATCAAATGATCAGACCGCAGCCTCCATCTGAATTCAAAAACTTAAAAAATCCATTAATTAGTAATGAGGTGAATATTGCGAAGGTAAAGGACACGTATGACACAAACTGCGTTTCTTGTCATGGAGCAAAAGGAATGGGAGATGGTGTTCTGTCAGACTCTTTGGATCCAAAACCTGTACCTTTTCCGTTAGAAAGCGTTGATGATGAATATCTTTACTGGCGAATCTCGGAGGGTGGAATGAGAGAGCCTTTTAATTCCGTTATGCCAGCATGGAATTCGATATTA
>Ga0180438_10006448_pt1 | contig 15868 bp, 13 predicted proteins | sample SS_ome_12_FD_132455 | JGI IMG/M metagenome (GOLD analysis project Ga0180438, IMG submission 132455) | Hypersaline lake sediment archaeal communities from the Salton Sea, California, USA - SS_3_D_2 metaG | ecosystem: Environmental > Aquatic > Non-marine Saline and Alkaline > Hypersaline >...
AACGAATTCCATTCGACCGGCTATTCGTTCCTTTCAGAATTCGTTGTAGTCTTCTCCAAAACCAAACGCCAACTCTAGTAGACCACCGGGCCTCCCAGGGTTGGCGTCGATAAAGACTTGATATTTGGGGTGTGGTTCAGCCCGGTCCTCGTTGATGGCTGTTCAAATCAATTATAGGTGAAAGGACCGGCACTGTCAAGAATTCTGCACACACAGGTCACTGCGAGCAAACATAGGCAGCCTCCCGGCGGATAGCTCCCCCGGCTTTGGGCCATCGACAGACCAGGCAGGTTTCGGAAAAGCCTGTCCGACCTTGAGCGTCACGGGGTATCGTCCTTGACCACGATGAGTAGGTTGACTCGTGTCCCCGCAATGTGAGATGTCCGAACATTCCGCAAGCAGCCGGCCTTGTGGCAAACTTTTCCCGAATGGGCTCCCAGGGCCACCCCGGTGATGCCGGCAACAGCCGGTTGCCGCTCGAGTGGATCTGTGCTAAAATCCAGGCAACCGGTCGTGATCTGTGGAACAATGATGGAACCAACGAACCTCTTGCGTGCCCGACTCAAGCTGGCCATCCTGGCGCTGAGCGTCCTGCTGCTGGGGTTGACGCCCTATCCCCGCGCGTTCACAGAATCGATGCGCCAGGCAAGGGATCACCGCACTGTCCGCGAATACAGCCAGGCCTCGGAGGCCTACATGCGTGCTGCCCGGCACGATCCCCGGTCACCCCTGCCCTGGATGGAGATGGGCGAAATGTTCCTGGAACAACACCGCTACCTGCGGGCAGCCATCGCCTTCCGTGAGGCTGAGCGCCTGGGCAGTGGAGATGCGGCGGTGCTGGGATTGGGCGAGAGCTATGCCGGGCAGGGGGATTGGGCTGTCGCGATGCAGACCTGGCTGGGCGCCGGGGCATTGAACGCGGACCGAACCAGCCGTGACGCCGCGGCCGATGAGGCCGTCGCAGCCGCTATCCTCATCGCCCTGGGGCGAGGGAGCATCGCCCAGGACCAACTCGACCAGGCGGCCGGTTTCCTGACCGCGGCTCTGCAGCGCCAACCATGCCCGGGCGACGCCGCAACCGCCCACCGCCTGTTGGGACGCCTGCTGATCGAGGACGATCCGGACGAGGCGGCCGGGCACTTGACCCAGGCTGGCGACGGAGACATGCTGGCCGTGCTCCGTGCTGCTAGCGCAGAGCCCGATGCCATCAACCGGGCCCTGCTCCTGGGAGCGGCGTTCCTGCAACGGGACGACCTCCCCCTGGCGCGCCACCACTTCCAACGCGCCGTCGATCTGGCGCCTGCCAACGCCGAGGCGCACGCCTACCTGGCCCACGTACTCGACCGGCGGGGCGAGACGATCGCCGCCAAGGAGTTGCTGGAGCAGGCCTTGGCGCTGGACCCCGACTCGGCGCTGGTCAACTACTTTCTGGGGAGCCACCACCGCCTGGTGGGCAACGCGGGGCGCGCCCAGGACGCCCTGTGGACAGCCCTACAGCGCGATCCGGAGAACGCCGCACTGCGGGTCGAGATGGCCGAGGCCTACCTGGACCTACACGACTATGCCCAGGCCGAGGCGTGGTACCTGGCCGCGGTGGACGTAGTGCCGGAGGACGTCAACTTTCACTTGCTGCTGGTCAACTTTTACCTCAGCACCCTGTACCGCATCGAAGAGGGGGGAATCCCTGCGGCCGAAGCGCTGGTGGCCCTGGCCCCGGAAGATGCACGGGCCTACGACCTGCTGGGCTGGGCCTACCACCTGGCGGGTAACCAGATCGAAGCGCACGAGGCACTGGCCCACGCCCTGGCGCTGGACCCCGGCCTGGTGAGCGCCCAGTACCACCTGGGCAGCCTGTACGTCACCACAGGGCGCGACGCGCTCGCCCGCCAGCATCTCCAGCGCGTCGTGGACCTCGATACGGGCGGGTATTTCCGTCGGCGCGCCGAAGCCCTCTTGCTCGAACTGGAGTAACCCTCATTCCAGCTCCAGCTCCACGCTGTCGCCATCTCCCACTACCAGCAGGCGTTCGCCAGTCTCCAACAGGTAAAGGCCCACGCGGAGTAGGTAATCCCCCTGCGGGAAGCCATGCGGCAGGGACAACCGGTGTTCGTCAGCCACCACCTCGCCAGGGTCCCAGACGGAGGTAGGATAGGCCCCTTCCTGTGGTGGGCCATCGTGCTGGGCGACCGTCTCCCCGCCGGCATCCAGCAGGTGGACAAAAACGGTATAGTCCTCGACCACAGGTTGCAGGTTGCGCCAATAGAGCGTGACAGCCAGGACCCCGTCCCCGGCTGCCGCATCGTAAGCCATCAGCTCGATCTGGCCAGTCTGCTGGTCGCCAAAACGAGCCCCAACAGGCTGGGAGAAGGGGTCCGGCTCGGTCTGCACACCGTCCTGCGCCCCATTTGGCAGCTCGGCCTTGACCGCCACCTGGCCGGCGACGACCGGGTCCCCCAGGGGCATCAGCGTGTCTCCAGGCGTTCCGTCTTCAGCAAATGTGTACATCCCCACCAGCAGACGGTAGACGCCAACGGGGACGTCGTCGGGCACCGCCAGGAGGTGGTCGTCGGCCAGCCGCTCGCCAGGCTGCCAGAGGGTCGTGGGATAAAAGACACCACCCGGCTGGTGGTCGCTCTGGGCGACCGCCTCACCGGAGGCGTCCACCAGGTGGACGTAGCTGTGGTACTCGGCCTGAAGCGGGCGCAGCGCTTCCCAGTAGAGGCGCACCTGCAATGTCTCGCCGGGATGGGGGCTGTGGGGAGCACGGTCATAGCCCACCAACGCCACAGCATCTTCCAGGCGGGCATCCACACGATAGGCCGGCTCGCCCTCAATCGCCGGCCCGACCACCCGCCACAAGTCTCCCTCGGCCTCAACCTCAACCCTGGCTTCGATCCCCGGCATCTCTTTGATGAGGTAGACCGGCCGGCCGCTGCTCAGCGCCAGATCGAGAACCTGCCCCAGGGAAGGATAGTCGGGCGTGATGAGGGGAAAGAGGCCCAACAGGTCGGGGCGTATCCCATCCACGTACTGCATGTACCACAGGGGCATGATGTTGTTTCGATCGTCGCTGATCAGCGTGGCATCGGGCGGTAGGGGCTCGGACAGGATCGCCTCCCAGCGGGTGCGGGCTCGCGTGTTCCGGCTCTGATCCAGGCCGGCATAGTTGGCGACGACCAGCCACAGGGGGAGGGCAAAAAAGAGCAACACAGCCACCACCCCCACCAGGCTTTCTGCCGTCGAGGACTCGTAGCTTCCGGGATGCCTGCCGCGTGCGAGCCGCCCCCAAGCCCAGGTCACGACCTGCACCACGGTCCCTGCACCCACTGCCAGCCAGAGCACCACGACCAAGTAGGAGGGGATGTAGAGCACATAGATATCGCCGATGGTATAGACCAGGTTAAAGACCACCGAGGCGAGATAGGTCAGTCCCGTGAGGGCAACGAGGCCCCAATGGCGTCGGACAACCAACCAGCCGATGCCGATAACCGCCAGGACCAGGCCCGGCCCACCAAACTCACCGCGCAGGAATCCCCAGGCCTCAGCCAGCCGCGCCCCCAGGTCGATCGAGAAATCGACCGAACCGCCAAACGGTCCACCCATCACAAAACTGAAAAAGTTGGTGAGCGAATTCTCGTACAGGACCAACTCCTGATCCCCGGACAGTGGAAGCCGGAGGTAGGGGGTGTGCGGCGCGCGCAGGGGGATGTACAGATAGAGCAGCAGGGGGAGAAGCACCAGCAGCAGCGCCTTGAGCAGCAGCCGGCCGTCGCGGTAGACACGGCGATCGGTAAGCCACACAAAGACGAGAACCGCAGGCGCCAGGAGCAGGGTGGTGCGGTGATGGGTCAGGCTCAGGCCAAAGCACCCGGCAGCCAGCAACAGGGTCCTGTTCGAGGGGGTTGCCTGCCTGGTCCCATCGGCCCAGGTGAGGAGAAGGAAAAAAAGCAGGACAACAAAGAAGACATGGAGGCCATAGACCTCGGCGATGACCGCCTGCGACCAGAGGGTCGGGGTCACGGCAAAGGTGGCCGCCGCCAGGATGGCCAGCAGGCGGCGGATCAGGGGCAAAAGATTGGGGTACGCCTGCCGCAGCAGGATGCGGGCGGCTGGATAGAGCATGCCAACAGCCAGCGCAGCCCAAAAGGCGGAAAAAAGGTTCAGGCGATAGGCTACGTCGCCCACAGGCAGCAGGTGCGACCAGGCCCAGCCCAACAGCAGGTACAGGGGATAGCCCGTCGGATGGGCCACGCCCAGGAGATAGGGCACAAACTGGAACTCTCCCCCGTCGCCGGCCAGCACCGTCGGCGCCAGGGTCGAGGCATACAACACAAAGGTGGCACCGCCCAACAAGACGGCGATCAGCAGATCGAGCAGACTACGCCGCCGGTCGCCCTGCCTCGTAGCAGCGACTTCAGATACCCGCTGGTTCTGGCGACCAGCGTCGCCACTGGGAGCCGCATCCGACCCAAGTGATGCCCCACCTGTACCGCCCATGTCCCCGTCAGGCTCTCACTCGGCGCGCTCCCAGACGACAGCATCCACGGCAGCAGCCAGAGGACGCCGGTCGGGGGCGACGCGCAACCAGCCATTGTCCGGGCCAGCCACCTCCAGGGCGGTGCCAGGTGGTGCACCCTTGACCCCGATGATGGCGTGGGACCAGCCGGTCGTGCCCCGTGGATCGGCCTGCCCGCCGATGGCCTCGAACGCAGCCAGGGCCTCGGCCATCAGGAGGGCTACACCGTCGTCCTGTAGCGCCACAGCCACAATATGGCCCTCCGGTATCCCGGCGACGAAATCGACCAGGGCAGGCACCTCCGAGTCGCTTCCACCCGGCGTCGTGTCAAAACCCTGCCGGTCGAGCAGCTTGCCGGTCCGGGGATGGATCACCGCCACGTTGTAGCCAGACTGGTGGCTCGACCCATCCTCCGCCCCGCCACCCTCCCCCACGGTGATGTAGGCAAAGCCAGCCGGTCCGCCGCTGTTGACCTCAATGGCCAGAGGTGCCTGGACCCCGGTCCCGCCAATGACGCCATTGCCAGGCAGCACATCAGCGGGGGCATCCAGGCGCTCGAACGCAAAGCGCACGTCGTTGGGGCCCTCTTTCAACAAGTTACCCGGCACATCCCAGGAATAATCCTCCCAGCCCGGCGAGAGAGCAACGCCCTCCAGGCGCTGGCCGTTGACCTCTGGCGTGATCCACTGCTGCCCAGCCCCCGGATACTCGAAGGGAAGAGCCTTCACCGTCAGGCGATGGCCGGTCCCATCGCCAGCAGCGGGCAGGAACACGCGTGCTCCTTGCTCCACGGCCCAGTTGGCGCTGGCTCCCTGGATCTCTTCGGGCCCCGCCCAGCCCTCGCCCAGGGCCATGGCCGTCCTGGGCTCCGGCGAGCCGAAATCCACCTCGAATCTCGCCGGGATCGGCGGGCGTTCCACCTCGTACAGGAACCAGCCATCCCGATCGTATACCTTTGTCACGGGCAGGACCTCTTCGACATAGGCCACCGCCTCGTCACGGGTGTCCACGTAGGGCGGCCGGCCCGGCACGCCAGGCGCGACGACGACGTAGCGCACGTCGTAAAAGCTCACCAGTTCACCGGCGGTGGCCTGGTCGGCAACGCGGCGCTCGGCGTCCACCTGTCCGTAGGTCTGGATGGTGATGAGCGAGTCGAGGATGGGCACCTGCCGGAAATAGTCGAACTTGAAGGGCGGATTACGCGAGATGTTGCCCGACAACAGCCGCTTGTGATGGTAGGTCTGGTAGTATTGTGTCTGGGTGCTCTCGGCTCCCTGGACGCCAAAACTGTTGCGCCAGCCCATAGGCAATTGCAGGATGGCAAAATCACCCGGCTCGGCGGACACCTGCTCGTAGACCGGCGGGATGCGGGCGTCGGTCAGGGGCAGCGGGACAGACCAGTGCTCAAAGAGGACAAAACCAACAAGCAGCAAGGAGCAAGCAGGGAACAGCCATCTTGCCACTGGAACCTTGACACTCGACACTTTCTTGAACAGCCAATAGGCGCCAAAGCCGGCCAATACCGCCAGGGCCAGCATGAGCACCACTGCAAACCGGTTGGGCACGCGGTTGGCTTTGACCACCGGGATGTAATGCAGCAGGATAAAGGGCAAGGGGACCGTCGTCGTCAGGCCGTCCAGATCAAAGAGCGAGCGGCCATTGATCTGCAACAGCGGGCCCAGGCTAAAGGCCGTGAAGACCAGGAAACTGGTGATCCAGGCTGCGAGGCGCCGCCGGTAGCGCACCGCGCCGACGATGGCCAGGGCCAGGCCGGCCCACCCCAAAAAGACGGTGTTCACGTCGCGGAACCGGGATGTGCCCTCGCGGGTCTGGCGCAGGGTCTCGGTCCAGTCGCCGCCCAGCGGGTGCAGCGCCGTGGGTGTGATCAAGCCCACCAGGTCCACGGACAGCTTTTCGGCGTCGCCCCAGCCGGCCAATTCGTAACCGCCGAACATCTCGCGCAGGATGGGCACAAGCACCGGCGCGTACAGCAGAACCGCCACCAGGATCATCACCGCCAGCCGCTTCAGTAGCCCGGACCAGCCGCCTGCCACCTCCGCCCGCCCCCGCCTGCCGAGGGCAAAGGCCAGGAGAATGAGGGTGAGCATCCCCAAAAAGACGCCAAAGATCATCTCGCTCAGCATGGCCAACACCAAAAAGACGCCAGCCAAGATGGCGTTGCGCAGTCGGGATTGGTGCATCGTCCTCAGCAGGAACAGGGTGTAGAGGGGGATCCAGGCCGTGCTCCACATGTCATAGTGCCCGATGGCGGCGTAGACCATGCGAGAGGAACCATAAGCATAGATGAGGCCTGCCAGGAAGGCAGCCATGTGAACACCTGCGAACCTGCCACCCTGCAACCGCTTGAGCAGGTATTCGACCAGCAGGAATGTCCCATAGCCGCTCAACACCGTCGCCAGCAGGAACGTCAGGTTGCTGATCGCCGGCAGGGGCAGGAACGACTGAAAAGGCAGCGACAGCAGGGCATTGAACAGGTTGTAGGTGTAGAGCACCAGGCTGATGCCCAATGGGTAAAAGATGTGCGTGCCATAGAGGGGATTCTGGCCCAGCTCAAAGAGCGAGTAGCGGAACCACCACGTATTCCAGACGAATGTATATTCGTCAAAGGCCCAGGTGTAGCTGCCCGGCACGTGCGTGCCCAGGTGCTTGACCAGCGGCCAGGTCATCGCCACGGCAAGCACGGTGTACACGGCCACGGCCGACAGGTGGCTCAGGCTACGGCGACGCAGGAATTCTACCATAATTGTCTCGGAAGGGAAAGATGGGTCTGGAGGGTACCGTCGGTCTCCTCCAACCCCTCAGGCCCCTCAGCCCCCTTTTAGACCGACCACGTACCGGTGGTGTGCCCATACAGCCTTGATCCGCCACGGAATCGGTGCCCGGTCGAGCCAGGCGTAGCGCATCACCCGCTCGTAAAGGTCCGGCTGCTCGCCCAGGTAGTAGGCCATGGTGCTCCACTCCCAGGCATCACCGCTAAACTGGCCCTCCAGCTTTTTCGACTTGATGCCCAGCCGCTTTAGCACATCCGAGGCGGGCATGACCGTGTCAGGCCAGGGGGGCACGTCCAGCACGCCCTGGCGCACGATGCGCACCCCGGCCCCTTCCAACACGCGGCGCACGCGGCCAATGTCGGCCCAGCCCTCGTCCACGTACTGGACGAAATCGCGCTCCAGCAGGTACTTGCGCAACAAATAGCCAACCTGCACGCGATTGGGCATGGCGACAAAGACCACGCGCCGCGAAACCCGCACCAACTCGCGCAGCAGGGCGGCCGGCCTCCCAGCATCGGGTTGGGCCTCTGCCGATGGCGCGGACAGATACCAGAGGGCGGCCCAGTTCCAGGCCAGGTCAAAGGCATCGTCAGGGAAAGGCAGCGCCTCCCATGCGGTGTGATGGACAAACTGCGCAGGCAGGCCCAACTCCCCCCAGATACGCTCCACGCCGGCCAGCCGCTCCAGGTGATCGTCCACCACCGCCACCTGGGCGCCGGCCTGGGCCAGAGCCACGCTGTTGATGCCTGACACACCGGCCATGCCGAACAGCGGCGCTTCGAGCACGCTCTCGATGCCGTGCTCCTCCTGCAGGGCCAGCAGAAAATCATTGAGCACGAATCGCTCGTAGACCAGGCCCAGCCCCTCGTTATAGTCGGTGAGGTAACGCTGCCAGGTAGAATCTGCCATGAGCTTTGGCTTTCGTTAACATCTGCCGGGGCTTACCATCGGCCCCGGCACGAATCTATTATACCACTTTGTTATCAGGAAGTGCAAAACATCGCACAGAACACGCGATTGCCTTGGCTGGCCGCATGTCTTCACTCACCTCCTCGATGAACCTTTGCGCTATCCGCAAGCCCAGCAGCGGAACAGACCGGACAACATTGGAGAGGGAAAATGCTGGATAACGAAAGAGACCGCTTGTTCAGCGGTCTTTGGAGAAAACAAGGATATCCAGCTACGCAATTCTAGCCATAGGGCAAAAACCCGCAGCTCTACTCATCCAGTGGATGTCGCCACGACAACTGGGGGAACCTGCTATAGTCTCGATCGGTCGTGATCCACTCGCTCCCCGATTCAATGGCGAGAGCAGCCAAGTAGGCATCGGGTACGAGATTCCCCTTTACATTTACAGCTCTGCATAACCGCTCGAAAATAGCCCAGTGACGAGGGCCAGGTCGGATGAGCACACAGTTGGGCTGGGTGCGTACATCGGTGATAAACGCAAGGGCCTGGTCTAGTCCACTGGGACGCTCAAAGACCCTTGGATGAGTGACGACGCGCAGGAAGCCACTCAGCACGAGATCGGCCATACCATATGCTTGGTCGCTGTTGATAATAGTCTCCAGCCACTCGCGATAGGCCGCGTGATCGGGTGCATCTTCCCTATGTGCGTACACCAGGACGTTGACATCAGGTAGGATCACTAGGCTCTTCCATAAGAGAAAGCAGGGCCGCCGAGTCATCCAGATCGACGCCAGGTTGGAGTCCACCACCTGACACGGTCGTCAGACGCACTGGCGCACGCGCTGTCGCTTTCTGCTGGCGAGCCAGCATCTCGCGCAACGCGTCCTCAATGACAGATGTCAGCGTCCTGTCAGAGCGCGCAGCGATTTGCTTGATCTCAACCAATAGATCATCATCCAGTCGAATCGTTGTCCTCATGCATCATATCATATCCAAGGGGCATCAAAATGTCAAGTTCGGGTCTTGGACTGGGGACATTGACATCACCCTGCCGTGTTGACCAGCCCTTGCTCCCTTTACAGCACCCAGCTTCCATGGTACAATGCCGCGCGAGGTAACCATGCGAGTCTATGTCACCAGCCTGGGCTGCAAACTAAATCAGAGCGAAATGGATGCCCTGGCCGCCCGGTTGGCGCAGGATGGCCACCAGGTCGTCACCTCGCCAGCCGACGCCGACCTGTGTGTACTCAACACCTGTGCCGTGACCCACGTGGCGGCGCAGAAATCGCGCCAGGCACTGCGCCGCCTGCACCGCGAGAACCCCGCGGCCCGCCTGGTCGCCACCGGCTGTTACGCCGAGCTGACGCCAGAAGACCTGCGCGACCTGCCCGGCGTCGAACGGGTCGTCGGCAACCAGGACAAAGAACAACTGGCAGCGCTGATCGGGCGCGAGCTAGCGAGTCTGACCGCTCCGTCGCCGGCCGTACACCATCCCGCCCGCACCCGCGCCCTGGTCAAGATCCAGGACGGCTGTGACAACGCCTGCACCTACTGCATCATCCACGTGGCCCGGGGACGGCAGCGCAGCCGCCCGGCAGACGAGGTGCTGGCCGAGGCGAGAGCCCGGTTGGCGGCCGGCCACCAGGAGATTGTGCTCACCGGCGTGCACATCGGCGCCTACGGGCACGACGAAATGCCCGACCCCTCAAATACGGACACGACTCGTATGGACACCAGCCTGTGGTCGTTGGTAGCTCGCATCCTGACCGAGACCGACGTGCCCCGGCTGCGCCTGTCCTCAATTGAGCCCTGGGACCTGCCACAGAGCGCCTTTCAACTGTGGGACGATGCCCGCCTCTGCCGGCACCTCCATCTGCCTCTTCAAAGTGGTAGCGACGCCATCCTGCATCGCATGAACCGCCATTACACTACAGCCGGCTTTGCAGCATTGCTGGGTGCTGCGCGGACAGCCATCCCCGACCTGGCGGTGACCACCGACGTCATCGTGGGCTTCCCTGGCGAGACCGATGCCGAGTTCCAGGAGAGTCTTGATACCGTGGAAACGATGGGATTTGCCCGGGTCCACGTCTTTCCCTACTCTCTGCGGCCGGGTACCCCTGCAGCCCGGATGCCAGATCGAGTCTCGCCGCCAGTCAAGGCTGAACGGGCGCGGGCCATGCGCGCCATCGCCGCCGCCGGTGCGCGTGCCTTCCGGCAGCAGTTCGTCGGCCGGGAGATGGAGGTGCTTTGGGAAGGGTCCAGGCCGGGAGAAAATGCGCCGGTCTGGAGCGGATTAACGGACAACTATTTACGCGTGTATACGGAGAGCAGTGCCAACCTGGCCAACCGCATCACCGCGACCCGCCTGGTGAGCCTGGCTCCGGGGGGATTGCAGGGCGAAATTTGACAGCCTCTGAGCATACAAAAAGCGGGGGATGGACACTATGCCATCCCCCGCTTTCATACAGTTAGGTCACGCCATAGCGTGAGCCGGTTCAGTCGAGGCAGCTATCGCCTCGGGCGGTAGCATGACCCCGAGCAAGCGCTCCATCGCCATGCTGTGGCTGCACACTCCCCGGCTGGCAAAAAAGTTGCAGGTGCAATGCCACGTGCCCCGGTCGTAGGACAGCGTGTGCTGGGAGTTGGACCCCTCAAAGGTGACCTGGAACTGCTCGAAACGGATCCGCTCAGGTTCCTCGGCGTAGAGCCTGGCCTTTTGAATCTTTCCGATCATCCCTGAATCCATGCGCACCTCCTCACAAAAGATTGGGTTTGTGGCCCCACCCGGCCACTGGATAGAAAACAAACAGACGCCAGGGCAGACTGCGATCCTGGCGTCCGGGCATCCCTTCTGAATTGACTGCGCGTCTTTTGGCGCGGGGCAATCCGGTTCCCTCCCGTTTGGTATATCCAGTATACCCCGTTTGTGGCAATTTGTCAACCTCGTTTCGCCAATCCTGCCTGACGATTCCCCTCCGCTAACCAATCTTGCCACCAGCGAGGTAGCGCTACTGCCGCCGGCTCGCGGACGACCTCGTCCACGACTTCGGATAATTGGGTGGGATGGGGATTGACCTCTACTACGTACGCGCCACGTTGCAGGGCCACCAGCGGCAGGGAGGCAGCCGGCTGCACCACAGCCGAGGTGCCGACGACGAGCATCACCTGGCAGTGCCCAGCGGCCGCAAAGGCCTCCTCCAGCGCCCGGGCCGGCAAGGACTCGCCGAACCACACCACGTCAGGCCGGGCCAGCGCCCCACAGTCGGGACAGTGAGGCGGGATCTCCAAAGTGTCCGAGCGGTCCTCCCAGCCGGACCGGCAGCCCTGGGTACAGCGCATCCTCCAGATGTTGCCATGGAGCTCTACTAGGTTGCGGCTGCCTGCCAGCCGGTGCAGCCCATCCACGTTCTGGGTGATGAGGGTAAAATCCTCAAAGCGGGACTCCATCTCGACCAGGGTGTGGTGCGCCGCGTTAGGCTTGCAAGGGCCGATCAAGCCCCGGCGCCAGTTGTACCACTCCCACACCAACTCGGGATCACGGCGGAAGGCGTAGGGCGTGGCCAGGTCTTCGGCGCGATAGTTTCGCCACAAGCCATCCTCCCCCCGGAAAGTGGGCACGCCGCTCTCGGCCGAGACACCAGCGCCGGTCAGGACCGCCACCGAATGAACCACATTTCGGGGTACGTTTGTCTTGCGCTCCCTTTTCCACACGATCCCAGTATACCACAAGGGGCATGCGGGCTACAAGCTTTGATCTTCCCACCAGACAGACATCGCACAGCCTGGCCCTTTGCCCATCCTGATTGCCCGCAGTGAAAGAAAACAAGGAATCCCCCGCGATGAGAGATTCCTTGCTCTCAGAACGTTCTTGTTTGCAGGAACTGTCCTTCACATCACAAAGACTAGCCGCCCAAACCAGCGAACAGAGATACTCCTGCCACAGGCACAAAAATGATCAGGTTAATGACCAGGGCAATGACCCAACTGATCAAGACAGTGACGATGGCATCACCCGTGTCAAAGTCCATCGCCTCACGGATGGCGATAAAGCCGGCGAACAGAGACAGAATCCAGCCAATCAGGGGAAAGATCCATCCCACACAAGGGATGAACTGGAAGAGTCCCAACAGGATAGGAGCCTTGGCATAGCCCAGCACGCGCATCATCTCGGCAATACTGGTCTTGCCCTTAAAGAGCGCTGTGCCGACAAAGTAGGTGATCACAGCCCAGAGGATCCAACCAATGAGGATCTCAAGGATCCAACTCATGAGAAACCCGAGGAAAAAACTCTCCGCTGCGAGTCCACTCCCAATGGCATTCAGAAAGGTGACCACGACCACGATGATGGCCGCTTGAGACATCGCATTCGGATCCTCGGCTATCTCCCGAAAAACGGTCCAATCCAGCCGAATGGCACGCACGATACGATCTACCATTGTGTTCCTCCTTTTCCTCTACTCGAATTGGTGATAGGCAAAACTGTGCACTGCAATCCTTTACGAACAAAGGCTGGTTGAGTTGCACAGAGCCTGTATCCCCGCATCAGAGAGGGTCACACCCGCTCGATCCGGGCGCCCAGCTTCTGCATCTTGAGCTCGATCCGCTCGTAGCCCCGGTCGATCTGGTGGATGTTCTGGATGACACTCTGCCCCTCGGCGCAGAGGGAGGCGATGAGCAGAGCCATACCGGCGCGGATGTCAGGGCTGTGCAGGGTCTCGCCATGCAATGGCGACGGTCCTACGACGACAGCCCGGTGCGGATCACAAAGGATGATGCGGGCTCCCATGGCGATCAGCCTGTCGACAAAGTAGAGGCGGCTGTCGAACATCTTCTCGTGGATGAGCACCGTGCCCCGCGCCTGGGTGGCCACCACCAGGGCTATGCTCATCAGGTCCGTGGGGAACCCGGGCCAGGGAGCGTCGTCGATCTTGGGCACCGCGCCCCCCAGGTCATCCACGATGTGCAGATCCTGGCCAGCAGGAACCAGCAGGTCCCGGCCCTCCACCTCAAAGCGCACGCCCAGCCGCTCAAATACCATGCGCACCATGCCCAGATGTTCAGGGGCCGCGCCTTTGATCCGGATCTCGCCACCGGTCACCGCCGCCAAACCGGCAAAGCTGCCCACTTCCATGAAATCGGGCCCGATGGTGCACTCGGCGGCGCCCAGCGATGCCTGGCCCTGGATGTGCAGAACATTGGAGCCAATACCCTCGATCTGAGCCCCCATACTGTTGAGCATGTGGCACAGATCCTGCACGTGGGGCTCTGAAGCCGCGTTGCGGATGGTCGTCTCGCCCCGGGCCAGGCAAGCGGCCATGATGGCGTTCTCCGTGCCGGTCACACTGGCTTCGTCAAGCCAGATGTCGGCCCCGCGCAAACCGTCCGACCACAACTCAAAGTGATCGTTGTGCTCCATCTCGGCACCCAGCGCGGTCAGGGCCAGCAGGTGGGTGTCGATCCGGCGCCGGCCGATGCGATCGCCGCCGGGCAGGGTCAAGGTAATCCGTCCTGCACGGGCCAACATGGGCCCCATCAGGGTTAGCGAACCGCGAATCTCGCTGAACAGGACTGGATCGGGGCAGGTCGAGCACAACTCGGCAGCCTGGATCGTCACCGACGCATCGTCGTGTCGTTGCACCGTTGCACCCAGGTCTTCCAACAGCTTGATCATCGTCTGCACATCGCCGATGTTGGGCAGATTGTGCAGCGTAACCGGTTGGTCGGTCAGCAGGGTGGCTGCCAGCATGGGCAGGGCTGCGTTCTTGTTCCCACTGGGAACAACTGTGCCGTTCAGGGGGACGCCCCCCTCGATGACAAATTTCTCCACAGATCCTCCTCCAGGTGTTGATCTCACCAAGTAGTCACTTAACAGAAAGGACTGTCTCCGACGAAACCACTTTGTCGATAAGAAGAAGACCCTCGCGCAACCAATCCGCGAATTCAGGCTCGGCCAGGTTCACAGCCTCGGTCAACCGGGCACGGATGGCTGTCCAGTCAGGCTCCAGATCATATACATAATGCTCTGGCTCTACCTCCACGATCTCGATCTCCGCCAGGTGCTCCACCACCAGCAAATCGATGGCAGCGGTTAGCAACTCGTCGTCCCGGGGATCGGCTGGGTCGAAGCGCAACTGGTTGCGGGCCAGACGGCGGCCACTCAGATAGACAGCCGCAGAGTGAATGGCCAATGCCTCCGCCTGCAGCCGGACCATCTCGCGCTCGGCTTCCAGGCGAGCCAGGGCCCCGTCGAGCTCCTCCAATTGTGCCTGCCAGTGACCGGCCATGCGCAGCAACAACCGCTCGCCCCAGCGAACGCCGAAAAGCCCATCCACCACCGCCAGCACGATGCTCAATCCACGCAGCAACAAGAGGTGCAACCGGTCCCAGAGCGACGGCGGCGGCGAGTTCATGCTGGGCCCTCCATCCCGATCGGATCCCCCACGTGCAGGCCCAGGCCGGTCGCGGCGCTTCCCTCCCGGATGGCAATCTCCAGGTAGCCGCTGCTGCCCCTGTAGGCCACCAACTCGCCTGGTGCCACGTCGGCAAAGGTATCGCGCAGCCCCTGAATCCTTTCGCCGCCCACACAGACGGTCAGTTGGAGACTGGATGTGGCGCATTGATAGTTGGTGATCAAGTTGCCAAAGCGGTCAATGTGGAGGATCTCGGCCTGCCAGGTACCGTCAGGCTGCTGTTTGGGCTCGATAGTGGGAAGCACAACCAGTTGGGATGGGGGGAATGGCTCTCCCATGTCGCAGATTTCCAGGCCGCAGGCCAGGTGCGCAGCAGCCGGGGCAAAGATGTCCCGCCCGTGAAAGGTAGCGCTGACCTGAGGCAAGTGGAAACGCGGGTCGGTCAGGTGTGCGGCCGTCCGGGGCGGGTCCTGGGCGAGGGCTAAGGTCAGTACACCGTTGTCGGGAGCAACGTAGGTGGCCCGCTCCGTCTGCACGGCGACTGGGCGTCGCTCGCTGCCTACACCAGGATCTACGACCACCAGGTGCACCACCCCCGGCGGGAAATAAGGCACCGCCGTGGACAGTAGGTAGGCCGCCTGCCGCACTGCTTGGGGACGGATCTCGTGGGAAAGATCCACCAGCGCTGCGTCAGGACAGATGCCCAGGATAACCCCCTTCATAGTGCCGGCGTAGGCATCGGCCTGGCCAAAGTCAGTTGTCAGGGTAATCACCGGTCGAGACATGCGCGCTCCCGAGGCTATTGTACCTCAGAGCGGGCACGGCGTCAAGGACGCGGAGCCAGCGATTGGCTGACGCTGATCTAGCTGGAAATCCACCAAGGACATGCAGATCTAGATATGCTACTGGCCAAGCCCTTCCGATCGATAGTAATCCAGCAACTCGGGTGACGACAGCGCCCGGATCGTCTCTGCGCGCCGGATCACCTCTCCCAGCCAGTGGCCTTTGGGAAACAGAGTCTCGGCCTCCTCCGCCGAGATCCAGCGATACTCAGCGTGTTCCCAACTCGTCCTGATCGCAGCGGGATCCTCCAGGGAGCAGCAGTACTGCACGCCCACGAGCTCGTTCTCGGGCTTTGCCTCGCCCCGGTAAAAGTGCAGGGTTCCGACGATAAAGTCGATCTGCACTTCTACCCCCAGTTCCTCGCGGACCTCGCGGCGAACGGCATCATGAAAGCCCTC
>Ga0180438_10006449_pt1 | contig 15867 bp, 11 predicted proteins | sample SS_ome_12_FD_132455 | JGI IMG/M metagenome (GOLD analysis project Ga0180438, IMG submission 132455) | Hypersaline lake sediment archaeal communities from the Salton Sea, California, USA - SS_3_D_2 metaG | ecosystem: Environmental > Aquatic > Non-marine Saline and Alkaline > Hypersaline >...
AATCATCTATCTTGTTCAATTTATATTTTCAATCTTCGGAGCTCTCAGCGTGAATATTACCTTGATTGTTGATATTATAACAATTTTACTCAATATCATTGTTATAATCTTACCGTGGTTCTTTATATTATTCTTCTTAGTATTGGGGAAATCAGAAAAAATCTTTTACGGCGTGTTCCAAAACATGGAACCTATTGCATACGGTCTTATCTTAAGTGTATTTGCATATCAATTCATTATTGAAATAGTATTATTTTCATACATTCTGGTAAATCCTACTATCTTGAAAACTACTATTGTACTTGTACTCCAAGCTTTGCCCTCCATGTTTTTGCATTATTTCATGTTCGCGAATAAGAAAAAAGCCGTCCCTGGAGCTCTCGACAATTTATCTGCTGTAGCACCACTCATGTGCATCGCAAAAATTTTAAAAGAGTGGAAAGAAAAATATCCCGAATTGTACCCTAACAATACTGAAGTACAAGTTGTAATAACAGGCTGCGAAGAATGTGGATGTAAAGGAGCAGAACAATTTGCATTAAAACATGCAGAAGAGTACAACAATATTGACACAACCGCCGTAAATATGGATACCATGGCAGAATCTAGAGTTCAATCAATCTTTAATAAGGAAGGACTTCAAGATTTCCCTCCTGAAATCAATGATTTATTGATTGATTGCTGTGATGATTTGGGATATAAATATTCGATCGGTGCTTGTCCTCCAGTAGCTGGCGGAACTGATGCACGTGGATTTATGAAATATGGATTGAGAGCAAGTTCATTGATAGGTCTTAATTATAAGTGGTATCATCATTGGTATCACACCGATAGAGATAATCTTGATCTCGTAAATAAGGAAAGAAGACCCCTCGAGGATGGTGGGACTAGCTGGAAAGACTTTAACGTGCGGGGCGCCATGGAAATGGCTTTGAAAATTTGCCTCAAGTATTTAGAGAAAAAAGATAATGACTAAATCATTTTTTTTTATTTTTCATTCTCAAGACGACTAAGAATATCATTGAGAGATTCATATCCTACAACTTCATTTCTAATATAAATATTAAAACTCAGATCAGTGTCTTTATATTTTCTCAAGATATCTATCATTGTACCGTGCGTGGGTTTTTGGAATTTATCTTTATATTTTTCTTCGACTCCTTCAGAATATTGATATTGCTGCAAAACATAAGTCCCGCTAAATTGATTTTCTTTTAAGAAGGATATTATTTTATGAATGTCATTAGGAGTTATTAAATTTTCAACATGAGTAGTTCTTATCTCAAAATCTACCTGCTCATTGGAATTTAGTATTTGAAAAGTTCCAACTATTTTTGAGACATCCACTTGACTACTAGAGACCTCTTGATATCTCTTTAAATCTAATGGATTTGCTTTCATATCTAAGGCTACTCGATTAATATAGGGAATTAAATATGTTATAATATCTGGTCTCGAACCATTTGTATCAACGCTCACATATTTTCCTTCTTCAGATATTAACCTGCATAACTCTGGTAAATCTTCTTGCAGCGTGGGTTCGCCCCCACTAATGCTCACACTTCCCACTAATTGATTACTTCTTATAATTTTTATTAGTTCTTTAGGTTCTACAGATTTTCCCACTCCATCATAGAGTAGATACTTATTTTGGCAAAATTCACATTTAAAATTACATCCTACAGTAAAAATAACCATAGAAGACTTGTTAGGAATATCTTTCGTTGAAATATCTATAATTCCGCCTATTTTCATGTGTCGCTCGTTTTATTCTATACTCTTTATTATCGCTGATGTAAAATCATCAACAAATTGATTTGACAATTTTAAATCAAATCTAATATTATTTCCTAATTCTATTTGAAGTGCATTAATTCTCTCTTTGCGGTAGAATTGATGGGTGATGTACCCACCAGAATATGCTAAATTATCATCGCTTACTCCTAAACCATCGTCTAAAGTGAAATTTTTAGAAAGAATCGATACTAATTGTGATAAACCCCAATAATCTCTATAATCATTGTAATTTGTTCCATTCTTAATATCTAGTGTGTTTGAAAAAATGTTTCCAAAAATGATGTCGCAATAATCCTCATGAGGTTTAGTAAAACCGTGAAAATCAATTAATAAACATCGACCATAATGTAATATACATTCTTTAGCAAGTTTTTTTAATTTTTCGTGAAAATAATAATGGATTTCACGAGCTTCTTTTGCATCTTGATTGAAAGCATCACCAGATCCAGGAGGGCGATTCAAATCAATCTTATTTCGATGTATTTTATTAAGGATATAAAAAATCTTAATATTTTTAGTTTTTAACAGATATATAATTTGTCTTGCTAAAAATAAAGTATTTCTATCAGGAAATGTTGTTATATTCCTATCTGGAATCTGAATAGGTTTTTTAAAACCGCCATGAGGACAGGATAACAAAACAGGAACATTTCCATCATCTTCAAGCTCGAAATAGTTTTGAATGCTTCCCATTTTTTTTACCACAAAATTGTATGTAACTATATTATAATACTATTAAATATCCTTTAAACATAAAGTTTTAAATTCAGTTTTAATTTTTCTAATTACTATAATGTAAACTTACTGTAATGTAAATTAATGGGGATAAAACTACAAAATGTTAGTGATAGAAGATTTAGTATGGTTTCTGAAGAAGAAAGGATTTCGCGATACTTATCAAGTGTTGACTCAGTTTAAAAACTACAAAACCGACAAGCACACTTTTTATAATGAGTTAAATAAGTTCAGTTATTACAACTCGTTTTTTCGCGTGAAGGAAGATTTGATTAAAAGAGGATTAATAGCAATTGAGCAAAACAAGAAAAAGAAATATATCAAGCTCACCGATAAGGGACTATTAGTCTACAATAAACTCGTTGAAATTAACGAGTTAATCAATAACCACCACGAAAAAAAATAATCGAATGATTTTTTATTCTTCAAAATAATTTCCAATTTTTCTTATTTTATCCTTAATTTTTATAATCATTATAACAATATTAGGTGTCGTTAAAAATTGATTCTAAAAAAGCTTATTCTTAGCGCATATGGAACTAATTGCTATATTGTCGGATCAGAAAAAACGAAAGAAGTTTATATCCTAGATCCAGGTGGCGAAGCCGAGTTAATAATCAAAACGATTGATGATTTAGGTGTTAAGCCCATAGCAGTATTATTAACACACGGACATTTAGATCACGCAGCAAAAGTATCTGTTGTCAAGAGACATTTTAAAATTCCTTTATGGTACGCTAAAAAAGATACCGCTCAAGTATTTTCGACTAATAAAAGAGCAGATAGAGTCTTAAAAGAAGGCGACATCTTAAAGGCGGGAGAGCTCTCATTTCATGTATTAGAAACTCCTGGTCACGCTCCAGATGCAATTTGCTTGTATGTAAAAGAAAAAATAGAAATAGATGGGAGAATTTTTGACGGAGTAGTTTTTACTGGAGATTTACTATTCAGACGAAGCATCGGGCGAACTGACATGCCTAGCGGTGATCAATATCAATTATTTGATAACATCAAAAACAAAATAATGTATAATCCAGAGTTTAACGATAATTTTCTTTTATGCCCTGGTCATATGGGAAATTCGACCATCGGCGAAGAGCGCCAATTTAATATGTTTAAACAGTACTTCACATAAAAAGAAAGGATTATTGAAAAAAAAATTATTTGTTTTAATTCAATAGTCTACATTTTTATATCCTTAATCTATAATATTTATAATAAGAATAAATTTTTTTTAAAATATCATTAAATCGTAAAAGGTATCTGACATTGATTGATGTAAAAGAAGTGCAAAATATAATTCGACGATTTGAAGAGAAAGAAGGCGTGCGCGGTGTAATTATCTGTGATACTTCAGGGCTTCCAATAAAATCCAATATGTCTACTGATTTGACCGAGAGCGTTTCGGCATATATCACATCTTTAATTGGCAAATCGAAGCAAGTCGTTAACGCTTTAAAGGAAGGCGCTCTAAAATTTATTCGTTTAGAGACATCTAAAGGCGAAATTATGATCGCTTTAGAAGAAACATTGATATTAATCATTTTAAAATAATTTATGCTCTAATTTTTTATACTCTCTTCTGCTAATTCTAATTCCTTTAGATTTTTTATCTAAAGAATACAAGCAAATCTTTTTATAATCTTCCTTTCTTTACTATTTTAAAAAAATTATATATACAATAATTTCTTCATAAATTTAAAGAGCAATTCAAATCAAATCAATCTTAATTAACTAAAAAAGAGAAGTATACTAATGGATAAGGCGGTTATTGAGAAAAAATTGGCAGAATTAATGGACTTGGTTCCAGAATGCGAAGGTCTGATTGCTGCGGACTTAGAAGGTAAGGTACTTGTAGGTCAGACGATATTAGAATCCGATCATGAAGTAATAGCTAAAGCGTGTGCTACGATTATTAAAGATTCTAATAAATTAGGTAATAGCATTAAAAAAGGCGCTTTAAAAGATACTACAATTGAGTTGGAAGAAGGTTTTGCTGTTATAGTAGGAGGGGCTGATGTAGTTTTAATTGCTTTAGCAGGTACGGACGGAAAAGCCTCTCTGGGGCTTCTCAAGCGTAATTTAATGTCAATTTCAAAGTAGTTTTTTTTAATTTCACTTTTTCTTCTTTTTAGAATCAAGTATTTTTTGTATAATTTGCGATTTCGTATCTTTAGAAGAAATTTTTATCTTCCTATCTTTACAATATCTCCTTAATCTATCGATCTTCATCCTGTTAAACTTTTCTCGTTCAAGATCAACCTTCTTTGGCTGAAGCGACCTAGGTTTCTTTTTGCTGATAGAAGCCTTTTCACGAAGACCTTTTTCTTCTAAGAGAGAATCCAAATCTGTTGTCTGTTTTGATTCTTCCTCAACTTCGGCTTCTTTTTTTGCTGGTTCTTTTCGTTTTTTATCAATAGCTTGATCTGCTGGTTTCAATTCAGAAACTTTTACATATCTTCCTCTTCGAGGTTTCGGTTTTTGAATTGGTTTCTCTAGAGATGCTTTTATCTTCTTTTTAGTATTTCTCGTGTAAATTATTGAAATTAACCAGACAGCAATTATAATAGCAACAATGAGAATAGAAATTAACCATGTTAAATTATCAAGGAACGGCGGAGCGATCACTTTTAAGGAAATAATGCTAGATTTAAAGATGACTGTCTCTAAGGACATGACATTTTGAGCTTCTATTGAAATATTTATATTAATTTGATCAAAACTTACATCACCACAAAATATTTCAATTATTAAATTCGTTGATTCACCAGGTTCCAGATTTTGCATCTCTATGGTATTAAAATATAATGTAGTGCTTAAACTTCCAGTAATATCGACATTTATTGAGTTAACATTAATAATCATGGTGGAGGTTCCATTGTTGGTTAATTGGACTTTCAGGGAGTTATATGAGTTTTTATAAATAATTAGCGTCGCAATAGAAAATGTAAAATAAATGTTATTTGATTGGATTATTTTGTTGATGGGAATAATTGAGGAACAATTCTCGATTGTATTATTACCTAACCATAATAATCTGAGAGTAAAGCTATCTCCTACATTAATAGTAGTAGTATTAATTTTAAAATTGGTAATACCATTTGTATCTGTTATTTGCGAGGAAATATTCTCCCATGAGCTTCCGTTTTGAAATTGACAAGTGACATTCTTACCCGAAAGAATAGATCCAAATTCAGTCATCAATATTGAGGTGATGTTAAAAACATCTCCATAGATAACTTCAGGATTGGTGTTAATATTTGCAAATTTACTATTAAGCTTTAATGAAAAACTTTCTATTGTTTGATTGTAACTACTTGTATAGGAACTAGTATAGGTATTTATGACAAATGTCGAATTGAAACCAGTTTGATTGTATATACAGACATCTCTTTCAAAATATTGGCTAAAACCTCCTTCTCCATAATCTTCTCGCGTTTTTAAATCTAAAATATGACCCTCAAATTCATTTTCTTTTTGGGTTACAAGTAAAGAATAATCTGAACTTGAATAGCTTCCCACGTTATAATAAATATTAGCAAATTCTATATATAATGTGCAAACTGTTCGAGCACCACCCATTCTTATAGGACTGTTTAGTCCTTTCCAAACTTTCGTGTTCGTGTCTAATGTAGGAATTTTTATATCTATTCCAAATTCTGCAGTATTGCCTGTTTCTGCACCAATAGGTTCTAATTTTATTGGATCTGAAGTTGTTTCATTAATTATCCAGTCATTATTAGCATATGAAATTAATTGAACTTTCACCTTTACATTAAAAGAGAAAATGTTATCTAAATTTTTCAATTGTAATTTAAAATTGACAATTTCTTCGGGGTTAAGAATGTTTTCACTCTGTTCAAATTTCAATAAGGATATGCTAAGGTCATTTGGATCCATTGGTACATTATAAGTATAATCTTCGTTAACAGACAAATTACTCACAGGGTAGTATCCTGGTCTTGGATTTTTAGTGGTTTCATTAACAGAAGCTATCAGTAATGAATAATAATCATATGCACTATATGTAGTTGTTCCAGTAAGGGAATTCATATCATAATATGATAAATAGGCACAATCATCAATTATTGCGTCGTAGCTTTCCAAGTATATAAGCATTTTCTTACAACCAATCTCCGTACCGTTAGTCCAAAAATAACCTATATAATATTTTTTACCTAAGGTAACGCTTTTAGTAATATCTAAGATCGTTTGATTATCAAAATCATAATAAAGGATATTATCAATGCTAGAAACAATACCATTCGTAGAATATAAGTCTCCATATTCAGAACCGTCTTGAAATAAGGTTGCGTTTGCATTTCCTCCAGTAGGGGCAAGTCCCAAGGTATTCTGAAGATCTAATGAGAGAGAAATGTTATCACCATACATGAATCCTCTAGTTTCCCATAATATTCCGTTAAAATTTATATAACTATGCATCTCATTAACACAATTAAAACTGGTTAAATTTAACTTAAATAATCCCATATTTGAGCCTGTGACGTGAAGAGATGAGGCATTATATATATTATAATTATTATCTTCTGAAAAAACTTGAATCTGGGAAGCTGAAAACAAATCTAAAAAACCATATGTCGTATTGTATAAATTAGAAGGTGTCATTGTATTGGGATATAAATACCAGAATTCTATAAAGTTCCAATTAACTAAAGTTGGATTAAATGAATAAGTTAAATTCCATTCTGGTGTACCATCGTAGTTAACCTTGTAAGTTGATGCGGCGCTTTCTATTTTATAAGCTTCAACTGCATAAGATACATTAAACTCAAATCCTCGTGTAATTGTGTGATCCCACATTAAATTAACCTGAAAATCGTTGTTCAAATCGCCTGGGATTGTGTTTGTAAAGTCATTACTCCAAGTGGCTTTTCCCCACTCGTCTTTATATATATTATCATTATTAACAAAGGGATAAAATTCAATATCTTTGTTTTGTAATCCTATATCCTGAATGGTTAAGTTTCCATTAAAATCTGAAGGAAAATATCCCCTTGTGATATTTAACTTAAACGAACTTGCATCTAATTGTCCTGTAGTATATCCTCCTATGTTAGTAACCGCGTTTACCCAGCCATCTACATCATTATATGTTTTTAATTGCTGTTCTGTATCACCTTCTGGATCTCCAAATTCATTAAATGGTATAGTAACTAAACTATAAACACCCTCAGGTGCATCAGATTTTATCACAATAAAATAGTTAAAATATGATAAATCAGTCGTATTTTCCAAATTAAACTCGAAATATGAGAGGTTATCGGCCAAATAAGGTACCATAATGTTATCAATGAGCAAGCTATAATTAGGTTCAATTGATACGGTCCTTAAATTGCTTTCCGTTCGTGCTAGAGTAGTATCTGCTTTATATAATGAAATATTCAATGTTTTAAATGCCGCTTCAGTTAAATTTAGTGTTCTTATCCATGCGTAGAAGCCATTAACTCGAGAACTCGCTCCTCGCAAATCAAATTCTAAGGCTACATAACTCGTATTTGTAATATCTAATTCGAAACCCATTGTAGACTTCAAGGAGATTTCGTATAATTGCAAATCAAATTCTCCAGTTGTGCTCTTATTAAGGACAAATTCAACATGGCTTTGATCGTTCAAATCAATATAATGTAGATTTTCATTTATTACAATTTCGTTGATATATTGAATTCCAGAAGTGCTTACATTTATATTGCTTACCACGGTATTCCAAGTCGAATCCGTATAATTTTTTATTCTTATCGATAACGAAGCGCTGCTTTCATTGATTTGACAAGCTAAATAGTTGATAATACCCAAGATATTGGTTCGATCAAAGGGTTCATAATTATTATTAGGATCAATCGCACCTGTAAAATTACCTTCTATTGTAAAATTTAATATACCATTATTGGATTGAAGGGTCCAATAATTACCAGCGACGCCTTCAACTAAATAACTTTTCGGATATGCATCTTGTCTAGAGCCTACATTGGTCGTAAAGTTAAAATGATTTGTATCAAATTGATAAACTTGAATGTGATCTTCAGGATAGAGCGCGCTATTGTCTTCTATAATATACTCCGTTGTATAGTTATTTTGAAATGTAAAATTAAAATCTCCGTAAGAGAGTTTCATATTATTCGCTGGAGCACTAATATTAAAACTTCCATAATTCCCTAGAGATTCTGATTGATTTGAAAAAAATGCTCTTACCTCTTGTGACGTTCCAATACCAGTAATTTCGTAATCTAAAAGATCCAAATCATAAGAGAATTGAAGGGAGTTCTCATTTTCTTCATTTAATCCATTATTTTGATGTATAATGGGATCAAAAAGAAATTGAGCATAAATATTAGATAAAAAAATCGTGGAGATAAAGATACTCACGATAAATATATTTTTAACTTTCTTTTTCTGTCGAATCAGCATTGTATTATTTATAAAATCTGTAAATAATTAAAAAATTTCCTAAATTTGATTATTTGAATTGTTATAGTAATAAATATTATAAATTTTTAAAACCATTCTACTATCTATCAATAATATCATTAATGACAATAACAATTTTAAACTAGATTATCATGTCAGAAGAATTAATTTTAAACAAGATCGAAGAGAATAGGGATGATTATATTAGATTTTTTCAGCAACTAGTTCAAACAGATTCTTATAATCCACCAGGAAATGAAAAAAATGTCGCTAATAAAATTGTTGATTATTTAAATTCCGTTGACATAAAATGCGAGATATTTGCTTTCGGAAAGAACCGCGCAAATTTAATCGCCTATTTAAACGATAATTTCGATGGAGAAAACCTCTTATACAATGGACACATGGATGTAGTTCCATCAGGTATAGAATCTGAATGGAAAAAACCTCCATTATCTGGTTTTATCAAAAGAAATAAGACAATGTTTGGAAGGGGTACAGCAGATATGAAAGGCGCCTTGTCAGCAATGATCATTGCCTTGAAAATTCTTAAAGAATTGAAAATTGAAACAAAAGGAAATTTGATTCTTAATGCTGTTGCTGACGAAGAAACAGGGGGGGATCTAGGTACTGGATGGTGCGTTGACAATATATTAATTCCAAGATCAATAAAAAGTAGTTTTGCTGTTATTGGTGAACCTTCTGGAATTCGGCCCTTACCAAAGGCGATTATTCTTGGAGAAAAAGGACACTTGCAATTAAAAATTATCACAAATGGTATTTCTTGTCATTCTTCCACGCCATTTTTAGGAAAAAATGCTATTTCCATGATGAGTGAGATAATTCAAGATTTAGGAAAATTTGACCAATACATTCCAAATGTGGAGCCACCAATGTCTATTGAACGCATTAAGGAGCTTATCGCTTCTGTCTTTCCAAGTAGAGAAAATTTTGACCGCGTTTTTAAAGAACAAGCGTTATTACAAAACGTTGTCAAGGCTTTGAATCAATTCACAAAAAGCTTTAATATGATAAGCGGAGGTATTAAAGAAAATGTAATTCCAGATAGGTGCGAAGGTGTAATGGATTTCAGGTTATTGCCCGGTCAAAAACCTGAGAAAATAATTGGAGCGCTAAAAAGAATCATTGAAGAACTAGGTTATGAAGTTAGAGATGAACCAACGGGCAATCCAGAAGATGTATTTGTGTATCTTGAAACAATTCATCAATCCGAGGCATCTTATTGGAATGATTGGGAAGATTCTTTAATTTTGAAAGATTTCTTCTCCTTTGTAGAAAAAATATATGGAAGCAAACCATTCTATTTTTTCTTTCCAGCTTGTGCTGATGCTCATTATCTTAGAAATACGGGTTATTGCCCTGATACAATTTTATTTGGACCTGGAAACGCAACAACAGCACATGCTATAGATGAAAACATTGATATTCAAGATTTTATTGATTCTATTAAAGTATACACTTTATTTGCATATAACTTTTTAACAAAAACCTAAGAATTAAAATGGAAATTTATATAAGAATTCAGTTTTATTAACTTATTAATTTCCATATTACAATAAGATTACTGATTACTTGAGGAAACACCATGGTCTCAGATGTTCGCATTGAAGATACGGTTCTACTTCTTGATGTATCGAGATCCATGATAAGGAAAGATTTTGAACCTGATAGAATTGGAGTAGCAATAGAGAATGCAAAAAATTTCATTCAAAACAAATTTCTCATTGATCCTAAAGATAGAGTTTCCATACTTTCATTCGGGAAATCAATAAAGAAATTATGCCCATTTACCAATGAAGAGGAAAAATTATTTCAATCGCTGGATAAAATTCACATCTCAGGAAATGGGAATTTACACGAAGGAATTGCTTTCTCAATGCAAATTCTCGTCGAAGAAATGCGCAAGCTTGGAGGGAAAATATCGCGCATCTATATAATTAGTGATAATAAAACCGATAGTAATTTAGATAAATTGCAGGAAATGGTCAATATAGCAAAAGGATTAGGCATTTTTATTGATATTTGCCAAATTGGGAAAATGCAATATTCTAACCCAGTTAATCTAAGACGAATTGCTCAAGTAACAAAAGGAGAATTTGGATATTTCAATAATCCAAAAGCCCTGATAACTGCTGGAAAGTCCTTCGCTTCTAAAAAGCCCGTAAAGGATTCAAGCGACATGTATTCACCTGAACAAAAGCCTGAAATTCCTCCCTTAATTAGCGAGGTAGCATTACCATTAAGAAGACCCACAGTGTTAGAAATCCAAAAAATGATGAGCGGTGAATATGAAGGACAAGATAAATGTAATATTTGTCATTCAAAAAAAGCTCCCCTAACTGGAGCAGATTTTTTCTCAGAAGGACGAAATTGTCCGTCTTGCGATAGAGCTATGCATATATCCTGTGCAGCTCAATGGGCGAAAAAAACTGAATATAAAGCTCACGTTTTTCGATGTCCATTCTGCTATTTTCTTGTCGAAATACCAAAATCAGCATTGAAATTGGTGGATGAGGATACAGTCAGTTCTCAAAAAATCAAAATATTAGAAGATATTAAATCTACAAATATGATATTAATCCCCGAAGAAGAAATAGAACAAATTGATGCTTCTTGTTCCTATTGCAATAATATTTTCTTAGGAGATACGAAAGTTTTTCGGTGTGAAAAATGCGCATCATATTATCACGGGCAATGCCTTGAAAAAATGAGTGAAGAGCTGAATGCTTGTAGGTTTTGTGGTGCAGACATTCTTTCTAAATAATAATCTAAAAATTATCGATTATTATTGATCTATTATTATATAATCTTAAGTACCTTAAAACATAAATAATAAAAAGTAGAGAACTCTATTATAATATAATTCTAAAGAAAGGTGATCTTAGTTAACAGAGCATCGCAGAGAAAAATGGGTAGTTACGAGCGCTTGGCCATATGTAAATGCGATTCCGCATTTAGGAAATATGGTTGGTAGCGTGTTATCTGCTGATGTTTTTGCGAGATTTCTTCGCTTAAAAGGGCACGATGTAGTTTTCGTATCGGGTTCAGATTCTCATGGAACTCCTGTTGCTGTTGCAGCTTTAGAAGAAAAAAAGCCGCCTAAGGAGTTAGCTTTTAAAAACCATGCAATCATAAAAGATTTATTTGAAAGATGGAAAATTTCTTATGATAATTATACTATAACCCATAATCCAACTCACATTAAATTTACTCAAGATTTTTATTTAGATGTACAAAAAAATGGATATATCTTTGAAAGAGAGGGTATTGAAACTTTATTTTGTAATTCTTGTAAATTGCCTCTTCCAGATAGATTAGTAGAAGGAACTTGTCCTCATTGTGGCGATGATAATGCTAGAGGTGATCAATGTGATAAATGCCAAAAATTATTAACCCCTTTAGAGTTAAAAAATCCAAGATGCAAGCAATGTGGGCGCTCTCCAGTAGTGCGAGAGACAAAACATTGGTTCATGGACTTTCCAAAATTACAGGAAAGGTTAGCTGAGCTTATTAGAAACAATAAAATCATTCCCCCAAATGCTCGACAAGTGTGTTTAAATAGCATTTCAGAAGGTTTACCAGAAAGAGCAATCACGAGAGACCTTGAATGGGGCATTCCTGCAAAATTTGAAGGCGCTGAGGGAAAAACAATTTATGTATGGTTTGAAGCTGTCTTAGGTTATGTCTCTGCAGTAAAAGAATGGGCTGAGAAAATTATTAAGAAACCAGAAATGTTTAGCTATTTTTGGAACGATCAAAACACTAAAACAGTTTATTTTATTGGAAAAGACAATATTATCTTTCATTTAATTGTATTTCCTGGGTTATTGTTGGCATATAATGAAGATAAACCTCTTGAGGAACGTCTCGTGCTCCCTTACAATGTTTCTTCAACCGAATTTCTAATGTATGAAAATGACAAATTCTCAAAATCAAGAGGGATTGGAATTTGGATTGATGATGCATTGGAATTAGCTCCTGTAGACTATTGGAGATTCAATTTAATATTTAACCGCCCAGAAAAAAGCGATACTTCGTTTTTGTGGACTGAATTTGAAAATAACATAAAAATCTTAAACGATATAGTTGGAAATTTCATACATCGAACGCTTACTTTCATAAATAGACAATTTAATGGTAAGATTCCTAAAAAAATCAAATTTGACGATATAGACAAAGAATTTATAGTAAAGATAAATTCTATTGCTGAAGATTCGGGGAAATTATTAGAAAACTTTGAATTAAAAAAAGGGTTGAAAGAAATAATAAATTTTGGGAAAGAGGGAAATATTTACTTAAATGATAAAGCACCATGGCATTTAATTAAGGAAAATAAGGACGCTGCAGGACATGTATTTAATTTATGTGCACAAGCAGTATACGCTTTGGCGATATTACTCGGACCATTCATTCCAGAGACTTCAAAAAAGATCTTAGAATATCTCAATATTCAAGAAAAACTAGATAACTTGTTATGGGATAGCATTAATGAAAACTATCTCGAGCCAGATCATAAAGTAAAAAGTCCTAAACCACTCTTTCAAAAGTTAGATATTAAAGAATTACAAAAAAACCTTGAAAAATTAAAAGAAAAAAAAGAAGGTATTTATAAAATGGATGAAATCACTTACGAAGATTTTCAGAAACTCGATCTCAGGATCGGTTTGATCGAAAATGTAGAGAAAGTACCTAAAGCTGATAAATTACTAAAATTAACTGTTGACATCGGAACAGAGAAAAGGACTTTAGTTGCGGGTTTGGCGGAGTATTATAAAGCAGAAGATTTGATTGGTAAAAAAATTGTTGTTCTTGCAAATTTACAACCCAGAAAATTAAGAGGCGTTGAGAGTCAAGGGATGCTCCTAGCTGCCGAAGATGGGAAAACAGTAGCATTCTTAACTCCAGAAAAGGATGTTTCTCCTGGATCAAAAATTAGATAATTATTATACAAAATAAAATTATAATTTCAAGGAAAAAATCGGGTTTAACTTGGCTATTATATTACCTAAATCCAATTGTAGGGTTTTTAAAACGACATCTCTACCCCTATATTCGTATTGAATTTGACTTGGATCTCGAATTATTTTAAATTTATTAACATCTCTTACCATTGAGCAGGAGAAATATCTTTGATGTTTATACTCTAAAACGTTGTGAACATCTTTTATATCTGGGAATAAATAACCTCCTCCGTGTGGTAATATATCAGCATTTAACAATAAATCCATTAATTCCGCTCTTTCTGCTCTATCAACAAATCCTTGATTTTTAATGGTTATTTCTGATAAATTTTTTTTACCTTTAAATAAATAACACGCAATATCTGCCCTTAGAGCAATAGGAAAAATGTTTTTTTGAGAATATTTATAATTAATATCAGTACAATTACAACCTAAATACATGTTGTTATAGTCTTTTAAAAACTGATGGGGTTGATTTGAAATTACTGAGAAATCATTCCCAAATAAATTATGAGCAAACATTTCTCTTTTTACCATTGAAAACTCCAATGCTTTATTAGTAAAATCGATATATTGCCTTGCATCGTCATCTAACAAGATATATTGCTTCCCAAAAATGGTTTCTTCTTCAATAGCTAGCTCTTTAAGAGTTTTAGATTTATCAAAATAAAATCCAAGACCATAAGTATCGTCCCGCATCTCTGGGGCGCTACCGTGAATGAAGAATATGTATTGAGGTAAATCAATATCTGAAAGATCTTTTGATTCAAAGCAATTAATGAAGTGATTGCTAATACCGTAATCCCATTGCAATTTTATATCTTTATAATATAGCTCAAGATTTTTTGTCTCATCAATTGTCTTTATAAGATCGTAAGGTTCAGGAGGTTCATCTAAACCACCAGCCAAAATTCCACATTGATTTGGTTTTGTATTTAAAAACACAATTTTATCGGTTCCATTACCCCAATTGATCCTTCCCCCGTACCCCAATCCGGAGTTCCATCTAGTTAAATTTCTTGATATTGTTTCGTCGGGAGAAGATATGAATGTAGCTTTTGGTTCAAATCCATATTTTTCTTGGATTAATTGAAATTGGGCAATCCCATATTTAATATTTGCTCTACATAATTTTGAAGCGCCATCATTTAATCCAGTGCTGAAGACAAAATTTTCTGCTCTTTGTAATAATTCTGACTTGGAAAGATTTGACAAGCTCTGGGATGTGCTATTCGGATTCATTTTTCAAAAGATATTTTCTCAAGATATTTAAATAATTTATGTAAATATTAATATATTAATATTGATATAGAACATATCTATTGTTTTAAAAAGAATAAAGCAAAAACATGAATTTATCGAACTCTAATGACCAATAACGATAATTTAGTACTGTTTGATAATATAAAGAACATTCGAAAAAATGGAGCGTTTAAAGGCTCTATCATCTCAAAATGTAAAAATGAATCAAAAAGCGTCATTTTCTCTGACAACATAAGCATATCTGACGATAAAATCACTATTTCTAAAGGATTAATCGTGGGATTTGAAACGGAAGGAGATGAAAAGATAGCGTTTTCAAGAAAATCTGATTTCTCTTGGATTGATGACCTTTCTTCTATTGAATATTCAGTCATCATCTCAGATGATATTATGAATCAATACGATGAAGGCCAATTTTCTGATGCATTCCCCTATACACTTAACTTGTTGCACACCGCGGGATTGTATTTTAATGATTATACATTTGGTATTGATCATCTCGATTTTTTTAAAGGGGAAATTCTTAAAAATCCGGTAGCTGTCATTTTTAATGGGATCTGCATAGCTGATAGGGTTGTAATTGACCATAGGGGTGATCCGGTTTTTTATGATTGCTTAATTGTTGGGAGAGATCAAAATGAGGAACTCGCAGCATCTTATGAAC
>Ga0180438_10006450_pt1 | contig 15867 bp, 23 predicted proteins | sample SS_ome_12_FD_132455 | JGI IMG/M metagenome (GOLD analysis project Ga0180438, IMG submission 132455) | Hypersaline lake sediment archaeal communities from the Salton Sea, California, USA - SS_3_D_2 metaG | ecosystem: Environmental > Aquatic > Non-marine Saline and Alkaline > Hypersaline >...
CTCGCCCCCGCCCTATCCCCCTCCCTGGGTCACGATCTGGGGCGGCGGCGGGCGCCCACGGACGGCGGTCGCCCGACCGCCCGCCGTGTCGCCGGCCGTCTTCCCCAGGAAGGGACCCCCGATGACGCCCGAAGCCGCCGCCGCCGCCGACCGCCTGGTCGTCGCCGGTCCCCCAGGCGCCGGGAAATCGACCTGGGTCCAGGCGAACCGTCGCCCAGGCGTCCCGGTCCTGGACTTCGACCTGATCGCCTACGCCCTGGGGTCCCCGATCGACGATCACCACGTCGACGACCATCCCGATTCGATCGCCGCCGCCGCGTTCGTCGCCTGGAACGCCGTCCGGAACTACGCCCTGGCCGAACCCGTCCCGGTCTGGATCATCCATTCGACCCCGCCGCCCGCCGCCCTGTTCCAGTACCAGGACGCGGGTTTCGCCCTGTTCGCCCTGGAAGGAACGAAACCGTGACCGATACCGACCCAACGGACCCGATCCCCGGCGGACTAGCCGCGACGTGGGACGTCCGATTCCGAATCGACGACGACGGCGTCCTGACCTGGACCACGACTTCGATCGAAGGGAACTTCGCGTCGGTCCTGTCCCTCGGAACCCACCTGGCCGCGGTCCTGGGGGTTCCTCAGTCGTGACCCGCCGCCAGGGGACGATTCGCCGTCGGGCGGTCCGCGCCGTGAACGCCGCCGACTGGATCGACCGTGACGGAACCGACGCCGTCGCCGTCGGCCTGGTCTACGCCCTGGCCGACCAGGTCGACCTGGCGACCCGCCCGCCGTCCGACGACGCCCTGTTCGACGACACGAAGGTTCGGGAAGCCGCCGGGAAGGTCGCGTTCGTCGCCCAGGTCCTACTGAAGTCCCTGGACGCCCTGGGTCTGACCCCGACCGCCCGGACCAGGTTCGTCGACGACGACGCCGACGACGGCGCCGACCTGGTCGCGGACCTTCGGGCGATCATGACGGGATGACGGCGGTCCCCGCCGTCGACGACTACGTCCCCGCGGGATTGTGGTCGCCTGGGGACCTGGACGACCTGGAAGGAATCCAGACCCCGCGTATATGGACCCCCAGGGTCCCGACCCGTCGAACCGCGGGTCCGATCCTGTCGGCGGTCGACGACGTCTTCGGGTTCGACCTACTTCCCTGGCAGACGACGACCGCCGACGTCGCCCTGGAACTGGACGACGACGGGGACTGGGTCCGGAACCTGATCGTCCTGGTCGTCGCCCGCCAGAACGGGAAGACGACCCTGTTAGCCCGACGCGCCCTGGTTCACCTACTGACCGGGGTCGGCGGCGCCCTGATAACCGCCCAGGACCGCGCCCTTCCCCGCGTCGTGTTTGAACAGGTCGCCCAGGCGATCGAAGACCATCCCGACCTACGGCGCCGCCGCGAACGGGTCCGCTACGCGAACGGGACGGAGGAAGTCCGTATGGTCGGCGGTCACGACGCGCCCTGGCTGCGGGTCGTCGCCCCGACCCAACAGGGGTTCCGTGGCTACCAGAAGGTCGGTCTACTACTGATCGACGAAGTCCGGGAACAACGGACCGACGCCGTCTGGTCCGCCGCCCTGTATACGACCCGCGCCCATCCGAACCCCCAGGTCTGGGCGGTCAGTAACGCGGGCGATCCCGATTCGGTCGTCCTGAACCGTCTACGGGATCGGGGACACGCCGCCGCCGCCGACCCCGACGCCGACCCGCGTATCGGGTACCTGGAATGGTCCGCCCATCCCGATCGGGCGCCCGACGACCCGACGGGATGGGTCGAAGCGAACCCGTCCCTGGGTCGTCTGATCCGCGGGACCCGCCTACTGGACGAACTACGGAACGACGACCCGCTGCGCTTCCGGACCGAAGCCCTGTCCCAGTGGGTCGACGCGACGTCGGTCCAGGCAGTCCCCTGGACCGACTGGGTCCGCTGCGGGGAACGGAACCTGGCGGCGATCGACCCCGACCAGTCGACGACCTGGGTTTCGTTCGACGTCGACGCCGACCGTCGGTCCGCTTCGATCGTCGCCGGGGCCTGGGTCGACGACCGTCTGGTCGTCCAGGAAGTCGCCCACTGGGACGACGGGGTCGTCGAACGGGACGTCGCCGCCGCCCTGGAAGACTGGGTCGACCGCCTCGGTCCCCAGTCGGTCGCCTACGACCCGAACACGGGGACGGGCGTCGTCGATTCCCTGTCGGGTCGGGGAATCCCGTTCGATCGGATCACGGGCGGCGCCTGGTTGTCCGCCTGCGCGACCCTGGTCGACCTGGTCCGGTCCGGGACCCTCGCCCACGCGGACCAGGACAGTCTGAACCGCCAGGTCGCCGCCGCCGGTCGACGGGACGTCGGGGACGGGACCTTCCGCCTGTCCCGAATGGATTCCCAGATACCGATTCCCGCCGCGATCGCCCTGGCGCGTCTGGTCGGCGCCGCGTCGACCCCTGGCGCCGAATCCCTGATCTACGTCATCTGAACGCGTCCGGATAGCGGACGCGGCGACCTCGAGGTCGTCCGGACAGCGGACGGGGTCGTCCGCCCAGCGGACGCGTCCGGTATGCTGGACGTCAGTGGGTTTCTTCGACCGACTTCGCCGCCCGACGATCGACGCCCAGGAACGGTCCGTCGCCTGGGTCGACCCGTCGACCCTGACGTTCTACGGAACCCAGGTCGGCGGACTGAACGTCGGCGCCATCCGGAACCATCCCAGGTCCGGTCTGGTCCTTCCGACCCTGTTCCGCGCCGTGTCGATGATCGCGGACGCGTCCGCCAGTCTTCCGTTCGCCGCCTGGGACCCCACGTCCCAGACCAGGGTCGCCCGACAACCGTCCATCGTCCGCCGTCCCGACCCGTTCCTGGCGAACCAGACGTTCGTCCGTCAGACCGCCACGTCGCTACTGCTGGAAGGGAACGCGTTCTGGTTCCTCACGGCGCCCGACGCCGACGGTCGCCCCACGGTCGCCCGCCCGATCCCGCCGTCGGAAGTATCCGTCGCCTGGAACCAGTCGAAGACCGACGTCATCTACGAATGGCGGGGTCGACGAATGACCCTGGGCGTCGATATCGCGCACCTTCGCTATATCGACGAACCTGGCTACGCCTGGGGCCTGGGACCTGTCCAGGCCGCGTCCCTACCGATCGCCGGGGCGATCGAAGCGGAACGCTACGCGGCGACGTTCTTCACGGAAGCGGCGGTCCCCGACGGGGTCCTGGAAACGCCTAACCGACTGACGAAGGACGAAGCGGACCGCCTCCGCGATCAATGGACGACCGCCCACGGCGCCCGACGTGGGACCGCCGTTCTGTCCCAGGGGATGACCTGGAAACAGGTTTCCATCAGTAACCGGGACGCCGAAGCGGTCGCCAGTCGCAACCTGTCCCAACAGGACGTCGCCCGCCTGTTCGGTATCCCGTCCGCCCTGTTGAACGTGAACGCCTCGGGGTCGTCCCTGACCTATCAGAACCAGGAAGGGATCGCGACCGACTTCGCCCGCTACGCCGTTCAACCGATCACGGATCGGATCGAAGCCGCCCTTACGGACCTGGTCCCCAGGGGACAGGAAGTCCGTTTCCGTTTCGTCGACCTGTTGAAAGCCGATTCACGAACCCGCTTCGACGTCTACCAGGTCGCCCTGGCGAACGGAATCCTCACGGTTAACGAAGTCCGGGACCTGGAAGGTCTTCCGCCGCTACCTGGCGGCGGGGACATACCCGAAACCCCGACACGGGAAGGATCGACCACGGTATGACCGACGAACTGTCCTGGGACCTACCCGTCGAAGTCCGCGCCACGGACCGCGACGCCCGAACGATCCGGGTCCTGGTCGCCCCATACGATGACACGGCGCCCGTCGGCGGCGGCGAACGGTACGCGCCTGGGGTCTTCGGAACCCCCGCCCAGGTCGCCCTGAAACTGGAACTGGGTCCCGGACACGCGGGACCCGTCATCGGGCGGGCGGTCGACTGGGACGACACGGACGCCGGTCTGGTCGGAACCTTCCGGGTATCCGCGACCCAGGCCGGGGACGACGCCCTGACCCTCGCCGCGGACGGCGCCCTGGGCGGGTCCGCCGGTTTCATTCCCCTTCTACGCGACCGAAACGACGACGGAACCACGACGGTACGGTCGGGCGACCTGAGGGAAGTAACCCTTACGGGGACCCCCGCCTACCGACGCGCGAACGTCGTCGCCGTGACACGATCGGACGTCCGACAGGAAGGAACCACTATGGACGACCAGAACCCCGTCGGCGCCGACGCCGACCCGACCCCCGCCGTCGACGTGACCGCCACGGTCGACGCCGCCGTGACCCGCGCCCTGGACGACTACCGCGCCCAGGTCGCCCAGGACGTCCCGCCGATCCAGGCGACCGCCCGACCCCACGACTACCGTTCCCTCGGTCACGTCGTGTCCGACGTGATCCTATGGACCCGCAAGCGGTCCGCCGACGCGTCGACCCGACTGGAAGCCCTGATCGACGCCGGGATCGTCGAACCCGACGGGTCCGCGATCAATCTGGACGCCCGCGCGTTCGCCGGGGTCGGGAACAGTGTTGGGTCGTCGACGCCTAACAACGTCTACGTCCCCGACCTGTTGACCCTGATCCGTGAGGGTCGCCCGACCGTCGACCTGTTCGGACAGCGGGACCTGCCCGCCGAAGGGAACGTCGTCCAACTTCCGTCCGTCGTCCAGGGGAACCAGGTCGACTACCAGGACGGCGAAGGGACTTCGATCGCGAACCAGGTCCAGAACTGGGTTCTGAACGACTACCCCAAGTCGACCATCGCGGGCGGTCAAGGGGTCACGATCCAGGCGATCCGTTGGTCGCAACCGTCCTACCTGGACGAAGTCGTCCGCGATCACCTGGCCGCCCTAGCCGAACGGGTCGACTTCTACACGATCAACGGCGACCCCGCCACGGATACCCCCGTGTCGGGAACCGGGATGACTGGCATCCTGAACGCCGGGGCGACCGCCATTCCAGGCGCCACGGACGCGACGACCGCCCTGGCGAACGTCGGCGCCGCCTGGTCCGCCGTCTACACGGGATCGAAGCGGTCCCCGATCGCCTCGGTTATGGCCGGGGCGACGTGGGGTCAGTTCCTGGACCTGGTCGACACGGACGGACGTCCCCTGGTTTCGACGGAAGCCCCGTCGAACCCCGCCGGCATCGGGAACGCCGCGTCGGTCGCCGGGACGATCCGGTCGGTCCCCGTGGTCCTGGACGACAACGTCCCCGCCGACGTGGTCATCTGGGGATCGTTCCGGGACGCCCTGTTCTATGAGGACCCCCAGACGCCCGCCCAGGTCGCCCTGACCTACCCCGACGCCCTGACCACGGACGTCGCCGTCTACTCGTTCCAGGCCCTGGCGATCCGCCGCCCTGGCGCGTTCGCCGTGATGGACTGGTCCGCCTGATGGCCGACGGCGACCGACCGATCTACAACCGGACCGAACGCCTAGCGGCGAAGTCGGCGCCGAAGCCGAAGCGGTCGTCGTCGAAGTCGAAGTCGTCGAAGGGGACCCCCGCCGCGGGGTCCCCTGACGGCGGCGCCGACGACGGGGACGACAGCGGGAAGGACTGACCGATGGTCGACGTCCTACGCGACCTGTCGGCGGTCCTGGCGAATCTGCCCGACAACAACGCGGGTCTGATTACGCCCCAGGACGTCCGGGAACTGGTCTGGTCCCTGGCGCCCGACACGATCGGCGTCAGTCTGGACCCGCCCGTCCCCGTGACGGTCCCCGTCCCCGAAGCCCCGACCTGGTTGTCCCTGAACCTGACCCTTTCGGGACAACTGAACGGGACCGACGCCCTGTTCTGGGACGTCGACGGGAACGGGGCGGCGGGTCCAGGCGCCTACCCGCTGGACGTCGCCCTAGACCCGACCACGATCCGCCTGGTCACGGTACGGGGACTGGTCCAGTTCGACCCAGTCGGTCCCGGCCTGTTCACGCTTCAACTAACCCGCGACGGGGTCGGGATCGGGGACCCTGTCGCCGTCGACGCCGCGCCGTCGACCGACCGGACCCAGGTCGCCCTGGTCCATACCGAACAGGTCCCATACGACCCCGTTCCCCGCTACGGGATTCAGATTCAGACCGACCAGGCCGGGGGCGCCGACGTGGACCTGTTCAACTACGAACTACGCGGGGAAGGACGTCCGGTCTACTGATGGCTATTCAACTGTCCGCCACGATTACCGACAGCGGCGACGTCGAACTGTCCTGGGTCGACGACGGGACCCCGCCCGCCTCGGTCTACACGGTCCGCCGTCAGACCGACGGCGGGACCTTCCAGGAAGTCGGGTTTACGCCGCCCGCCCGGACGACGTTCGTCGACCCTGGGTCGGTCCTGGTCGACGGGGTCGTCTACGGGTACCAGGTCGAAGGGGACGGCGCCGTCCTGTCGAACGTCGTCGACGTGACCCCAGACGTCGACGCCCCGACGTTCGGTCCGGTCGACTGGCTAGAACTGGTCCCCCGCTACACGGATCTACCGACCGTGAAACGGCGCCTGGGGATGGACGTGGGGTCGACGGTCTACGACGACGAACTGACCCAGACCATCGTCGCCGCCGAATCGACGATCGACGCCCACCTGGGACGGTCGTTCCCCGACGACGGACCGAACCCCGCCATCCCAGGTATCCCCCAGGCCGTCCGGGTCGTAGCGACCCAGATAGCGGTCCGGGTCTGGAAGGAAGCCGACCGCGCTGGACAGTCGGCGGGTTCCGACGACTGGTTCGGGACGATCGACCTGGCCGGGGCGACCGCCCAGGCGATCGACCAGAACCCCTCCCTGGTCGGACTACGCGCATCGTTCGGGATCGGGTAGACGATGGGACTACGAACCGACCTGGCCGACCATATCCGAACCCAGGTTCCCGACCTGGCCGCGGTCTGGGACCATCCCGCCGAAGTGACCGCCGTCCCCGCCGTCGTCGTCCATCCCGCGCCAGGGGAATACTGGGTCCCCTGGACGATGGGCGGACCGAACCTGGTCGCCTGGGCGATCGTCGTCGAAGTCATCGTCCAACGGACCGACCCAGGCGCCGCCCTGGACGCCCTGGAAGACCTGGGCGCCGAAGTGATCGCCGCCCTGGGGACGTTCGACACGCCTAGCGGCGGGTCCCCCAGGTTCCAGTCCTACTCGGACGTCGGTCCCGTCACGGTCGGGGAATCCGACGCCCTATCCGCCCAGATTTCCGTTCTGATCCCGTATCTGACCGGACAGACCTAGAACCCGACACTACGGAAGGAAACCCGAATGGCATTCGCCTACGTTCCCGGATACACGATCACGTTCACCATCGGCGGGGAAGACCTGTCGGTCCACGCGTCGTCCGTCGCCCTGTCATTCGGGGCGGCGACCCTACCGAAGCCGGTCTTCGGTACCGCCGCCGGTCGCGCCATCGCGGGACAGGCGACCGGGACGTTCAACGCGTCGGGACACGGAAACGCCGAAGCCCTAGCGACCCTGGCCGCGCTCCGCGCCCAGACCACGGGCGGTCCCGTCCCGGTCGTCCTGACCTACGGCGACGGCGGGAACGACGCGTTCGACCTGATCGTCGGGGAAGTGACAACCGACGCCGAAGCCGATGGGCAACTGTCCTGGACCCTGACGGGTTCGGTCGACGGCGACGTGACCTACACGCCGCCCGCGGGTCCCTGAGGGTCGCCCGTGGCGGGCGACGTCGGCCTGGAACTGGACGGACTACTGGAAGCGGTCCGGGCGTCGAAGACGATGGCGGCGACGGTCGACCGTGTCGGCGCCGACGCCCTGTCCGACGACGCCCGTTTCGTAGTCGACCAGGCGCGGCGCCTGATGCGGGGTCGTCCTGGCGGCGGGTCGTACCGTCGGGACTACGAAGACATCGGGACGATCCGTGATCGGGTCGTGATCCGTCGGGGCGGGACCGCCCTGGGCGCGGAATTCGGCGCCGTGAACGCCTGGGTCTTCGGTCGGGAAACGACCCAGGCCGCCCTGTCCCGCCGCCAGTTCGCCCCACGGTCCCGCGACGGGTACCTGGTCGGTCCCTACTATCGCCCCAGTCGGAAGGTCGTCCGACGGACCGCCCAGGTCGACGAAGACCTGTTCGACGGCGCCGTCCGTCGCCCTATGCGGCGGGCGGGGGTCCCCCGATGACGGAAGGAACCTGATGGCGCGGGTCACTGGTCATATCGAATATCGGGCGACCCTGGACGCGTCCCGTTTCAAGCGGGGCGCCCGTGAAATGGAACGGTCCCAGTCCAACCTGGGACGGTCCGCCCGGACCCTCACGGGTCGGATCGGGGACCTGGCACTAGCGACCGGGGTCTCCGCGACCGACCTTCTACGCTTCGCCGGGGAAGCCGCCCACGCGGGAATGGTGGCCGAACAGGTCGCCATTTCGTTCGACCGGACCTTCGGTCCTTCGACGGAACGCCTGGGCGAAGACATAGACCGACTGGCGAACCGTCTGGGTCTGACGACCGCCGAAGCCCAGGGACTACTGATCCCCGTCGGTCAGTTGGCAACCGATATGGGTCTGTCCCGTGACGAAGCCGCCGACTTCGCGTCGACGATGCTGGAAGTCGGCGGCGCCCTGTCGGAATTCAATCCCGCCGCCGGGGACACGGACGCCGCAATATCCGCCATCGGCGCCGCCCTACGCGGCGAGAACGACCCGCTGGAACAGTTCGGGATCAAACTGTCCGCCGCGAAGGTGAACGCCCGCGCCCTGGAACTGACCGGGAAGGACCTGACGTCGGAACTGACCGACCAGGAACGGGCAATGGCGATCCTGTCCCTGGTCACGGACGGCGCCGCCGACGAACTGGACCAGTTCCGCGAGGGGCAACAGTCGACCATATCGAAGACGAACGAAACGAAAGCCCGACTTCGGGAACTGAAGGAAGTCATAGGGACCGAACTGGTCCAGGCCCTGGGCGAGAACGAAGACGCCGTCGACGACGTCATAACCGCGCTGGAAGACCTGTCCGAAGTCGTCGGTCCCCTGATCCAACTGGTCGCGTTCCTGGCGGGCGAAGTAGGCGACGTCGTGTCCAGGATCGGCGGGATTAGTCAGTCCGTGAAAGGGGCGATCACGGCGTTTAAGGAATGGCGGTCGGGCGCCAGGTCGTTCCTGGACGTGATCCGTTCGATCAATGCCGCGCTGTATAAAGCGATCCAGTACCTGGGTCGTCTCCCTGGCGGCGGGACGATCTTCGGGGACTGGGCGGCGCCGCCGTCCCAACGGCGCGGGTCGCAGTCGACGGCGCCCCGTGGGGTCACGGGAAATCCCGACTACCCCTGGTCGTTCCCTGGCGGCGGTCGGGTCCCTGGTCCGCTGGGTCGTCCGATGCCCGCCATCGTCCACGGCGGCGAAATGATTTCGGGGATCAATGGCGGAAGCGGCGGCGGCGGCGGACCGACCATCGTCATCCAGGCCGGGATCGGGGACCCCAACGCGATCGCCCGCCAGGTCGTCGACGCGCTTCAGACCTACAACCGGACCAACGGTCCCATACCGATCGTGACCCGCGACGTCGTCGGGACCGTCTAATGGTCGACCCCCTGTTGTACCCGTCGGCGGTCACGAACCCGCGCCGACGATGGATCGGCGGGACGACCGACTGGCGGGTCGAAATCGGCATCCTGACCGACAGCGAAGTCGGGTCCGCCTGGGACATAGGTCTATGGGACGAAGGGGTCTGGGCGGGGTTCCTACGGAACTGGTACGACGTGACCCGCTGGGTCCTGGACGTCCAGACCAGTCGCGGACGGTCGAAGTTCCTGGAACGTATGCGGACGGGATCGGCGCGGATCGTCCTGGACAACACGGACGGGTTCTGGAACCCCTATTCGGGCGAACTACCGAACACGCTTCGACTTCGCCCAGGTCGATTCGTGCGGGTATCCGCCTACGCCGAAGGGGTCGGCCTGGACGGTTACGTCCCCGTGTTCGTCGGGACCGTCGACCGGATAGACGACCAGTATCGGTCGGGCGCCTACGACGCCCAGACCGTCCTGGAAGTCCTAGACCCCGCCGCCCTGTTCCAAGTCGACAATCCGCCCGCCCTGGAAACCGAACGCCCGTCCGAACTGACGTCGGAACGGGTCGCCTACGAACTGGACGAATGGGGATGGCCTGACGACCCGTCCTGGCGGGACATTCAGACCGGGGTCGTCCCGATGCGGGCGTCGACCCTCGGACAGTCCCGCCTGGAAGAAATCCAACGCGCCGCCGACGCCGAAGGGTCCGCGTTCTACTTCGACGGGTCCGGTCGGGCGGTCTTCAAGCGGCGACAGTGGCTACGGAACGACCCCCGGTCGACGACCGTCCAGGCCGTCCTGGGCGGTCCCACGGGACTTCCGATCGTCGACGCCGACCCCGAATGGGGCGCATCGGAAATCGTGAACGACGTCCAGTTCTCACGGGTCGAAGGGACGGCGATCCGGGCGACCGATACCGCGTCCCAGGCCCTGTACGGTCCCCGGACCCTTCGCCGCTTCGATCTTCAATGTCAGAACGACGCCGACGTCCAGTTCCTGGCCGACGCCGCCATCGACGCGTTCGCCTACGACCGTCTACGCCTGAACGCCGTCACGGTCGCCCCACTGAACGCGACCCAGGCCGCCCAGTGTTTAGACCTTCGGATCGGGGACCTGGTCCGGGTCCAGGTCCGGGTCGGCGGGTTCCGATGGTCGTACACGACCGAAGCCCACGTCCAGGGGATCGCCCACCAAGTAGACGCCGACGACTGGACCGTGACCTACCGCCTGGACGACACGCAACGGGGACCGTCCGACGGGTCCGCGTTCACGAACGGGTTCAGTCAAGGGTTCACGGCGCCGCCGCCCGACACGCCCTAGCGGAAGGAAACCGAACGATGCCGAATCCCGAAGACGTCATCCCCGGCGAACTGATCGAAGCGGTCTGGGGAAACCAGGTCCGCGACCAGTCGGTCCAACCGTTCCCCGACGCGACCGCCCGCGACGTGTCCATCCCGCTTCCCGACGAAGGACTACTGGCCTACCTGTCCGACCCTGGAACGATCACGGTTTACGACGGCGCCCAGTGGGTCGACCTGGACGTCCTACTGGGCGGTCCGTTCCTTCCCCTGGCGGGCGGGACCGTGACGGGACGTCTGATCGTGACCGACACGGTCGAAGTCCAACCGGACCCCGACGGGGACGGTCGACCCCGAATCCAACTGAACGCCCCAGGCGACGGATTGATCTTCCATCAGACCCGCCAGAAACTGGTTCTGGGCGCGGGGACGGCGCGGGCCTGGCTAACGGACAACTGGGACCTGGGCGACGAAGTACCCGCCGACGCGTCGAACCTGTTCGCAATCGAATCGGGCGGGCGGGCGGCGTTCTGGGTAGCCGACACGGGCGGCGCCCAGCGGGTCCTGTCGTTCCGTCCCCGTCGGATCGGGGACACCGGGACCGCCATCTGGGAATGGCGAATGGATAACGACGGTCTCAAGGGCCTGACCCCGAACACGGCGGGGACGTCCATCCTGGAATACATTCGGGTTTCCAAGTCGGGGACGACCCCGCGGGTTTCCTATCGGGGGTCGGCGTCGACGTCGACCGCCGCGGCGAACGCGACCTGGTTCACGTCGAACGAAATCACGTCCGGGTCACGGTCCATCGGACAGGCTGCGCTAGCCCAGTCCGACCACGTCGAACCCGCCGCTGCGGTCCTGGACGCGTCGACCGACGCCGCCGTCGCCGCTATCCGGTCCGTCCCGGTCCGTCGTGGCCGATACCAGGTCGGGTACCTGGTCGACGGGGACCCTCGGACGGGCGTCGACCATCCGATGATCCTCGCGGACGAACTGGAAGCCCTGAACCCCGAACTGGTCGACCGTCTTCCCGTCTTCGACGACGACGGGGTCGCCCAGGCCGACGACCTGGTCGTGAACCAGGCGATCCTGAACGCCGTCCTGATCGCCACGGTCCAGGACCTGACCGCCAGGATCGAAAGCCTGGAATCGTCACCGTGACGGAACCCGACCCTGGTCGGGAACCCTGGTTCGTGATCGTGTCCGGTCCTGTCGGCAAACTGGCCGCTGTCGTGGCGATCGCGGAAGTGCTGTCGGGGATCATCCGACCACTGTTGGACTGGATCGGGGACCTGTTCGTCCCCTGACCGCGACGAACCCCCGCCCAGGGAAGCGGGGGTTCGTCGCGGTCGTGGGTGGGGCAGGACCGAAACGAAGCCTACACGACGTCGGTCCAGGGACTGTCGGGGAACTGGAAGCGGTGCCGAAGCGCGGCTTTACGGACCGCCGGGGCGGTCTGGCCGACGATCCGTCCCAGTTCCGCCCAGGACAGGTCGAACTGGACCCGAAGTCGGGCGATCGTCCCGTCCCTGAGGACCATCCAGTCGTCCAGTTCCTGGGTCGCCCGTTCGACCTGTTCGTCCAGGTAGACCAGGACGGAACGGACTTCCTGTTCCGACCTGGGTTCCCGGTCTTCGGTAGCCCAGCGGGTATTCGGGCGGGGTTCAGTGGTCAAGGTTCTTCCCTTCCAGATACAGTCGGGCGACGGTCGCCCTGGTCGTTCCCAGTTCGTCGGCGGCGCGTTGGTAGCCGTCCCCCAGGGACGTCCCTGGGCGGGCGAGTAGGTCGTCGACGACGGCGACGACCAGGACCCGACGGGCGGCGGCGGCGGCGACCCGCCCGTCGCCCGCCAGTAGTTCCGTGAGAACGGCGAAGTGGTAGGCGTCGGGTTTCACGACTGCCACCACGCGTCGACCAGTTCCCAGTCAAGTCCGTAGCCCCGTCCGCCGTCGGTCGGGTAGACCTTCGCCCGTCCTACGAAGGGGTGTCCCGTGTCGGTCCATCCCAACACGTCCAGGTAGACGATCGAAGGGAACGCCTGGTCCCAGTCGTCGACGGTCTGGTCTATGACGGCGAACCCTTCGCGGGCCTGGTAGTCCAACACGTCCAGTTCGCCCGACGTCCAGTCCGCGGCGGATACGTTCAGGTCCCAACAGGACCGCCGGTCGACCCGTCCCGCCCAGACGACCGACAGTCCGCCGAAGCGGTCTTCGGTCGGGAACCAGGCGACGGCGACCCAGTCGCGGGCTTCGATAGCGTGGAACATCCCTTCCAGTCGGGCGGAACCCGCCGACGTCCCAGACGCCGACGGGTCCCCCGCTACCAGGTTCAGGACGTGTAGCCGGGGGTCGGTCACGACTGGACCCCCGGCGTCCAACGGGCGTCGAAGTCGGCGCCGTCGTGGAACTGGTCGCCCATTGCCGCGTCGTAACAGGGTCGACAGTCGACGGCGGGGCCGCCGCAGGACAGACAGGTCCCGTTCAGGAACCACGGACCGTCGTTCGGTCCACGGTCGGCGGGCGGGACGTACTTCGCGTATTCGACCTGGAACCCCAGGTCCTTCGCCATTGCCTGGGCGCGGGCTTCCGCGCTGGATTCGGTCATCGGGAACCAGGCGACCACGTCGCCGTCGTCGTGGACGACGTAGTGAGTAGGGTCGTACATAGTGGTTCGTCCTTTCGGTCGCGTAACGAACCAGACGATGATACCAGGGTTTCGTTCCTAGTCGGAATCGTGGTTTCGTAGACGCGGGGGATCATGACCCATTTCTTCCCATAGGGGTTCGGGTCTGATCTGGTCCCCCGGCGGACCTGGTTACCGATCCGGGTTCTGACGCCTGTTCCGATCCAACGGGACCCGTATGGGTTAGGTCCCGCCAGTCTCCCACGACTTCCCCCGACCGTCGTCGGGGCCGCCCGTGTAGCGTCCACTGGTTCCGCTGGATGGATGGCGAATCGTCTTCGCCGGGAACCGACCTGGGGACGTCAGTCGTCGCGACCGCGTTCTAGCCCAGTTGGAAAGTAAACGACTGTCCCACCTTCGGCGGGCGTCAGTACGTCGGGCGAATGGCGGGGGACCGCGTATCCGTGTAACCTGGGGGCGTGGCATGAGGAACCACGGGACCTTAGGGTCTACGGAACCCCCAGGCGAATCGTCTGGGGGTTTCGTCGTGTATGGTCCCGTCGGCGGGACGCCCGTTTCGCCGTTGGTCGCGTCGACGTCGGGCGTCCCGCTATCGTTCCCGCCAGTACGCGACCAGGGAAGGACGGCGCCGAATGCCGACTGGAACCGAACTTCGGAAGAACTGGGTCCACTTGTGGACCGACGTCGGCGGGCGAACCCGTTGGGGATGTACGCCCGTGACTGCGATCTACACGCGGATGATCGACCGGGGATGGAACGTCGTCCCGCCTGGGGAACCCTGTCTGGGATGCGACCAGGAAATCCTGGACGACTTGGACGGCGACCAGTGATCGTCGACCCGTGGGGAATCTGGGTTCTGGCGGTCGCCCCGACCGTCCTGGGGGTCGCCCTGGGGTTCGTCGTCGGTCGCGCTGGGGCCTGGACGATGATCGACGCCGCCCGATCCGAAGCCGACGCCGTGACCCGTCTACTGGTCGAAACCCAGGCCGTGATGCGGAACGCCGACTTCCTCCCCGACCGCCTAGACCGTGACCCCGACGACGTCCGATCCGAAGTCCGGGACTTCTGGGTCGGCGTCCTGGACCGAAGGGACCGACGATGACCCAGACCGGAAGGATCGTTCCGATCCGACAGGCCCTGTTCGCCCAGTTCCCGCGCCTGCGGGACTGGGGGACCCAGAACTGTCGGAAGATTTCGGGGTCGTCGTCGTGGTCTCAACACGCCTGGTCGAACGCGAACGACGCCGCCTATCCCGCGGGCGGGAACCCCCGAAACGACCCGTACCTGAACGCGGCGGTCGCCTGGTTGAAGGAACAGAAACGCCTGGGGACCCGCTTCGGTCCCGACGGGGTTCGGATCGGGACGATCCTGTACCAGAACGGTCCCGACACGACACAAGGTCACTGGGACCACGTTCACTACGAAGCCGACCCCAGACAGACAGGAACGCCGCCCTGCGCGGGCGGAACCCCGACCCCCGACCCGGAGGAAGACGAAATGGCGAAGACGACTGAGGGAATCCAACGGACCTTGAACGCCCACGGGTATACCGACCAGGACGGCAAGCCCCTGAAGGTCGACGGAATCTGGGGATCACGGACCGAATATTCGTTCGGGACGATGGTCGCGGACGCCGCCGCCGTCGACGACGTGGGCGGCGCCGTCTACTACACGGTCCAGGCCGGGGATTCCCTTCGGACGATCGCGGACGCCCACGACACGACGACCGCCGCCCTAATCGCCCTGAACCCCCAGATTCCGAACCCCGACGTGATCCATCCCGGCGACGTGATTCGGGTCCGCTAGGCCAGTGGGGTCCTACTACGCGACCAAGTCCTGGAAGCGGCTGCGGTCCCGCGCCCTGATCCGGGACGGCGGGACCTGTCGACGATGCGGGTCGGCGGCGAACCACGTCGACCACGTCATCCCACGGGCGGCGGGCGGACCTGACGTCCTGTCGAACGTCCAGTCCCTATGCCAGTCGTGCCACCTGGCGAAGACCAGGAACGAACTGGCCGCGGGTCTGGGTCTACTCGCCCACGGCGGGTCCGTTTCTGGACCGACCCGGAGGGTCCCCCGCCTGTCGGGGAACCAGTCGGCGCCGACCAGGGGTCGGGTCGCCCCCATCGGGTCGTTCCTGGAACCGACCGGGGGTCCGTTCCTGATCGGCGGGCGGGGGACCGATGACTGACCGCCGTCCTAGACCGACCCGCCCTAGCCGTTCTAGGTGTCGGGCGGGGGTCGCCCAGGCGCCGACCGAACGACCCCGCGTTCTAGGGTTCTGGGGCGGGGTCGCCCTGGCGCCGACGTGGTCGCCCGGACTGACAGCGACCGCCGGGGCGACCCCCGTCGCCGTCCCTGGTTCTTTAGGGCGGCGCCGTGAC
>Ga0180438_10006451_pt1 | contig 15866 bp, 9 predicted proteins | sample SS_ome_12_FD_132455 | JGI IMG/M metagenome (GOLD analysis project Ga0180438, IMG submission 132455) | Hypersaline lake sediment archaeal communities from the Salton Sea, California, USA - SS_3_D_2 metaG | ecosystem: Environmental > Aquatic > Non-marine Saline and Alkaline > Hypersaline >...
ATCCGGTGAGGGGACCAGAAGATTTTTTCGCAGCCAGTCCAAGGAGCTTCTCTTGTCAAAACTGAGACAGAGGTTGCTACGGTCCTTCATTCTGGCTGTGTCATTTCGGTCGTAGCTGGCCACGTTTTCCTCCGCTAACAAATAGAAGGGTGTCGGTGGGCCCGGGCGCGACACTAATTGCGAATACAGCTTGTAGGCGGCCCGACTGTCTCTCTTGGCTCCTCCGGCGAGTCTTTCTGTATAAAGCTTGGCGCCCATACATAGGGCCTTATCATGTTCCAAGGTTCCTGGAAAGCGGTCGGCGACGTCAAGATATTTCCGTACGGCCTGTTCTCTGTCCGCATGCCCCTTTAGATATTCATTCTGCTCGAATTGCCGGGCTTGCTTCAACGCGCTTTGAGCCTCAGAGAGAGGGCGCTGGCGGACGTTGGGAAAGCCTGGCGGAACATTGGGGGGAGCCAGTGCCGGCCCCTCTCGGGTGTCTTGGGGATAGGGCCAATGCTCGATGACCGCCAAGAGAAAGGTTTCTTCGGCTTGGCCGAAAGCTAGGATGACAGGGGATATCTTATTATCGGGCAAAGACTCGCCCTCTTCTGGTTTACTCAACCCGCTCTGGTGATCAGCGTAACTTATGGCAGCGTCAAGAAGAGTTCGGAACTCACCGGACACCGAATCTTGGAAGGCCTCGATGGTTTGTGCGTTGATGGTAGGTATACTCATAGCTGCGACAAAACATGCGACGATCGCGTTTCCCATATTACCGGCTCCCACAATAACGCATTTGTTTTGCTCTCATCTGAGAACAAGGTGGCCCATTGAGCGTAATACTCGCGGGCTGTCGCAGGACGGGCCTACAAGGTGCCGAAAGGCGGTCCCCCGTGCCGAGCTGGTCGAGGTATTATCTTTGGAGGTCGTCCTCTGGCACAACCAAGGTCCAAAAGCCGCTGCACTACAGTCCAAAATGCTGCTTACTGTATATAGAGCTAATCTTGTTTGCCACAAACTCGCGATGCTATGGTTGCGCTTACCAACAAGCTTGTTGAGAAGCCCGCCTGAGCCTATTGAAGTCCTAACTATCGTCAGATTGGGCAGTCGGTAAACTCAAGCGAGTTCATAGGCCAAAATGATCGCAACTCAAATCTTTGAGGCCCTGTCCAATGCTCTCAGTATGTTACTTCATTGATATAGAAATAACAACTGCCCCATTTTGTTCTTCCTTTTGCGTAGTCGTCAGCGTCAGTTCCAATGGCTTTGAGTCCTAAGTTGATGGTGTAGGTAGAATCGGAACAGTGGCCTTTCTGCTTGGAGACGTATCCGGCCCCGCTGGTCTTGCGCATCTCAGTACCAGTTAAACTGCCCCTGCCCGCATGAGGTAAACTGGCCTCGGAGTAGTCACCGCTCTCATCCTCCCAGAGGGGCGAGCCGCTGTCTGGGTCACGGTCTCCGCCTATTCCATCTTCGCTGCAGTATGCCCAGTCGCCGGCAATCAGTCCTTCTTGTGCGTCCTCGAGTTCCCAACTCCAGTTGAAGGTTGCGGCTACTACTTCAGATAGCCCAACGCTGAAGCCGACATAATCCCCCTCTTCGTCGATCCAGTCGCTGTCAGAGATTTCCCATTCCCAGTATGCTTTTGGCCGCCAGTCCACCTTCGCTTTGATATTGTCACGGGGGGACGCATCACTTGGAGTGGTCTTGAAATCAAGCTGGATGTGCAAGTAATCATTGTCGGTGACCTGAGCGCTGCCGGGCGTGCCTTGGCCGACAGTCACCCAACTGGTCCAAAAAGTATGCTGCCACGGTGAAGCGGTCTCACCTTCCTCGACAGTTATCCCGCTTAGAGAAAAGGCCCCGTTTACGCTGAACTCCACTTTTACTGTGAAACCTGCGCAGAAGTGGCCGTTCGAGGGGTCGCTTCCGAGGGTTATCGTAGTGTTGGCGTCATCTGCCTCCGGGTCCGGCTCGTCGGACTTATCTACGAGATGAGCGGTGAGGCAGGTTTGACCGGTCGAAGTCGCATACCACTTGGTATTAGACGCATGCCACTCGGGGTAACAGTAACCCTTAGTGCCTCCGAAAAAGTGGGCCTTGTCGTAGTAATTGCCTGTTAGTACTTCTCCGCCACATTTGTCTTTGTCTTCCGTGTCGTAGACCCGTACGCTACACCACTCATCTGTGTCGTCAATATGGGCCCATTTTTCGCCGTCTGTAAGTTCAATCTTCCCGGTTGGAGCAGTGTAGGTCGTGTAGGCCACTACCGGGGATACGTTGACCAAGCCCAAAGTAGTAAGGGTAGCGATGGCGAGCGTTGCAATAGGGCGACAACGTAGTGGTTTTAAGATTCTATTAATGACTGTCTCCTTACCATCTAATAGGTACGTCCTTGGTTCGCTTTTGGTGGTTAAATCTCATCTTTAAGCATGCCGTTGTTTATATCACCTCCTTTCCAGTGTTTGTGGGGTTTGTTTTGTTGGTAAGAAACGTCGTGGAAAACGGATGTCTTTTGCGAAAGCCCCCTTCTGTTTGGAAATAGCGATTTTACTGAGGATTGTGTTAAAATCAGGGGGTTTGCTTCGCAGGGGCGGTTCGCGGTTTCGGGCGTAGGCCGGTTAGTCAGGAGAGTAAAATCAAGTGGGGATTGGGCGTTGCGCCCATTCAATCGGGCGTACCCGTTGTCTGCCCAGATGTTATGAGATAACAGCCGCATATTGCTTGCCGCACCTGATTGTCAGTAGGCTCCCATAACGTCTTCCTGCGGATATGATGAGGCCTGCTGAGGTGATTGCAAGCTTTTTTTTTTTCTCTCTCTCTCTCTCTCTCTCTGCACGTACGCGCAGCTACAGCAAGGAGTTAGGGTTGCAAAAAAAATTTCAATTTACAGGATTTTTTATGTGTTCGGGGTTGGCGCTGGCTACATTTGTCCTGCCGGCAATGTGAGAGTGCTTGCCCTTTGGCTACGCCCCCCCCCTTCGCCAAAGCTGCGGAAGGCTGGCAGGGCGGGCTTGCTAATGGTCCTGATTTGTCCTTTTTAGCCGTCATTGCCGGCCGGACGAAGAAACTGCCCCGAGCGTGGTCAGATGGGTCGGCCCGGCGATCCCGGTGTCCGAGCGATTTTGTGAAATGCCATACGCCTCTGTCTGCATTGTGCCTGTGGCAACCTCGCTTGACCAAGAAAAAAACTTTTTTGGCTTGTTGCATCAGGGATAAGGAAACGATACAATACAGGGTTTACGTATTTGAACAAAAGGACAACCTGTTTGACCGTAGACTAAGATGCTTCTAACACAAATATTGCACCTGTCGTGCGTAAAGGTCCCGCTCGAAGGCAGGGACAAAAAATCCATTATAACCGAACTGGTCGACCTGCTTGATCAAAACGGACTGCTGCTCGACAGAAGCGCCGCTCTGGAAGCCGTGTTCATGCGCGAGCAGACGCGAAGCACCGGCATAGGCTCCGGAATCGCCATTCCCCACGGCAAGTGCAAGGCCGTTAAGGAGCTTGTAATGGCCATCGGAATCGCCCGCGAACCCGTCGATTTTGAGAGTATTGACGGCAAGGGTGTGACAATTGTGATTCTGCTTGTCTCCCCTGCCGACCAGACGGGACCCCACATTCAAGCCCTGGCCAGAATAAGCAGACTTATGCTTGACGAGCAGTTCAAACAGTCTCTCGAGAAAGCCGATTCTGCCGAACACCTCTACGAGCTTATGAGCAATAAGGAAAACTGACACACTGTGACGTGCGGCCCGGCCCTCGGCAGCTTATGAGTCGTGTCTCTCCCACAAAATCAGCCCGAGCTCATAAGGGTCTGCCAGGTCCACATGCCTGGGCAGAATTCTGACGGCGAATCCATATTGACCGGCGCTGTGGCAAGGCATTACTCCCTCGAACCAGTGCTCGCCTTGCTGTTCTGATTTTTGCGTATAAGACATGCAGACCTTCGAGCCGGCCGCAATATTGCCCAATGCATCTACTGAACCACAATAAAGCTCAACTGAGACGTCGTCAGGGCCAACGCTGCCGAGCCTGACCAGGGCCTTGACCTTAACTTCCGAGCCGACCGTTACAGCCTGTGGATTAAGACCCGCCGGCCCTTCCTGACCATTGACTGCCTCGACGACCACGTCCCTGACGGAGAACCCACTCCACGCCTTTTTGATATTTGTCTTCCACATCGCGAGCGCCCTGGCGCGCGCCATCGCTTCGGCGGTCAGATACCGCCACCGCGTCGCCGCCGGGTTATAAAACCTCCGAGTGTACTCACCGACCATCCGGTGAGTGCTAAACTCATAAGTTGTGGACTCGATCGCGTTCTTCATCCTCCTGACCCAGGCCCGCGGTACATTGTCCGCCGAACGAGTGTAGAACAGGGGAACAACTTCGTTCTGCAGGATATTGTAGATCGCCTGCGATTCCACTGTATCCTGGTACTCGGCGTTTTCGCTGGTTTCAGCCGACCCAATCACCCAGCCCCCTTCCGGCGTGTAACCCTCGCACCACCAGCCGTCCAGAGTGCTCATATTCAAAGCCCCGTTTATCGCCGCCTTCATCCCGCTCGTGCTGCTGGCCTCCATCGGCCGCCGCGGAGTGCTGAGCCAGACATCAACGCCCCGCACAAGGTACCTGGCAACATTGATATCATAGTCCTCCAGAAACACGATCCGCCGCCTGACATCATACTGGGTCGCGAAGTGTATGATTTGACGTATAATCTCTTTGCCCTCCGTGTCTCGCGGGTGTGCCTTGCCGCTGAAAATAACCTGAACGGGCCTTTTCTGGTCGGCAAGCAGCTTCACAAGCCGCTGCGGATCTCTCAAGAGCAGATTGCCTCTCTTATAGCTTGCGAACCGTCTGGCAAAACCGATAGTCAACGCCTCCGGATCCAGCACTTCCTCAGCCCGGTTGAGCTCCGTGTGGTAGGTGCCTCTGCGCTGCATCTGTGCCTTGAGCCGCCTGCGTGCGAAGACTATCAAACGCTCCTTGCACAACTGGTGCGCACGCCACAGTTCTTCGTCCGGAATCTGCTCAATGCGCTGCCACGCCGACCGGCTCGACATCCCTTCAAGCCAGTCCGGTCCCAAATACCTCTCATAAAGACCGCTTAGCTCCTCCGCAAGCCAGCTTCTGACATGAACACCGTTGGTAATTGATTTTATGGGAACCTCGTTAACAGGCAGCCCGGGCCAGAGAAAAGACCACATGTCACGGGACACCTGACCGTGAAGTTTGCTTACCCCGTTCCTGTAGCTGCTCAGCCGGAGGGCCAGAACAGGCATCTTGAACGACTCGCCGTCGTCGTTTGCATCCACTCTGCCCAAAGCGAGAAACTGCTTCCTGTTTATGCCCAGATTACCGAAGTATCCGCCGAAGTACTTGTCCATCAGCTCTACCGAGAATTCATCAAGGCCCGCTTTGACGGAAGTGTGCATGGTAAAGACGTTACCTGCCCTTGAGGCTTCCAAAGCCTCGTCAAAAGTCATGTTCTGAGTGTTTCTCAACTGCCGAATCCGTTCGAGACCCATAAATGCGGCGTGGCCTTCGTTCATGTGGCAGACACTCGGCGTAATGCCAATTGCCGTAAGCGCCTTCAGACCGCCGATGCCCAACATAATCTCCTGACGTATTCGCATCTCGCTGTCGCCGCCGTAAAGATTGCTGGTAATGATCTGGTCTGTCGGTGAATTCGCCGCAACATTGGTATCCAGCAGGTAAAGGCTTACCCTGCCGACCGCAACACACCATATCTGTGCCACCACACGCCGACCGGGGTATTCGACGCTTACGGTAAGAGGCCGGCCGCTCTTCTTCCGTAACAGCTCCACAGGGGCGTTATAATAATCATTCTCAGCGTAGAACTCCTGCTGCCACCCGTCAATGTTAAGATACTGACGCAAGTACCCCTTCTGGTACAAAAGACCAACACCCACTATCGGAACACCGAGGTCCGACGCACTCTTGAGATGATCGCCGGCCAGAATCCCCAACCCACCGGCGTAAAACGGCAGGCACTCATGGACCCCGAATTCGGCGCTGAAGTAAGCAATCGTCGGTTTGGTGCTTTTTGAGCAGACTTTCTCGAACCAAGTCGGCTCGTCAAGATAGGTCTTGAGCCTCGAGGTTGCACGCTCCAGCTCACATAAGAACCCATCGTTGTTGGCAAGCTCATCGAGCCGCTTCTGTGACACGCCGCTCAGAAGCTTGACTGGGTTATGGCCGCTTGCCGACCATAAATCGCCGTCTATACGCCTGAATAAGGCTTCTATTTCAGGACTCCAGCACCAGAAAAGGTTCCGCGCCAGTTGCTCAAGCGACTTCAACGAATCCGGAATTGCAGGCTGAATCGTGAAGCTACGAACTCTCGGCATAGCTGCATCCTCGCAAATCCTATAACAGCAAATAGTTACGTCAGGCAGGCCGACAACAGCCGCCGTCGGCCGGCAATTTCTTAATCGACAAATCCATACCTCGGCTTAACCCCAAAAACGCCGCCGGCAACCTGCGGTAGTCCGATATCTTCCCCAGCGTGCGCGCGCAAAAAAAGGCCCGTTCGAAACAGGCCTTTTATGAATTACCAGGCTTGCCTCCACCTGTGCCGTAAGAAAGTCTTTTGAAAAGAACCCATTACTTTCAGGTGGGTAATCGTTGCTTGTGTCCGAACGTCCTATCAAGTAGGCTTGTCCGAGCCCTCAAGACCTGATTTCCCTGAGTACGGGTATCGGTTCTTTCAAATCATACTTTCTACACGTACACTGCAGGGGTCAGCCTGCTTTTTCTCTTATACCAAATTCGAAAAGCAAAATCAACGAAAATATCGGTCCTTGCCGGCATTTATCTTGGCCGTTGCTATAGCTTCTACACCTGTCTTTCGGCTCTCAACCCCCTTTTTCTAAAGCCCAAATCAGCCTTATTAACAAGAAATTGGTCTGTTGCAGTTCCGAACAGGCTCTGTCCAGTCCAATCCCGGTACGCAGACTCTGGCCAATCGGCTCCAGATATATTGCGGCAGTCCTCTCTCGTGCGCAAAACCGCACCACGAGCGCCGTGTTCATTATTTTCCGCCCTGACTCGGCTCACGCCGCAAAGCCCTGCTAATCAGCGGGAACGCATCGTCCTTCCGCCCAGGCCCGCAGGGCCTCGACGCTTTCGGCCATCGTCACCGTCAGCGGCGGCGAATTCCTCAAGGCAGACAGAATCAGACCAGTGTCAACCTCCCTCTTGTTCGCGTATGCCTCGTGCAGCGCCGAGATGATGGCCTGTTCTATTTCCGAGCCGCTGTAACCCTTGGACGCCTCGGCAAGCTCCTCGATGTCGAATTGCTCCGGGTCGCGATTGCGCTTGCGCAGGTGAATCGCAAATATCTCCTTTCGCGTGGCTGCCACCGGCAGATCAACAAAGAATATCTCATCGAATCGCCCCTTGCGAAGCAGCTCCGGCGGCAGCGCCTCAATATCATTGGCCGTTGCCACCACAAACACCGGCGCCTCGTGCTCCTGCAGCCACGTCAGCAGCGTGCCGAACATTCGCTGTGACAGGCCCCCGTCTGCGCTGCGGCTGGCAGCCGACGCAAACGCCTTTTCAATCTCATCTATCCACAAAACAACCGGCGACATCATTTCCGTCTGCCGCAGTGCTTCACGCAGATTGCGCTCCGATTCACCAATGTAGCTGGCGTACAAGGTACTTGGGTCCATCCGCAGCAGAGGCTGGTGCCAGGCCGTCGCAATCGCCTTGGCGCACAGACTCTTGCCCGCCCCCTGCACACCGAGCATAAGCACCCCCCTCGGCGCCGTCAAACCGAACCCCTTGGCTTCCGGACCGAACGCATCCTTCCTGAACTCGAGCCATTTCTTCAATCGCTTCATCCCACCGATTTCGCTCAGATCCAGCGGTGTTTGTATGTATTCGAGCAGCCCGCCGCGCTGAACCATTCGCCGCTTGCCCGCGATAATCAGATTTATATCCTGGTCCGTAAACCGCTGGTCGTGGGCAACGCTGTCGGTGACAACCTGCTCGGCCTGTCGGCGCGTCAGTCCGCGAAGATTCCGAATCATCACGTTAAGGCCCCGCCGCGTAATGCCGATCTCAACCGGCTTCTTGCGGTGCAGCCGAAGAAGCGTCGTCCGAAGAATCTCCTGCAGCTCCTTCTCGTCCGGAAATGAGATTTCGAAAGTCCTCGCGTATGACTTTATCACTTCAGGTAGCTTGTCGTTGCTGTCAATCATCACTAACGTGCTGCCAACTTTCTCGAATCGCTCGATGACCTCGCGCAGTACCCGCAGCGTCTTGCCATCTCTAAGATGCTCGGCCAAATCAAGGGCAACACAGATGGAACCCTCCTTCGACCCCGACAGATTGTTAAGACCCGCCTCGGCGCGTTCGGTCCCCTTTATGGCAGGACCCTTGTCAAGAAGGCTCAGACCGTCCCGCACTCCCTCCGCAGCCGACCATATCCAAAGCTCACGCTTCAGCTTCTCCGCTGCCTGCCGCACCAGCCCCAGCGCATACTCTTCCTCGTACGTAACGATAGACACACAGCCGCAACCACCACCGACCAGCTGCTCAAACCGCTCAAAATCATTCATCAGCGGACTCTCCTGCTTATACCGTTCGCAGTTCCGCTTTGAGGCGCTGGGCTAAACTCTCAACGATGGCCTTTTCGAAACCGTCAACAGTATCATGTGTCAAAGTGCCGTCCTCGTCCCTGAAGCGCAGCGAAAGCGTGACGCTCTTTTTCCCGGATGGAACGCCTTTGCCCCGGTAAATATCCACAAAACGAATATCTTCAAGCTCGCTCAGCGCCTTATCGTTCACCGCCTCGACAATCTCCGCCCACGGCACCATCTCGTCAACAATAATCGAAAGGTCACGCTCAATGGCGGGAAATCTCGGTATCGGCCTGACCTTCACCGGCCCGCTCTGCAAAGCCAGAAGCTGCTCGAACTCCAGCTCTGCCGCCACCGGCGTCAATTCCTTGAAACCATACCTGTCCCTTACCGTCTGCGAGACAATACCGGCCGTGCCGATAGCATTGCCGTCAACAACAACCTCCGCACCAGTCTGCGCCCAGACCGCCTCCGCGGGCCTGAACAAAACTTCCGCCTCACTGCTGATATTCTTCACCAGCCCTTCAATAGCACCGCGAAGGTATCTAAAATCCCCGTCGCGCACCAGAGCCACCCGGGCCTGCTCATTCGGCAGCTCATCGTCCCGCCCGTCTTTCGACACAAAGGTATCGGCAATCTCATAAATCCGGCACGGCAGGTTTTTGGCGTTAACGTTCGTCTTCAAGACACCAAGCAGAGAGCCGATAAGCGTCTGGCGCAGCAGATTCGCCGTCTTCCTCGACGCGTCCTGCACCGCCAAATGACCCTTACCGTCACCTGCCGCAAACAGTTCCGCCACCGAATCGTCAACAAAACCCACCGTGATGGCCTCATAAAATCCACAGCCGTTAAGATATGTCCCTATCGATTCGGCCAGCCTCTGACGAGCATCGACCGGCGTCACTTCGATACTGATTCTATTTTCCACTGGCACCCGGTCGTAGCCGTACACCCGCGCCACTTCCTCAATCAAGTCAGCTTCCCGATAGACATCGCTGCGCCACGAAGGTACCGTGCAGACTATGCAATCGTCCTGTCTGCGCGGCTCGAAACTCAAAGCCGACAGAATCCGCATCGCCTCCTCGACCGGCACTTCAATGCCCAGCAGCTTCGCCACGCGAGAGAAACGAAGCATCACCTCCCTCTTGACAGGCCTTTTGGGATAAGCATCCACCACCCCTTTGGCAACCTTCCCGCCGGCTACCCGAACAATCAGCTGAGCTGTGCGCTTCGACGCCCGGTCAACGTTTTCAATATCCACTATCCGCTCGAATCGAAAAGCCGCCTCCGAAGGCAGGACCAGCCGCCGAGATGTCCGCCGCACGCTCAAGGGGTCGAAATACGCGTCTTCCAGCAGAATAGTGCTGGTCGCATCACCCACTTCCGTTTCCAGACCGCCCATCACACCGGCAACGGCCACCGGCCCTTTCGGGTCCGCAATAATCAGCATATCAGCCTCAAGCTCACACTCCGTACCGTCAATGCTCACAATGCGCTCGCCCGCAAGGGCTCTTCTCACGATTATTCTGCCTTGCGTGATTTTGTCGTAGTCGAATGCGTGGGGCGGCTGACCCGTCTCCAACATCGCATAGTTGGTCGCATCAACAACATTATTCACGCTCCTGAGCCCGGCGGCCTCAAGCCGTCTCACCATCCAGTCCGGTGACGGCCTTATGCTCACCCCTTCGATAATCCTCGCCGTATATCGCCCGCATAAATCCGGCTCAACAATTTCCACATCGCAAAACTCGGATGTCTGCCTGTCAAGCTCGTCAAGCTCTGCGGCCGGAACCTTCAGCTCCTTGTTCGTCGCCACCGCCAGCTCCCTCGCCACCCCGATATAACCAAGACAGTCACCCCGATTGCTTGTGACCTCGACATCGATTACCGCGTCATCGCCGTAGTATTCAATTCCCTCGCAGCCAAACCCCAAATTGCTCAGAATCTCGGCGACTTGCTCCGCAGAATTCTCAATCTCAACGTAATCCCTCAACCAGTTCAACGAGACTTTCATAAGCGAAACACCACAAAAATCAGAACAGACAATGTCGGATTGGCAATAACTTAACCCTAAACAGCACCACTGTCAACCCGTACCTGCGACGACCTTCAGCTTACCCCGCCTTCTTCGGTGCAACAACTGTCACGGGCGCAATCTTCTCCAGCTCGCCCTTTAACTTCTCCGCCTCTCCGACTACCACTATCACCAGCTCATCCTTGTCCATCGTTTCCTTAACCAAACGTGTGCAATCGGCCTGCCCGGTCTTCGCAACTCCTGCAAGCAGCCTTTCCATATAATCCTTGCCAAGCCCCTGCGATTCAATCAGCCACAAATCACTTGCAACCTGCTGCGGTGTCTCACGGTCCCGTACGAAACTGCCCAAAATATAAGACCGGCTGTCCTCAAGTTCCTGGTCACTGGGCTCCTCGATGCCGAGACGCTCAATCTCATCCAGAATCGCCTGCACCGCCTCGGCAGTCGATTCGGTCTTGCTGAACGTGCGTGCCTTGAACTCCCCCGCAAAGCGACCCGCTGAATAACCGCCGCGGGCGCCGTAAGTCAAACCCTTCTGAACTCGAATCTTTTCGTTCAGCCGGCTGTTGAAGGCCCCTCCGAAATAGCTACTCACTACTCTGCTTGTGAAGTATCCCTCATCGTGCCGGGTGATACCAAGCTGTCCAACCCGAATCTGACTCTGAATGCTGCCCGGCCTGTCCACTAAGTATATGTGCATGCCGTCTCTTTTCGGCGGCTTCGCCAGCTCTACCCGCGGCTTTGCCCCACGCGACTTCCAACTGCCAAACGTCGCTCTCGCCAAATCAAATGCCCGCCTGGCCTCAATATCACCCGAAAAAATCAACACCGCCATATCAGGCCTGGCGAACTTCTCCCACCACTGCTTCAAATCTTCAACCGCAAGAGCGTTTACATCCTCAATCTCGCCGGTGGCTGTTCGCGAATAGCAATGCCGCCCGTACAATTCCTGCCGGTACTGACGCTCGGCGACATAGGAAGGCTCTGCCGACTCCACCTCGAGCGAAGTAAGCACCTGCCTCCGCAGCTTCTCAAATTCCTCACCAGGCAAAGTCGGCGTCAGCACCACTTCACCAAGCAGCCCCATCCCCCTTTCGATATGCTCGGTCACACAACCCATATAGACCGTGCATGTGTCCATTCCACCGTAGCCTGAAATACTAATCGCGTAAGTCTCAAGCTCATCGGCTAACTCGCCCTCACTATGCCTGCTCGTGCCCTTGGTGAGCATTCTCATCGTCATCGCCGCGGTCCCCGGCTTGCTCTCCGTCCAGCCCCCCGCCAGAAGGCCCAGACGCACGCTCACAAACGGCACCTCCTTATTCGGCACCACAATTACCTTCAGGCCGTTCTCCAACGCCATACTGCTGTAGTCAGGCGTTATCTTCTCAGCAGCTATCGGGGCGAACGGCGGCTCTTTGGGAAACTCCGCAGGCCGCAATAATCCCCCACGGCCGGGCTTCGGCGCCACCTCCTCCCCCTCCGTCCGCACCGGCGCACTTTCTTCTTCTTTGGCCGCCGCCGAGCCAAGCAGACTGCTCGCCGCAGCCCCTAAAAGGTTGCGCTCGACTCTTACCTTCAGCACCCGCTCAGGCGACAAGTATTCACGGGCCGCACGCTGAATATCCTTCGCCGTCACACCGCCCACCTGCTCTATTTGTCGATTCACTCGTGACAGGTCTCCCATCTCCACCGCGGCCTCCCCCAACATCCGCGCCTTGCTGTCAATGTACAGATTCTGCGTCACCAGTTCCCGCAGCTTCTGGTTCCGCGCCTTCAGCAGCTCACGCTCGCTCACGGGCTCGTCTCTCAATCGCTCGATATGCCTGCAAACAATATCAAGCACGGCGTTCGCATCGGAACCAAACGGAGGCAGTGCTACCCCTACTCCAAACAGACCGTCCTGCTCCATCGAAAACGCCACAGCGTGCACCGCAACCGACATTTGTCTTTCAGCTACCAGCTCGCGATAAAGCCTGCTGCTGTTGCCACCGCCGAGAATCTCAGACAGCAGCTCGAGCACGACCGTGTCCTCGTCGCGCACGGGCACAGTCCGGTACACCACGCCCACCCCCGGAGCCGGAGCATTCTGCTCTTTAATCGTCACACTCCTGCCTTTTTCCGGCATCGGCTCACGAACCGTCACCCGCGGCGGCTCGTCATACCGTGGTATCCATCCCAGGTAACGCCTCGCCTGACGCTGTGCCTCTTCGTGGGTAACCGCCCCCACGATTACCAGCGTCGCATTGCCGGGCACATAGTACCTGTCCCAGAAGTCTCGAAGCTCCTGAACCGACGCCGCCCGAAGATGCGGAATCTTGCCGATCGGCGACCATCGATACGGATGCACGTCGTAAACCTCATCAAGAAGGTTTTCAATCAGAGTCCCGTAGGGCTGATTCAATCCCAGCCGCCGCTCCTCCTCAACGACCTTCCGCTCCGTATCGAAGGCCTCCCGGTCGATTTTTAGAAACGCCATACGCTCGGCTTCCAGCCACAGTGCCAGCTCAAGCTGACTCGCCGGCAGCGTCTCCAGATACACCGTCCTGTCAAAACCGGTGTAGCCGTTCGTCGTGCCGCCCACCCGCCGGATATACCCGAAATGGTCCGTTGGGCCGAGCCTGTCCGTACCACGAAACATCATGTGCTCGAACATGTGCGCAAATCCCTGCCGGTCCGGCTGTTCATCCTTCGAACCCACGTGGTACCACAACTGCACGGCCACTATCGGACACGAAAAATCCTCCAACGTGACGACGTCCAGCCCATTCTCCAGTTTAATGTGCCGGTAATCGAACCTCGGCTGCTCACCGCTCGGTGCCGCCCCCCTCGGCATGCTCTCAACACCTCCCGGGACCTTCCCGCAGCCGGCCACCAAAACCGACAACACAAAAATCAAACTGACGAAAATACTCCCGACTTTCTTGAGTCCTTTACGAAGCTTCATTTGCCTGCTCCTAAAGATGTCAAATCTGCTTACAACCGGCTAAAATAATCTTGTCCATCGCGCCATCCCTATCTCCACACCGTCAGTCTGCCAAACCGTCCTGATGCAACTGCATCCTTTCTGATCAATATATCATAACTTCTGATGAGTAATAGCTCAACCCACCTTACGGATTGTCCATTACCGGTTGCAACAAACCGCAAAAAACCACCCTGGCAAATAGTTTTTGGGCTTCCGTCCCCCCAACTTCCTGTCTATAATACCACATCGGTACAGCTTCGGGAAATAGACTATGAGAAAACGCGATACGTTCACAATCTTGCTCGCTGGTCTGCTGCTGGCCGGCTGTGTCGAGCGAAATCTGACCATAAACACTGAGCCGGACGGAGCACTCGTGATTCTAAATGACGAGGAAATCGGCATCTCTCCCGTTACAGTCGGCTTCGAATGGTACGGCGATTACAATGTCGCCATTCGCAAAGAAGGCTTTGAAACACTAAAGACCCATCGCAAACTCAAAGCGCCGTGGTACGATGGATTCCCGTTTGACCTCTTCGCCCAAATCCTGCCCCACAGAATCGTCGATTCGTACGAGTGGCAGTTTGACCTCGAAGAGAAAAAGCAGATAGCCCCGGACCAACTCATCCAAAACGCCGAACAACTAAGAAGCCAACTGCAATAACTGCATGCCGGTAGGTGCTATGCTCAACTCGCTGTGACTCCTGATTCGAGCCCTTCTAATTGCCGCCGGCCGAGCAAGTCTGCTCTTAGCGCAGCCGTAGTGCAAGCCATCTCCGGTACCAATTCAGACTTAATGCACAACCTCCATCCACACACGCACAAACACCGGCGTTGTCATAAAATCATTCAGAGCCCAGCGAAGCGACGATGCAATCTCAACCATCCGCCGTCGCAGAAGTAATGCAATGCGCTAAGCGGGGCCTGGGCCTCGAATCCTGCTGCTCTGGTATGGTTTATGTACGAACCCTCAGACGAACAAGCGTGCTGGCAAGTCCAGGGCGGGTCGCCGAATTCACGCTAAGATTCTGTGGGTCATATTCTTGCGCGGTCAGCCGGCGGCTGTGGTTTGGCTATCGCCGATTGTGGTTGTCGCACTCGCGTTGCCGTGCAAATCTATCGTGACATCGTCGAAAGACATTTTGATGCCGCTGCGGGCGATTGCCTCTCTCGCTATGTGGGTCAGGCCGAAGCAGCACGGCACCTCCATGTGAACGACGGTAAGGCTCCTGAGTTTATTGGTTTTCAATATTTCGGCGAGTTTCTCAATATAGAACTCGCCGTTGTCCAGTTTCGGGCAGCCCACTGCGACGCTGTGGTCCCTAAGAAACCTGTCGTGAAAATCAGCCATGGCGAAAGGCACACAGTCAGCGACGACGAGCAGGTCGGCGTTTTGAAAACAGGCGGCATTTGGTGAAAGAAGCTTGATCTGTACCGGCCAGTGCCTCAGTTGCGATGGACCCGCTGACGGAGCGGTGGGGGCCGTTTTTCCGCTGTTCTCAAGTTGCTGAGCCGTCAGGCCCGGACAAACAAATTCAGCCTGTGTGCTGGCCTGCTGCTGTTCGGCAAGATGTTTCTTTGTGGCCTCGTCGTCAAACTCGGCGGCCTCTCTCCTTTCTACCGTTATCGCGTCCTCGGGACAGTGCCCGATGCAGGCGCCTAAGCCGTCGCAGTAGGTCTCACTTATCAGCCTGGCCTTGCCGTCCACGATCTTGATTGCTCCTTCGGCGCAGGCGTTCACACATAATCCGCAGCCGTTGCACTTCTGTTCATCTATCTTTACTATGTTTCGCAGGGTCATAGCTATCTTTCAACTCCTGAGCTTTTTTCAGGTTCCCTGAACCTCAATCGCTTTTCGAAACAGAATATTGTTCTCCAGATGGATATGTTCATGCAGGTCGGCTTCGAGGTCTCTGAGTCCGTCGTAGAGGGCACGGAACGAACTGCACGCGTCGCCCGGCAATGTGAAGTCATCGGTCAGGCGGTGCATTTGCGCCAGCGCTGCCGCCACTTCTTCATGCTCGTATTCCATCTGACGTATGGGGTTTTGGATGCTGCCGCAATGGACTTGAGGAGCGGGGCCCCGGCCCTGAGCATACGCTTCTATTTGCCGAATGTACGGAAATAGTATCTGCTCCTCTTTGACAAGGTGCATCTCAATGTCGCTCTTCAGGTCGGCAAGCACCTTGCCTAATGCCGCAAGCATTTGGCCGTGCTGTTCCTGATGGGCATGAACCACCTTTTCGAGAAGACCCGTAAGTCGGG
>Ga0180438_10006453_pt1 | contig 15861 bp, 12 predicted proteins | sample SS_ome_12_FD_132455 | JGI IMG/M metagenome (GOLD analysis project Ga0180438, IMG submission 132455) | Hypersaline lake sediment archaeal communities from the Salton Sea, California, USA - SS_3_D_2 metaG | ecosystem: Environmental > Aquatic > Non-marine Saline and Alkaline > Hypersaline >...
TGCAAGGGATATAATCCTCCAAGCAGCCCTTTTAAGAGTACATCTTTGAAGCTTCCCTCCTCACCCAGCTCATATGAGCTGGCCTCGTCGTTCATCTCCAAATCTGTATTCTTAAAAGAACTTTTTATGAGGAGATTTGGTGGCAATCACGGGTAAAACAAAATGGAATTACGCTTAGCTCTTAAAGCTCGAACGGACGAGAGAAAAACGTCGTTGCATTATCTTGAAATTCGATAAAATCCACTTTCTGATTCATGATGTTATTCCTCGTGTTCGGGTTCAATTGAGCTTTTCTCTAAAAAATGATATGCTCATTTTTTTATGAAACGACCACGACTTCAATTTGCGGGTATCCAACGCTTCTTATCCAAGCTCCCCGGTTATACTGACCCGGAAAAACACTCGCTAGGCTTTCTCAACTGTGCCCAGTTTCTCGGTGCACTCAACGACAACACGTATAAACTCGCCCTTATCTTCTTCCTGATCGAACTCAAAGGCGCCTCTTCAGCAAACACAATTTTGTCTGCAGCCGGAGCGATCTTTGTGATCCCCTTTCTTCTGTTCTCATCGATGGCTGGAGTCCTCGCTGATCGGTATAGCAAAAACCGAATTGTGATCCTGATCAAAGCAGCTGAAATTGGGATCGTATTAGGAATCATCGCCTCCTTTGCCTTCAAACAAGTGTGGCTCGGCTATGCTCTGCTCTTTTGTTTGGCTACCCAAAGCGCCTTTTTTGGCCCTTCTAAATATGGAATCATCCCTGAACTGGTTCCTAAAACAAGAGTCTCCAAAGCAAATGGACTCGTCACCTCATTCACCTATTTGGCTATCATTTTAGGGACCTTCTTTGCTTCCTTCCTCGTTCAAGTCACAGGTGGCAACTACATCGTTGTCGGCCTTTTTTGTCTCCTCGTTGCATTGGTCGGATTTTTAAGCAGCTTTGGCATCAAGTACACACCGCCCAAAGGATCGACAAAAAAAATCGATCCGTTTTTTTTACGACAAATTGTTAAGACCCTCCATGACTGCAGAGGGATCAAGCACCTTCTCATATCGATAGCAGGCTCTTCGTATTTCCTCTTTATTGGAGCCTTTACCCAGCTCAATATCATCCCCTATGCAATGAACTCTCTTGGCCTATCAAAAGAAATGGGAGGATATCTATTTCTTACAACCGCGCTAGGGATTGCATTTGGAGCAGTGCTCGCCGGGCGCGCCTCCAAAAAACGAGTAGAGTTGGGTTTAACGTGTGTCTCCGGTCTTGCAATCTCTGTGATTTTTTCAATGATTGGCCTGATTACAAATAACATCACCCTTACCCTCATCTGCCTCTTTTTTCTTGGGATCTTTGGAGGCTACTTCACCGTCCCTTTCGACACCTTCATCCAGCTATTTAGCCCAGAAGAGCATCGAGGACATGTGATTGCTGCCACCAACTTTTTGAGCTTTGTCGGCGTACTCTTTGCCTCTATTGCCATCCTCCTTTTCAACGAAGCCTTCGGCCTTACAGCCGCAAGCAGCTTTTTCGTTGTTGGAATGATTACCCTTCTTTTCAGCATCTATTTAGTCATCCGTCTTTCCGATCTCTTCCTCTCGTTTACGGCAAAGAAGATCCTCTTCAAACTCATCCCGATGAAAACAGAAAACTTGCGAGCTGTTCACAAAGCGAAAAACCCAATGCTCATGCTTGAGAATGGCTCCTGGCTGAAAGCGTGGCTCCTCTGCGGAATCGTCTCCAACCTCCACCTCTTGATTCCCCAACACCGCGTGCGCCGTTTTCCCTGGTTTGAGCGCCTGTTTTTTTCAATCCACAGAATCGATTCACCAGAGAAGTTTGAGACACTTGTAAGCAAAGGAAAGGTGTTTTTACATGAGGGCGTTGTTCCTTGCATCTATCTGCGCAAGAAAAAGCCAATCCCGGAGAAGCACTTCTCCTTTCGCTCGCTCCTACCTCGCAAGAGTTTTGAAGTGGTTACGGTGAACTTCGAAAAGTCAGGGAAAAAAACGATTGCGCGCTTTGATTCGTAGTAGCCACGAATCAAAGGTAAACTCCCGTCTTTCTGCCCTCTTTTAGACACTTTGAAATCTCCAGCGCTACCCAGGCTCCCTTCACCCTATCCCGATCGAACAGAATCGATAGCCTTTGGTTTGATTGATACGAAACTGACAGAAGCCATTCGAAGGATCTTTCCTCTCCCTCCCTGGTCAAAAAAAGCAACAAGAGGTAGCTGTCCCCCATATCCTAAGGGGGGAAAATAGGTCCGCGTAGGCAAAAAGAAAAGTGCGCAACTAAAATTTTATTCTACGTTATGAGGATTTTGGCAGCATTAGATGCAAGAGCAAATTGCTGCGGGGTCTGGATTAGACCAACCCTTCCCTTATGGGGATCTCTTAAACTCCGCACGATTGGGAAAATATCGTCTGTTTTTTGATGATAGGCTTGAAAAGCTGCTAAGAAAGTCCCTGTTCGTCCAACTCCTGCGCTGCAGTGAACCAAAAGCTTTCCCCCTTTTTTTGCTGCAAGGCGCACAATTCTAGCAAGAATCTGTGGACTTACAACTCCAAAGTCAGGCCAATTCTGCAGGTGGAACTGGGTAATCACTTTTGTTGCAGAGCCGTTTGAAATCTCAATCTTTCTTTCCACAATCTGCACTCCCTCTTCTTTGAAAACGACTTTCTCAGATTGAAGCTCGCCTAAAGTAGGGTCTTTCCAGTACTCGCTGCATTTATTACGCTCTTTTTCGATCGGGTTGGCGAGCATCACAATGGCAGACACTTCTCCTTCCCAAATCATTTTCCGAAATTGATCGATCTCTGACTCGAGGGGCCCTTGGCAAGCAATTGCCTTTTTTCCAAGCACCCAGTTTGCGTTGAAGTAAAAGTCTGGCTCCCCTGCGATTTTAAAACGAGTGGGCTCATTGGGTAAAATATTTGAAAAGCGATTTCGAGAGGGATGTTTGCGCGCTTGCGTAAAATGATTTTGATCGATCGGAAGATGCAGTCGAACCAATTGGCCATATTGCTCTTCCGGCGACCGCTCCTTTTTGCACATACACCAACTGGCAAAATAAAGAATCTCAGCAAAAATAGTTGCAATCGCTAGAAGGGGAGCCGTTATAGCCCGAGCAACTTTCATACAGATGGAGTCATCACATTTAGCTAGAGCAGTCCACTGCTCATGGCACCAATTTCTTGAATCGGGAATAAAATTTAGACAACAACTGTTCATGACAAACCTTTTTTTGCAGGTCTATTATACCATCTAAATTAATAGACGTCTACGACTCCAAATGCTATACTGCTTAGTTAAAAGAGAAGTTTTCAGCATGGAAATAGACGATGTAGACTGTGATGTGCCTGTAGAAGCGCTTTTTCTCCCTGAGGAGGCTCCCATCACCCCTTCTGCTCCCTCCTATTGGGAGATAGCGGGCGAGATTTTACACTCCATCGCCCTCCATCTTGAAAAAGCAATCTATGCATCGAGCGATGCGATCCTTCGCAATTTAGTTACCCCCATCCGCCCTGGCGAAGATGGCAACTACTGCTCTCCCCTACTTGAACGAATCCACCGATGCGCTTCAACCGTTTTCCACCTTATGCTTACCCCCCTAACGATGAGTCTCTTTGCTCTTGGAGAGGGCTTACACCTCCTTGGCGATCTTATGACCGGAAATCCCTACATCTATTTTCAAGGTCAGGGGAAAGAGACTGCTGACCCTAATCACTTCTGCATTCTAACCCTCAACGCCTGCATGCTTTGGGGTGGGCTGCCAAGACCTCTTGGAGGGGTCACCTCTCCAGATGATCGTGTCGAGAAAATGGCAGAGAAGATCAAAGAGACCGAGGCAGATATCGTGCTTATGCAGGAGATGGCCTATGGCCCGTCAGTCGATCTGTTCCAAGAGCTAAAAGATGAGTTCCCACACTGCATCACAAGAATTGGCCCCAACGCTTTTCGAATGGAGAGCGGCCTTTGCATCTTCTCTAAATTCCCCATTCTCTCGGTTAAATTTCTTCCCTTCCCCGATCAAAACGGGATGAAGCGGGGCGCTGTTTTCATCGAGACTCCCAACCACTACTTCATCAACACACATATGGAAGCGGGAGACTCTGAGCAAGATTTTGAAATGAGAGCGGAGCAATTTGAGCTAATCTCAAAAGAGATTGCAAGACTGAAAGAGCAGAAGAATAAACCCTGCTTTTTTGGAGGCGACTTCAATGCAGACAGATTTGAAAATAACAACGAGTACAATGCGCTCCTTGGAAACCATGAAGGCTTTCACGATCCTTACTACCAGCTCCATCCGACCATTGATGAACACAGCGCCAGCCAAACAAATCTTCTCTTATCTCACATGCTTGGGAAAAAGGAGTGCGAAAGGCCGTATGAGATGGACGACTATATCCTCCTTCACGGCAACCCAGATGAGTTTGAGCTAAATCCCGAGCTTGTCGATACGTTCTCGTTAGAGAATCCTTTTAGTAGCCTAAGCGATCACAAGGGGCTGCTTTTAGAAGTAAGAAGAATCAGTAGCAAAAACTAAAGGAGCGAATATGACCGATTACTCATCTATTTCAATCCATTCTTCAAGAAACTGGTGTTATGACCAGTGGAGTGCTTTAGCAAAATGTGATGAATCTATATGCATGCAAGTTGCCAGAGTTATAACAACTCCTCTATTGATCATTGCAACCGTATTTGCTGAAATTCTCTATTTTGCATCTCGATGCATTTCTGGAGATAACCCGAAACCATCCGTTTTAGAAGAATCCCGATTAAAGCCAGAGAAAAAGCAGTCTAGTCAAGCGAGAGCTCGAGTCGTAGAATCCCGATTAAAGCCAGCGAAAGTGCAGTTTGGTGAAGTGAGAGCTCGAGTCTTCGATAACAGCCAAACTCCAAAGAAGGTTGGTGAAATACATTCGATCAGACTTAATCTGAAGGGATCCCAAGAGCCCAGCCTCTTTACCAAGAGTAAATGAACTCGAGCTCGTATTGAGCAAAGGAACGGTCAGGCCCAATCTGGTTGTTGAGACGCCAAGTATGCACATAACGCTGCTGCATATCGAGTTTGTCGGTCAAAAGCAGATCAAAGCTAATGGCAAAACCGTGAAAATTCACATTTCCTCCCGCTGTATTGATCGTATTGGGAGTGGGTTTATTTTCGTAGTCTCCCAATGCCGAAACATTTTGGACAAGAAACCCGTTTTTACTGGTGATTCCCATCCCTAGTCCTGCTGCATCAAAATCGGGAACTGCCTGAGCTCCGACGGCTTGATAGTTAAGATCAAAAGCCCAGTCCCACTGTTTTAAGAGTTGTCCCATTGACATCCCTGCATAAACAGCCCAATTTTCACGCTGCTGGTTGGTGATCTTCCTACGCTTTGCCTTCCAGTTCCATACAAACCCTGAATAGATAATCCCAATTTTTTTGATGCTCTGGACTTTGAAACGATATCCAGCTGTTAGCTGGGAATTGATAAAATCGAATCGACGTGTTACGAGCTTTGAGGGATAGGTTTTTGTTGCCCAGTCGATGAAAGAAAGTTTTGTATAGAAACCAGTACCAGCAATATTGAGCAACCCTAACTCTCCTATATAGCCAAAATGATCTCGGTTCTCATTAACGACAAATGGACCTGCATGAATATAGAAATCACCGACCTTCTCGAAAGCATGATTATAGCGTAAAAGGATCCCGTCAAAAATGGAGCCAAACTGAACTCGTGAGTCAAAAATTGAAGACATCGATCTGCGACCCACTTCAATATCAAACGTAAGATCGTCCCCATCAACAGCTCGTGCGCCCCAGTAAGCTCGCTCCAAAGAAATGTTATTGAACGAACCACTAAATACGCCGGCACTATCATCAAACTCTAACTTCACAGAGGCCCACGTGCGCTCGGTTCGGTAATCCAGCATCAAATTGAATTCAATATCAAACCCACGCGCTGGTTTCCCCTTGTCTCTAACAAACTGGTTCTGCCCATCCTTCTCTTCCCATGTTGCTTGGAATTCGGTACGCACCTCGCCACTTAGAGAAAGATCACCGCCAACTTCTTTCAGAGAGATTTGTCGCTTTGTGTCAATCCACTCCTTCAACGCGCGAATATCTGTATCTTCGGAATCATCAAACTCAATTGTATCTGCAACCGCAAGGGGAGCTGCTGAAATGAGCGTTAAAAATAGAAACGAGCGGAAAGGGTTCATATCCTCTACTTGTGCTTGAGTTCAATCAGTAGAGTCTATCCTTATACGAAATTAATCACAATAGGGAGCAGCATTACTGAGCGGCGTTTTTCCAGAAATGAAAAGTACGCTCTGTGATGTTCGAGGGATATTTTTGATAGATTGTGTCTAGAGCTTGAAAAAACTGTTTCGCTTCATTTTCCAAGCCATGCTTACGAAGACTCGTAAGAATCCGAGTGATTCTCAAGTGGTTATGATTATTTGGCGTCAACCAGTTCTGTGCTTTTTGTGCAAACAGAGCGCTCTCTTCAATGGTTCCGCTTTGACTTCTTTCAAACCCATAAAATTGGAGCATCCTGTTGAAAGCCCGTAGCATTTTTTTCCGAAGCTCTGGCCGCTCTTTAAAGGCCCGCATCGTTTTTCCGTTGGTCAATGCGCTTGGATGCATTCCCTTTCGGGTGAGTGGAAAGAGCCATTGGATGTAATTATGTTCACTTTCTAGCTTTCGATCATCGTAAGCCAAAACTTGTTCAAAAGTAACCCCTTGATTAGTCTTGGCTCCCTTGCCGTAAAAGTCTAGGATGGTACTGAACTGAGATTGAGCCCTTCCTCTTGTTACTCTCTCCATGGGTAATGAAGCACCCTTCGAAGTAGCTTTATCATCAATGTAGCCGCAGCCATCGATCAGCAAAAGAAAGGGGGTCACAACTGCGGCGACTAGGATGGCAATTGCAATGACTGTTTTGTGAGCTAGGTTCAAACACCCTTGCGTAAGGTGAAGCCAACACGACTCTCCCTCCTGGTGAGGCCACAAATCCAGAGCCCACTGGTTTGTTAAAGGTGTCCAAACAGACGACATACAAGCACCATTCATGCTCAGCATTATACCATAGGAGCCCACATAAGGAATATCTTTTATTAAAGCATTAATATTTAACATTTTAGACAAAAAAAAATGCATCTGTTTGAAAAGCGGGAAAACCTGATAGAAATGAATACACTTATAAATAAGTGTAGAGATTTTTGTCGGCTATCTGGCGGTATACTCGTAGGGATAGAGGTAGAGGCCCCAGGGCTTTTGGCTCTGCCCATTGAGAAACTCTTCCCACTCACGCATCGGGGTCCCTTCGAGTCCAAGCCCATCGGTGCGCCAAAGCTCTAGCTCTTTGGTTCCCGGATTCACTAAGAAAGCAAAAGCATATTTGGCCCAATTGGTATCGGCAAAGACAAGCGCCCTTGGAGGCGCTAACTTGGTTTGTTCCATCAAGGTGGCGACAAACTGGTGCACTTCTTCTTTCTCCGATGTGCCCCTTCCCGTCTTGACGATCTCTTCTACGAGATAGCGATGCAGATGAAGACGACCGATCAGGCCTCTCTTAGAGGGAAGTGGGATCTGCAGCTTGTCACAGATGATCTCGATCTTTTTTTGCGAGGCAAAAGGGAGGAGCTCATAAAAGACGGAATCGACTGTTGATTGATAGAGAAAAGGAAGAAGGGGACGAAGGCCACTGTAAAAGGTGGAGATGTTGATCGGTTTTCTCGAGTAGTCAACCGCTTTTTGAAATTCATGAGCCAAGAGTAAGGGGATTCTTGAGGCGATCTCCTCGACAATCGCTACTTGCTCCTTTGTTTCGAGCCGATGAGATGCATAGAAATTATAGCGTGACAAAAGAATTTTATCTCTCACCCAGGTGTAGGTAAAGCCAGGATCTTGCCACCCTTCCCGAAAAAGAGGAGCACCTGGAAAGATGGAAAATACATGAGTGGGTGAGGTGGCCAGCAGGCGTTTGTGTGGATTTTGTAAGAGGGGATCGGCAACAAACGGTGGCAGGCTTTTGAGAGTGTCGACAAAAAAGACGAGCAGATCGAGTGGGCTCTCTACCCACTTTGTCTCGAAGGTAAGCGATCCTTCCCTACAAAAATAGGTTCGAAGGAGCGTGGGCAGCGTCCCTCCTGATGTATAAGCCCATGGTTTTTTTTCCATGGTATCGAGCTCTTCAAGGGAGAGTTTTTTTAAGGGCACCCGATGCGCTTTTGCCATGCGATAAAATGCGGAGATAATGAAGTTGTCATCGAGAAGGTGGTGGAGGATGGCAGTGGTGAGTAGGGTCACTTCTTCTTTTCCCTCTTCCCAATCACATTCGTCTTTCAGCGGCTGCTCGACGCCTTGAAAAAACTCGCGCAAGGACTGAAGGTACTCTTCCTTGGTGTAGATGAACGTCCAGCTACCAACATGAGCTCTACCGTGTTTGTACATAAGCCGAAAACCGGCTGGGCTATCATCGTAGAGATGTCCTTTTATTTCATGCATCTCTCCGTCGTATACTTCTTGGAAGTAGAGAGGGAATTTCTCCATGTATGACTCGAGGAGCTGCTCGAAAAATTGAGCAATCCTCTGCCCCTTTTCATGCCACTTGTCTCGCATCTCCTCGCAGGTGCGGAACTGATAGCTGCGCGCTTGGAGCTCAGAGCGCAATCTGCGTACATCTTGCTCGTCACCGGCATTAGCAAGGAGTCTTTCGGTGGTGCGTAACTGATCATAGGCGATTTCATATTCGGTCTGATACTCGGCAAGTTTTTGATTGGCCTCGTCGAGCCGCTGCTGAAGGTGGGTGTAGATCACCTCTCCAATCCCCCCTTTCTCATCTGGGTGAAGCCCGAGGCTAGTCGAGAGGTTCCATCCTGAGAATTCGGTCTTTACGTCGGTGAGTGAGGCAATGGTAAACTCCCACATCTTGAGCAAAAGGTGATCGACAAAAGCAATGAAGTGCCATTGAGCCTCTGTTTTTAGCTGCTTGAGCTCTTCTAGTTTGTGGAGCTTTGGGTGGGCTCTTGTGGGAGACAATTTCAAGTCGGTCTCTGAAAGATTTAAATGGATGCGTAAGCTCTCCGTAAGAACTTCCAAAAAGCTCATGGAGGGATCCCCCATCTCAACCACACCTATTTTCTCAAGAGCGCGGGTAAAGGCGGGGAGGTTTTCGATATAGGGCTTTTTTAAATCACCAAGCCCTGGTGAAGGAGAGGCAGGAACGGTAAATTCCTGCCCTCCAAAAACTCTAGTCAAACTCCCTTTATAGAGAAGCTCTTTGAGATCAGATAAAAAAGCGCCGAGCTGCTCCTCATGCACCAAAATAGCCGGAGCTGTTGCAAAACAAGAGCCCACACTTTGGCGCAAGGGGGTGAGCAGTGCCGATAAAACTCCGCGAATGAGCTGGCGCCGATCGAGGGGTTCTTCAATACCAAGAGTGATTTGGATCATCTCTTCAAATGAGGGGTCGGAAAGAGGAAGCGCAAAACTTTGAAGACTGTAAATAAGGTCTTGTTTAGAGTTGAGCGCTGAGAGCACACGAAGGAAATGATCCGTAATCTCCCCATCGTCTGACCCTTCCGAGGATGAGAGATAGCCCCACTCTCTCAAAAAGGTGATGATCTCTTCAAGCCCCACGATTTTCCCTTCCTCATCCACTAAATGCTCCGATAGAAACACCGCTCTTCTCTTGGCTCGGATCAAAAATACAGAAGTAATGGGAGCTTTTTTATAGGGGTGCACAAGTTTTTCTTCTTCTTCCAAATCGAAAAAAGAGACGAGAGGGTGGTCTTTTGGAAGTGAGGAATCCATACAAGACCATTGTACCAGAGATGGGGAGAATTTTCTTCTTTTCAAAGAGAAAAAAGCCTATAAAGGTACCCCATGCAGTGCTTAAGCATTCAAAATCATAGCCCACTCCCATTCGAAGCCTCGAATGAGACGACCAAAAAAGAAACTCCTTCTTCCTTCATCTGCCAAGTTGCTCAAAGATCGCTCGATATGCTAGTCGCTTTTATCCGCATCGATCGGTCCATAACCGACTTCATTTACGATCCAGACCTCGATACAGGGATTCATCTTTTTGCCCACCTCTTTCAAATCGGCCTCGTCACCTCAGCAATATGCCTTTTAGGGACTACTTTTGGCATTTATGCAATCGCTTTTTCTGCCTTAATTCTCGGTATTTACAACACCTGCACCGAGCAGCATGCCGATGCGTTTCGCGATTTCAAACAAACCCACTACTTTCCCCTTGAAAACGCTCTGAAAAATATCGCCATTGGGATTGTAGCAGTCATCCCTGTTCTCTTTCTCGAAACCTTGATCGTTTCAGCGTTGGAATTGCTTGGGCTATCTTTAGAGGGAACTCAAGATGTGGCCGTCTTACTCAGCTCCGGGGGCGTCATGGGAGTGATTTGGATCATTTTTGGATGCATCCTCGCGCCAATATCCGAAGAGCTCCTCTTTCGTGGATGGCTTACCGATAGACAACTCGCCATCGACCATGCCGATCCAATAGACACCTCCGCTCTCAAAACAGACCAATCAAAAATTGAAGTCTTGCGCGCAAAGGGGGCTTTCTCCAGCTCCCAACTGATCAAAACCGCCCTCAAAACGGCTTTGATGTTCGCACTGCTCCACCTCAACCCTTTCCAAGGAGCCTTCAACCTGCCGATCTTTCTCTTTACATTCACCTTCAGCCTCTTTTTGAGCTTCCTCAAAGAGACCTCTGGAGATCTTTGGGCTCCAACGACGGTCCACCTTCTCAATAATGTTATAGCAACTATCCAACTACGTGGCGGATTCGGTTGAACCTGTGGCTCAATTGATATATACTTGATGATTCAACCCCTCGGAGTCGTATGTTTATTGAGTACCAAAATGAAAAAATCGAGCTTCCTGAAAATAGCAGCGCGAAAGACTTGGCTGAAAAGTTCAACCTGCGCGGCCCTAATCAAGCGCTTGCTGCCGAAATCAACGGAGTGGCCAAAGATCTCACAACCGTGCTGAAAGAGGGAGATCAGGTGGTCCTCTACGATTTTGAAAGCTCTGAGGGCAAAGAAGTCTTTTGGCACACCTCTGCCCACGTGCTTGCCCAAGCGATCTTACGCCTCTACCCAGACGCCAAACCTACGATCGGTCCTCCGATTGCAAATGGCTTCTACTACGACTTTGCTGATCTGCACATTTCTGATGCCGATTTCCCTAAGATCGAAGCAGAGGTAGCAAAGATTGTCAAAGAAAACTACCGCCCCGAGCGAATGGAGTTCAAGGACAAGGCGGAAGCTTTAGAAAAGTTTAAAGACAGCCCCTACAAGACCGAGCTCATCAACGAGTTTGAAGGCGGAATCAGTGGATACACCCAAGGCGAGTTCTTCGATCTATGCCGAGGCCCCCACCTGCCAAACCTTGGAAAGATCAAAGCGTTCAAGGTGATGAAAACCTCAGGAGCTTATTGGCGCGCCGATAAAGACAGGGAGATGCTCACTCGGATCTACGGAATCTCCTTCCCCGATCGGAAAGAGCTCAAGGCGTATCTTTTCATGCTCGAAGAGGCGAAGAAAAGAGACCACAAAATCTTAGGCCCCAAGCTCGACCTCTTCTCTCTCAAGGAAGAAGGGCCAGGCATGCCGTTCATCCACCCGAAAGGGATGATCGTCTGGAATACGCTCGTCGAATTTTTGCGAGGCCTTCAAAAGGATGCCAACTACGTCGAGATCAAAACTCCACAGCTTCTCAACCAAGACCTTTGGGAAACTTCTGGCCACTGGGAATTTTACAAAGAGAACATGTACTACTTCGAGATCGAAAACCGCCACTTTGCGATCAAGCCGATGAACTGCCCCGGATGTATGCTCTTTTATAAAGGATCGGTCCACAGCTACCGAGAGCTGCCTCTTCGCGTTGCAGAACTGGGGCATGTGCACCGCCATGAGCCATCGGGAGCACTGAGCGGACTCTTCCGCGTGCGCAGTTTCCACCAAGACGATGCCCACATCTTCATGCGCCCTAGCGACATCAAAGCAGAGATCTTGGGTGCACTTGAGCTCGTTGAGAAGATCTACGGCACCTTTGGCCTTGAGTGGCGCTTTGAGCTTTCCACTCGCCCCGAGAAAAGCATCGGCTCGGATGAAGAATGGGAAACAGCAACACGTGGGTTAAAAGCTGCCCTCGACGAGTATGGCCACCCCTATAAGATCAACGAAGGCGACGGCGCCTTCTATGGCCCCAAAATTGACATCCATATCAAAGACGCTCTTGCAAGATCATGGCAATGTGGAACCATCCAGCTCGACATGTCCCTTCCTGAAAAGTTTGATCTCCAATACATGGACAGCGACGGAGACCACAAGCGACCAGTGATGATCCACCGCGCCTTATTTGGTTCAGTCGAGCGATTTTTTGGAATCTTAATTGAGCACTTTGCAGGAAGATTCCCTGCCTGGATCAGTCCACGCGTTGCACGCCTGATCCCCGTCGGTGAAAAGCACCACGAGTATGCACGCCAAATGGCATTTGCGATCAAGGAGGCCGGCTTTGAATGTGATGTCGACGACAGCAACGAGTCGGTGAGCAAAAAAGTGCGCGATGCGCAGCTTTGTCAAATCAACTACATGCTGACCGTTGGTGATAAAGAAGTCGAAAATAAGACCATGAATTTGCGCAGAAGAGACAATGTGGTCGTGGGAGAGGTGGATCTTAATTCGTTTTTAAGTACACTCACAAAGGAATGCGAAGAAAAGTCGCTAACATCCTATTTTGAGAAATCATGAAGTGCATCACAGTCAGTAGCTTTAAAGGGGGAACGGCAAAGACCTCTACCTCGCTGAATTTAGCCGCCTCGTTTGCCAAGTTCCATAAAAAGCGAGTGCTAGTGATCGACTTTGATGCGCAGGCCAACCTCACAACCGGTCTTGGCTTCGACCCCGATGTCAACGATAGCCTTGCCCCCGTGCTGCGCGGAGAAAAGTCGGTCGAAGAGGTGATTCTTAAAACCGACATCCCCCACCTCGATCTCATTCCAGCCGACAGCTGGCTAGAGAGGATTGAAGTGACCGACCCCCTCGCTAGCGATCGCTACTCCCACGAGCGGCTAAGAGAAATCCTTGCGCCCCTTAACTACGACATCATCTTCATCGATACACCCCCCTCCCTTTCTTGGCTCACCGAGTCTGCGCTGATCGCCTCCAACTATTCCCTGGTTTGCGCCACCGCCGAGTTTTATAGCGTCAAAGGACTCCAGCGGCTGAGCCACTTTATGGATAGCATCTCACAGCGCCATCCCCTTGAAGTGATTGGAGTAGCCCTCTCTTTCTGGAATCCGCGGGGACAGACCAACCCCACCTTCATCGATCTGATCAACGACACTTTCCCTGGAAAAATCTTAAAGTCGAAAGTGAGGCGAGATGTTGTTGTCTCCAAAGCATCCATTCATGGGAAGCCGGTCTTTGATGTAGCCCCCAAGAGTCGAGCAGCTCTAGACTACACCTCTCTTTCCAAGGAACTTCTCAAACGGATCCAATCAGTGAAGAAAAAGTAAAGCCGGTTTACACAAGATGACAAAAGTAAATGATCTCCTCTCCTCAAGATTTAAGAAAGCGTCGACAACTCTTTCGAAGATGACCGACCTGGCGGAGATGAGCAGCCGTGGAAACCTCTCTAGCTTTTCAGGTGTCTTTCGGGTGACTCCACTCTCGGAAGGAGAGCAAGAAGGACTTCGCAACTTGCTCGCCGCCTTCAGTGAAAAAGAGCAGGAGACTGATAGCGATCTGAAGAACCTGTCTGCGATCACCTCCGAGATCAAAGCCATCACCAACCAAGCAGCCATCCTGCACGGAGAGCGAATTGAGCAGGCGCAAACGATTTTGAAAAACTACCGTGACGGCGCCTTCACCTCCTGGCTCATCCACACCTACGGCAACCGGCAGACCCCTTACAACTTCCTTCAGTACTACCAGCTCTACACCACCATCCCCAAAAAGCTCCAAGAGAAGCTCGATGAGATGCCCCGCCAAGCCGTCTATACCTTAGCGACACGCGACTGCTCTTTGACCGACAAGGAAGAGGTGATTAAAGGTTATAAGGGAGAGACCAAAAAAGAGCTCCTCGCCCTCATTCGCGAGCGGTTTCCCTTAAAGCTGCGAGACAAGCGAAGCAGCAACTTAGCCAAGCAATCACTTAAAGAGCTAAACGAAATGCTCGAGAAGTGGCAGAAAGGGCGCTTTACGCCGACAAAAAAACAGAAAAAACAACTCCTTGAGGTGCTCCAATCGCTTCAGTCGACCCTCTAGACACCTATCAGTCTCCGCTCTCGACTCGTTATGCGAGCAAAGAGATGAGCCTTATCTTTTCTCCCAAGTTCAAATACACCACTTGGCGCCGTTTGTGGGTTGCGCTAGCAAAAGCTGAGCAGAAAGTAGGCCTTCCCATCACCGATCAGCAGATCGCAGATATGGAGAAAGCATTAGAGCCCATCGACTTCGACAAGGCAAACGAGTATGAAAAGAACATGCGCCATGATGTAATGGCTCATCTTCATGCCTTTGGCGATCAATGCCCCTTGGCCAAGCCCATCATTCACCTTGGTGCTACTTCTTGCTATGTCACCGACAACACCGATCTGATCGCCATGAGACAGGCAATGGGCCTTCTTCAGTCCAAACTCATCCACCTGCTCGAGGTGATGCGAAACCTGTCCAAAAAATGGGGAGCCCAGCCTACCACTGGGTACACACATTTTCAGCCCGCACAGCCAACGACTGTTGGAAAACGGATCTGCTTATGGGCCCAAGATTTTTTGCTCGATGGTAAAGACCTAACAAGCCGCATACAAGCCCTCCCATTTCTAGGGGTAAAGAGGGCAACAGGAACCCAAGCCTCCTTCCTTCTGCTTCTTGATGGGGATGAAGCTAAAGTAGAAGAGCTCGATCGGCTCGTTGCTCAAGAAATGGGCTTTACCAATCTGCTCTCTATCTCGGGACAAACCTACACTCGAAAGCTCGACCTACAAGTCTTCTCTACCTTAGAAGGGTTAGCTGCTTCTTGTCACAAGTGTGGAACCGACCTTAGACTCCTTGCCCATCTCCAAGAAATGGCCGAAAGATTTAGCGATTCTCAAGTAGGATCATCGGCCATGCCCCACAAAAAAAACCCAATCTTTGCTGAGAGGCTCTGCTCTCTTGCCCGCTTCCTCCTCTCCCTCACTTCAAACACCGCTCACACACATGCCACACAGTGGTTAGAACGCTCACTCGACGATTCTGCAAATCGCCGCATCGTTCTTGCAGAAGGCTTCCTCACAGCCGATGCCTTGCTTAACCTCCTCATCGAAATTTTCTCAAGCCTTCAAGTCCTCCCAGACCAGTGTGATCAACATTTGGCCGAAAAAATGCCTCAACTAGCATTGGAAACCCTGTTGATATACAGCGTAAAGAAGGGAAAAGATCGTCAAGAAGAGCATAAGCGGCTTCGAAAGCTCTCAAAAGAAGGGGGAGACTGGATGAAGAAGCTTGGACTCTCAGATGTTGAGCTAAAGAAAATCCTTACCCCCTATACCGGCAGGGCTGAGGCGCAGGTGGACCAGTTTCTGAAAGAAGAGCTCACTCCTTTTATCGAAACGCATAAAAAAAACCCCCCTCCGATTTTCCCAGTCGAGGTATGAAGAAAATTTTCGTAATCCGAGTATTGAGCATTTTTTGGTATTAAGTCACTAGCTATTAGTGACTAACTGCTCGACTCATAGAGGCTTTGTTGCATAAATAGCTGCGAATGAGGTACGCCTTGCCTAAAAGGCCAACGAGTCTATAAAATTTTTGGTTCACAAAACTAAAAACCAGTAGGCTCCAAATGGCGATTAAGCAAGACA
>Ga0180438_10006454_pt1 | contig 15859 bp, 16 predicted proteins | sample SS_ome_12_FD_132455 | JGI IMG/M metagenome (GOLD analysis project Ga0180438, IMG submission 132455) | Hypersaline lake sediment archaeal communities from the Salton Sea, California, USA - SS_3_D_2 metaG | ecosystem: Environmental > Aquatic > Non-marine Saline and Alkaline > Hypersaline >...
CCCGAGTACCGAGATACTGGAATCTATAGCTCGCTTTGACGATATCTACGCCGAATGGTCAACAAACGAGAAGGTAGCTATGGAGGTGGCATTGGGGGCAGCCTATGCTGGGACACGTTCGCTGGTATCTATGAAGCATGTCGGGCTGAATGTAGCCAGCGACCCGTTTATGTCCGCCTCAACCACCGGGGTCAATGCCGGAATGGTCGTGGTCTGTGCCGATGACCCGGGAATGCACAGCTCTCAGAGTGAACAGGATAACCGCCACTATGCCAGACTGGCTAAGGTACCCATGCTGGAGCCCAGTGATAGCCAGGAAGCCTATGACCTTATGGCTTATGCCTTTGATATCAGTGAAAGATTTAATACCCCGGTGCTGGTACGCAGCACTACCCGTATCTCCCACTCAAAGTCAGTGGTGAGGGTAAATCGGAGTCGGGTTATGCCGGCTAGGGCAGGTTTCCAGTACGATGTGGAAAAGTATGTCATGCTGCCGGTTAATGCTCGCCTCAGGCATCCCGTGGTGGAAGAACGCCTGGTCAAACTAGCCGCCTACGCTGAAACCTCTCCCTTGAATGAGGTACAGTGGGGCGACCTTAACCTGGGGGTGGTGACCAGTGGCGTCGCCTACCAGTATGCCCGAGAAGTTTTCCCCACGGCGTCCTTTCTTAAGCTGGGTATGACCTACCCCCTCCCCGCGAGTTTAATCCGCCACTTCGCCGCCCAGGTAGACAGGGTAATAGTTATTGAAGAACTTGACCCCTTTCTCCAGGAAAATATCCAGGCTATGGGGATAGAGGTTACGGGGAAGGAGTTTATCACCAGAGTGTGCGAGTTAAATGCAGGCATTGTCGGGGAAGCTGGCGGCTCTGCCCGGTTATTGGCTGAGACTTCACCCCGGCCAGGGTGGGGCATAGCTTCGAAACTACCCAAGCGCCCTCCACTGCTGTGCCCCGGTTGCCCCCATACCGGCATATTCTTTGTTCTCAGTAACATCGGGCAGCGTTCCCAATCACCGAAGGCTAAAAACAAAGCGGTAAAGAAACCGAAATTAATTATCACCGGGGATATTGGCTGCTATACACTGGGCGCCTATCCCCCGCTCAATGCTATGGATACCTGCGCCTGTATGGGTGCCAGCATCGGTCAAGCCCTGGGTATGGAGAAGGCTGGTATCAGCGACAAGGTGGTAGCTGTTATCGGTGATTCCACATTCTTACACTCGGGCATAACCCCTCTGGTGAATGCGGTCTACAATGAGGGACAAATAACAGTCATCATCCTTGATAACAGAACTACTGCCATGACCGGTCACCAGGACCATCCTGGCACCGGTATTTCGGCACAGGGGAAAGAAACCAAAGCGGTGGGATTGGAACAGTTGGTTCGGGGGATGGGAATCAGTGATGTCAGGGTAGTCGATGCCTTTGATATAAAGAATATCAGGATGGCGGTGAAGGATTCGCTGGATAGTCCTGAGCTTTCCGTTATTATCGTACGTGGCGACTGCTCGGTGCGCCTGCCGAAGCGTGCCGAGCCCAGAGCTGTTGATACTGAGAGATGCAATGGGTGTGGAATTTGCCTCCTGCTGGGGTGCCCCGCCATTCAGAGTAAGGATGGACAGGTCTGTATTGATACCGCTCTGTGTGCTGGCAGTACCTGTACTATTTGTCAGCAGGTCTGTTCCCGCCAGGCGATAGTTCCCGAATCTGAGACCAGAGCGGTGAAATCATAATGAAAAAGTTTGACCTGCTTATTACCGGGGTAGGAGGTCAGGGGGTCATTCTAGCCAGTGACATAATAGGCGAAGCCGCTTTAGCCGCAGGATATGATGTCAAGAAAACGGACACCCTGGGTATGGCACAGCGGGGTGGTAGCGTGGTAAGTCATGTGCGGATAGGTCAGCAGGTCTGGTCTCCCCTGATAAAAGAGGGCGAGGTCGACATCCTGGTTGCCTTTGAGAAGCTGGAGGCGGCGAGGTGGAGTCACTACCTCCGCCCGGGAGCGATAGCCATCATCAACAACCATGCCCTCCCTCCGCTATCGGTCAATCTGGGAAATGAGCGGTACCCCAGTGATGAAGAGATAGCTAATATCCTGAGGCGGTGGTCAGAGCGCATTTATTTCGTTGATGGCACCACCCAGACCAGAAAGCTGGGTAATGTCAGAACGCTTAATATGTTTATGCTGGGGTGCGCCTCAGCTTTTCTCCCGCTTAAGGTTCAAGTTTGGAAGGACAGTATCTCTCAGCGGGTATCACCGGATATGCGGCAAATCAATATTGCTACCTTTGACCTTGGTAGAAAGGAAATGCGAGGTGTCTGTATCTGACAGGGTTCAGAGAAGTATGGCGCAGGGGTCGTGGGTGAGGAAGATGTTTGAGGAGGGGGCTAGCCTCAAACGGCAGTACGGAGCGGAGAATGTCTTTGACCTTTCTCTGGGCAATCCGGTGATGGAGCCTCCTCCTGAGTTCCATCAGGAGCTAAAGAGGCTGGCGGAGAATCCCTTACCAGGGATGCACAGGTACATGGAAAACGCTGGTTATCCTGAGACCAGGGCAGCGGTGGCAGCACAGCTCACGCTGGAGACCGGTACCAAGTTCACTATGGACGATATTATCATGACTTGCGGCGCTGCCGGAGCGTTAAATGTGGTGCTGAAGACGATACTCAATCAGGGGGATGAGGTCATTATCGTCGCCCCTTATTTTCCGGAGTATATCAACTATATCGATAATCATGGCGGGATAGTCAGGATTCTGCCTACCGATGAGCAGTTCATCCCCCGGCTTGATATTCTGGAGACTATTATCGGGGCTAAGACCAGAGCGGTGCTCATAAACTCCCCCAACAATCCCTCTGGTGCTGTCTATGGTGAGGATGTTGTTCATCAGCTTGGGGAGTTGCTCGGCAAAAAGGAGACTCAATACGGGACACAGATTTTCCTGGTTAGTGACGAAGCCTACCGCAAGATTATCTACGATGGACGTAAATACCTTCCGGTCTGGCCCCATCACCGGCAAACTATCGTCGTTACCTCTCACTCTAAAGATTTGGCGCTGCCTGGTGAACGCATTGGCTACATCGCGGTGAATCCCAACTGCAGTCAGCGGGAGCAATTGGTGGGCGGCCTTATCTATTGCAACCGGACGCTGGGGTATGTTAATGCCCCTGCCCTGATGCAGCACATAGTCAGCTGTTTGCAGTCAGTAACCGTCCCTGTAGCTGAGTATCAGAAGAGAAGGGATTTCTTATATGAGCATCTTAATGAGATGGGCTATTCGGTAATTAAGCCTCAGGGGGCTTTCTACATGTTCCCCAAATCACCGCTGGAGGACGATGTTGCCTTGGTGAGGGAGCTACAGTCGTGGAGAGTGCTGACTGTTCCCGGTTGCGGCTTCGGGGCACCGGGTTATTTTCGGATATCATACTGTGTTGATGATAGGACACTGGAAGGTTCCTTAGCTGGTTTTGGTAAGGCTGCCCAGAAATTCAATCTCCGGAATTAAAAGCTTAGGGAACGGAGGAATAATGGATAAGATGTCAGAAGAGGGAAAGGGGTCGTCCGATAATGTGGCGGAACTGATAGCCGAAGGAAAGACTGAGCCGATTGCCTCCTTCCTGAAAATGAGGTTGTTAGAGCTTAGCCCCGGCTATGCCAAGGTGGCAATAAAGCTAGCCCCTGAATACCAGAACTTCAATGGTCTAATCTTCGGTGGTATTGTTATGGCAGTGGCTGACCAGGCATTTGCCTATGGTTCTAATTCCCTAGTCCGTCCCAGCATAGCCTCTCAGTTCAATATCCATTTCATCAGCGGCGCTGCAGTAGATGATGAACTAACTGCTGAGTGTCAGGTGGTAAAGAGTGGCCGACGGGTTGGTGTCTCCGAGATGGTGGTGACCAACCAGGATGGCAAGCTTATCGCCAAAGCCACCGGCACCACTATTCCTGTAGGCTAAAATTGGTGTTAACCCTAATCCTCTTTATTCCCTTCCCTTAACTAAGGGGAAGAGGGTGAAGGTGGATAGGTCTCTAAGCAGTCTTCCTGCTCGGAGCATTGACACTCTCATTTTGGTTATGATAGACTATCACATTGTGGAAATGATAGGTAAGAGGTGCTTAGACATATTCACTGCTGTTTACGGACCGGAGGGAAGTAAACTTGTCTTTACCAAGCGCACCGAGGTGTGCTTGGGGGGTTTTAATGTATAGACTTGGCTCTAGATAAGCAGGTTTAACTAAGCAGTCTGTGTATAATGCCTCCCAGGTGGGAGGTATTATTATTTGTAACTGAACAGGTTAAGGAACAATGGCTGATAAGGTGCAGATGGAAACCTGGGATACAATTCCCCATCTCATTCGGGGCAATTATGAGAGATGGCGACAGCGAATAGCTATGTGCGTGAAAAAATTTGGTATCTGGCAGAGGTATAGCTGGGAACAGTATTATGAAAACGTAAAATATTTCTCCCTGGGGCTGGTGAGCCTTGGTCTTGAGCCAGGGGATGTAGTTTGTATTATAGGGGACAATGAACCCGAATGGTTTTGGGGAGAGTTCGCCACTCATGCTGCCGGTGGTATTGCCACCGGCATATTTGTTGACTCCATTGCCTCCGAGGTGAAATATATTGCGGAACACTCTGATGCCAAATTTGCCATAGTTAATGACCAGGAGCAAGCTGATAAGTTTCTGGAAATCAAGGGTGAACTACCTTCACTGAAGAGGGTTATCTACTGGGACCCCAAAGGGATGAAGAACTACGATGACCCTATCCTTATCAGCTTCACTGAGGTAACAAAGCGGGGTAAGGAATATGGAGAAACACACCCCGGTCTCTTTGAGCAGAATATAGACAAGGTCAAGGGGGACGACACTGCCTTTATTTACTACACCTCGGGAACCACTGGCTTACCTAAGGGAGCCATACTTACCCACCGGGCGTTGATAAATACCGCTCGCCGGTTTATCAGTCGCTACCCCTTAACCGAAGAGGATGATTTGATTTCTAACTTCCCTGCGGCCTGGGTAGGTGATAGTTTTTTCGCTACTATTCCTCATCTACTTACCGGGGCGAGGCTTAATTTCCCTGAGGAGCCAGAAACCATCACTGAGGATACCAGGGAAGTTGGGCCCAACTTTGTGATATACGGTCCCCGGCAATGGGAAGGTCTGGTTAGTGAAATTCAGGTAAAGATGATTGATGCCAGTCCGTTAAAGCGCTTTTTCTACAACCTGTTCCTGCCCGTAGGCCATAAGATTGCCGATGCCAACTTCCAGAATAAAAAACCAAATCTATTTTGGCGGGCTCTTCATGGGATAGCCTATGTGCTGGTATTCAGACCACTTAAGGATAAACTGGGGCTGAGTAGAGTCAGGTTTGCCGTCACCGGAAGCTCCGTATTGAGCCTGGATACTTTTCGGCTAATCCACGCTATAGGTATTGAGCTGAGGCAGAACTATGGCAGTACCGAAGCCGGTTTTATCTCTTCCCATGGTAAAGGGGAAATAATGTTTGAAAGTGTGGGGCGACCGGCACTTAACACCGATGTCAGAATAACTGATGAAGGAGAGCTTCTGGTTAGAAGCGATTGTATGTTTCTTGGCTACCATAAAGATCCCCAGAAAACGGCGGCTACCTTAATAGATGGCTGGTGCCATACCGGGGATGCGGTTAATATTGATGACCGAGGACACATGATATTTATGGACCGGCTGGATCATATGGGTGAGCTGAGTTCGGGAATCAAATATGCTCCCCAGTATATTGAGGGCAGGCTCAGATTCAGCCCCTATATTAAGGATGCTATGGTCATCGGGGGTAAGGATAAAGATTTTGTCTCCGCCATATTAAACATCGATTTTGCCATGGTAGGTAAGTGGGCAGAACGTAACCAGTTGCCCTATACTACCTTTGTTGACCTGTCACAGAAGAAAGAGGTTGCTGATTTGGTGCAAAAGGACCTGGTGCGGGTAAACAGCTATCTGCCTGAGCCGGCGAGGGTAAGGAAATTTGTCCTCATGCACAAAGAGTTTGACCCTGATGAAGCCGAACTTACCCGGACCAGAAAGTTAAGAAGAGAATTTATGCAAGAGCGGTATAAAGACCTGATAGGGCGTATTTATAGCGGTGGGGAAGAAATAAAGGTTGAGACTGCGGTAACCTATCGAGATGGCAGAAAGGGGATGGTAACCACCGGTATTAAAGTGAGGACGGTATCGGAAGGACTTAACGATAATGGCTGAGCTTCTTCAATTTGTGCTTACTGGTGTAACCGTGGGCATGGTCTATGCCCTCATTGCCCTGGGCTTTGTCCTGGTCTGGAAATCCAGCGGCGTCGCCAACCTGGCGCTGGGGCAACTGGTACTGATTTCTTCATGGTTCAGTTACGGGATGCTGGTTCAGGCTGGGCTTCCCCTCTGGCTTGGTTTTATACTGGTTATCATCTTCGCCCTGATTTTGGGCTGGGTCATTGAGAGGTTTATCCTGCGTCCGCTTATTGCCCAGCCTATCCTGTCCTTAATCACGGTTACACTGGGCATGGCCTTCTTTATTGAAGGCGCAGTGAGTTTTATCTGGCCCAAAAGTGTGGCTGCTTTACCTCGTTTATTCCCCCAAGACCCTATCCGTATCGGCACCGCAGTAGTTTCCCAGGAATACCTGTGGGCAGCAGCCATCTCCTTGCTTCTGTTCGGTTTGTTATCGGTGTATTTTAAGTATCACAAGATGGGTATTGCCATGAGGGCGACCGCCGATGACCAGATGGCAGTTCAGGCATGTGGCATTCCCGTAACCAAAATCTTTTCCCGGTCATGGATGTTAGCCTGTGTGCTGGCGGCGGTGGGTGGTGTTCTTATGTCCAGCATTGGCGGCATCACCTTCGGTCTGGTGCACACCGGGCTCAAGGCGTTCTCGGTGGTAATATTAGGTGGACTTGATTCCTTCCTCGGTGCTATCATCGCCGGACCGATAATTGGTCTGGCTGAGACTGTTGGCGGTGGTTATCTAACCCCATTAACCTGGCCCGGGGTCAGGGAGGTTATTCCGTTTATTATCATCATAATTGTTATGTTCCTGAAACCCTATGGGCTATTCGGAGAAAGACGTATAGAAAGGATTTAGCAGATTGGATTTACCAGCCGGTACCCGTAATTATACCTATGCCCAGGATATGGCTATTTTCCGAACCAAAACCCACTGGGCAATGCTGATAGCTCTGTTGGTTATCCTGTTCACTGCTCCCCTTTACTGGGGGAACTACTGGCTGGGTGTTGCCAACCTTATCGGCATTACCATTATTGCTGCCACCGGGCTGAATATCTTAACCGGTTACTGCGGGCAGTTGTCTATCGGTCATGCCGGTTTCATTGCCGTAGGTGCCTATACCTCGGCGGTGCTGACCAACCGTCTTGACCTTCCCTTTTTAGTAGGGCTAATCTGTGCCGGGCTCACCGCTGGGTTAATCGGGATGATTTTTGGTATTCCTTCCCTGCGGGTCAAAGGTTTTTACCTGGCAATCAGCACTATCGCCGCCCAGTTTATCATTATCTGGGTTATCAGCCACTGGAGTGGCGTGACCGGGGGCTATACTGGCATAAGTGTACCACCAGCTTCAATCGGTGGTATTACCTTCATCAGTCAGTCCAGTCAATTCTACCTGATTATGGTAATTACCGCGGTGGTAATATTCCTGGCGAAGAACCTGGCCCGGACACGGGCGGGTAGAGCCTTCGTCGCCATCAGGGACAATGACCTTGCCGCTGAGGTGATGGGGATTAACCTGTTCCGCTATAAACTTCTCGCCTTCTTTATTGGCTGTTTCTTGGCTGGAATTGCCGGTTCATTACTTGCCCACTGGGTTGGTTTTATGAGTGTGGAACATTTTAGCATAGCGGACTCCATTCTCTATATCGGCATGATAATAATTGGTGGTTTAGGTACTACTGTTGGTCCTATTTTCGGCGTCATTTTTATCCGGCTGTTGCAGCAGGGGATAACATTCATTGCCCCCCTTCTGGAAGGCACCTTTGACCTCCCTGCCGGCTTTACCACCGGCATCGGACCGATGGTATTTGGGCTGGCAATTATCCTGTTCCTGATATTAGAACCACGGGGGCTAGCCCACCGGTGGCAATTATTTAAGGCTTCCTACCGGCTCTGGCCTTTTTCATATTAGTCTGACAAAGGAGGATAGGATAATGTAATATCAGCCAAAGAACTGGCCTATTAACCTTAAAGAGGGAGGAATGATAAATGAACTGGAAAAAACTATTAAAAATAGTTGGTTTTGTCTCTCTAGCACTGATTATTACCATAATACCCCTGCTGAGCGCTGGCTGTACTACTGGGAGTAATGTAAAGGTAGGTTTTAGTATCTGCTACACTGGCGTTGCCGCCGAAAAGGGACGCCCCATGGGTAATGGCAAGCTGGACTGTATGAGATACATCAATGATGAGCTTGGTGGTGCTGCCGGGTACGAGATTGAGGTGGTATGGCGTGATAACCAGTATGATGCGGCTAAAGCGACTACCATCATTAACGAGCTAATGGGTGCCGGCTGTATGCTCTTTACCACTAACTCGTCAGCAATGATGATGGCATCTGCGGAAACTGCCAATCGGAATGCATTTCCCGGCTTTGCTGTCTTCAGTGCCCCGGCATTGACCAACCCCCCGCAACACATCTATGCCCAGATGCCTGATTATGGTGATGACTGGGCTGCCTTCGCTCAATACTATCTGGACAATATCTGGGAGGGTGAGGGAAGCCCCAAGATGGCACTGCATCTTTTGAATAACACCACTGGTTATGGTGCCCGAGATGCAGCTCTGCTCCTGGCTGATGAGATGGGTATTGAAATCGTGGCTACTGAGGAACATACCGCTACCACCATATCCGAGATGGAAAGCCTGACTAGGATTAAGGCGCTGGAGCCTGATGTCCTGTATATATCCAGCACTCCTCAGCCGACCTCTATTATTGTCCAGAATGCGGTAGACCTGGAGATGTACCCCGGTATGACTATCGGCTGTGGCCATGCCAGCTTCACCAGCGTCCTTGTTGAGCTGGCGGGGGATGATGCTGATGGTGTATACGGTGTCTATCCCACGGTGGACTGGGGTGATGATGTGCCGGCTATGGCCAAGATGACCGAATACTGCCAGCTATACCATCCCGAAGATTACGGTAACATGGACTACATCACCTCGTGGGCGGAGAGTTTAATCGTGGCCGAGATTCTGAGGCTGGCTATAGAGAACGTTGGTGTTGATAACCTGACCCCGCAGGCAGTAGAGGAATATGGTTTCAAGGCGCTGGATAACTTTGATGTTGGTGGTCTGCATGGACCGGTAACCTATACCGAGGGCGACAACCGGCTGTCTAAATCGGTCAGGGTCTTCCAGGTCCAGGATGGCGAGATCGTGCCCATTACCGGCTGGGTGGAAGCGCCGCTGATACCCTACGAATTTGACTAATTTGGTAGATAGAGCTTGGGCAGGAGTCCCTGTTCCCGACGGGGACTCCTGCTGGCAGAAGGTTAGGCATGCTTAAACTGAATAACATTGAGGTTGCCTATCTTAATGTTGTCCGAGTATTGCACGGCGTGTCCCTGAACGTGGAGGACGGCTCCATTGTTGCCTTGCTCGGGGCTAATGGTGCTGGCAAAAGCACCACCCTCAAGGCAATATCGGGGTTACTCCATGTTGAGGAGGGGGAGGTAACTGATGGCAGCATTGAGTGGGACGGAGAAAGAATAGATAAGAAAAACGCTGAAGAGATAGGTAAGCTGGGTATTATTCAGGCACTGGAGGGACGCCGTGTCTTTGGTCACCTCACTACCGAGGAAAACCTGCTGGTCGGGGCTTTTCACCGCCGTGACCGTCATGCCGTTAGACAGGACCTGGATATGGTTTATGAATACTTCCCCCGACTCAAGGAACTCTGGCACAATACCGCGGGCTACCTTTCCGGGGGCGAGCAGCAGATGCTGGTCATTGGTCGGGCTATGATGGCTGCCCCCAGGCTGATGATGCTGGATGAGCCGTCACTGGGACTAGCACCGCTGCTGGTTGAAGAAATATACAATATTATTCAACGGTTTAACACGGAACAGAAGACATCAATCTTACTTGTGGAGCAGAATGTTAGAGTTGCCCTGAGTATCGCCAACTACGGTTATGTTATGGAAAATGGTAGGGTTGTTCTTGACGGTACTGCCGATTACCTCAAGAATAACGAGGATGTAAAGGAGTTTTACATGGGGCTGTCGGCACTGGGGATGAAGAAGAGCTACCGGGAAGTAAAACATTATAAGAGGCGAAAACGATGGCTGTAATGTCAGGGGGTAAGCAAGACGAGTTCTTTGATGAATTGGAGATAATGTCGGCTGAGGCAAGGGAAAAGTATTTAAACCAGAGATTGTCCCAGACTGTAGACCATGCTTATCGCCATGCTCCGGTGGTGAAGGAAGTGTTCGATAAAGCCGGGGTCAGCCCCGCCCAGATTCGCACCATAAAAGACCTGGAAAAGGTACCCATCGTCAGAAAAACTGACCTGATAGAGAGGCAAAAAGTAAATCCACCCTACGGTGGGTTCCTCGCCATTCCCCCTGAAGATGTTGACCGGGTATTTATCTCACCCGGCCCTCTCTATGAGCCTATCCAGACGGCGGCTATCAAGTGGTTTGCCAAGTCATTTTGGGCTGCCGGGTTCAGGAAGGGAGACGTGGTTATTAACACCTTCACCTACCATATGTCCCCGGCTGGTATTCTGTTTCATGAAGCTTTGAGGGATTGTGGGGCGACGGCTATACCCATGGGCACCGGTAACACCGAGATTCAGATTCAGACCATGCATGACTTGAAGGTTACCGGGTTCGTGGGCACACCTACCTTCCTTATGACCATTATTAAGCGGGCTGAGGAAATGGGTCATGACTTCCGTCGGGATTTTGCTCTCCAGCGTGCCTGGTTTACCGGTGAGATGCTTCCTGCCTCCCTGAGGAAAACCCTGGAGGAGAATTATCAGATTGCTACCGCACAAGCCTATGCTGTTACCGAACCAGGCGGTGCCATCGCCTATGAATGCCACCAGAAATCGGGTATGCACCTTATGGATGAGTATGTAGTGGAAATAGTTGACCCCGAGACGGGAAAGCAGCTACCACCTGAGGAGATAGGCGAGATAGTGGTAACCCCGGTTCATAATAAGGGTTGGGGGCTTATCCGCTTCGGCACCGGTGACATGTCCTCCTATATTACCGAACCCTGTCCCTGTGGTCGGACCGCCTGCAGGTTGACCGGTATCGTGGGCAGAACTGGCGATGCGGTAAAGGTGAGAGGCATGTTTGTCGTGGCTAAACAGGCGGAAGAGGTAGTTCTCAGCTCTAAGTCGGTTTCCAGATTCCAAATAGTGGTCAGGCGTAGCGGACAGCGGGATGAAATGACCCTCAAGATTGAGTTGAAGGATGAAGCTGTAGACAGGAAAAAATTAGCCGACGATTTGAATAAAAGATTCCAGAACCTGTGCCGGGTGAAGATAGACCACATTGAGTTTGTGGAGAAGGGGGCTATCCCCGAAGAACATCAAAAAATAGTTGATGAGAGAGCCTGGGAATGAGCCGGTAACATCAGGGGCTATGCCGCCTCTCCTAAATAGGCTGATATAACCTGGGGGTTGGTTCTAATCTCAGCCGGAGTGCCCTCGGCGATGATTCTTCCAAAATCAAGAACCACAATCCTATCGGCTAAGTCCATAACCACTCCCATATCATGCTCGATAAGAACAACACAACTGACCCCGTCCCTAAGAATCGGTGATTCGGGATAGGTGTCCCCCTGTCCCTCAAATATATCAACGATGAACCGGGCAATGTCCTCCTTCTCCTCCAGATTCATCCCCGCCATCGGTTCATCAAGAAGCAGGACCTTCGGTTCCAGAGCCAGAGCCCTCCCCAATTCGACCCTCTTGCGCATTCCATAGGGAAGAGCACCAACTACCTTCTTTCTAATTGGCTCTATTTCTAGAAAATCTATGATGTCCTCCACCGTCTTGCGGTGTTCAATCTCCTCCTTATGAGCCCAGCCAAAATACAGGGCACCACTGGCGAAGTTCTGTTTCATAAGGACGTGTCTGGCGGCCATGATATTGCCCAGAGTGCTTAACCCGGTATATAGCTCAATATTCTGGAAGGTCCGGGCCAGACCAAGCTGGGCTGCCTTATCGGGACGGATTCGGGTGATTTTCTGGCCTTCGTAATATATTTCACCCTTTTGTGGTTTATAGAAGCCGTTTATGCAGTTTAAGAGACAGGTCTTGCCCGCACCATTTGGCCCTATTATGGCTATAATCTCATTGTCCTTTATGTCGAGGCTAACATCGGTAAGAGCCTTCACCCCGCCGAAGGAGAGGGAGAGATTTTCAATCCTTATTTTTACTTGGTTTTCGCTTCCCACCTTTGCCAGACTCCTCGCTAAACAGTTTTTCCTTATACTGGGTTATTCGGGGGCACTCCAGACCGGTACACTCCAACTGACGTTTTGACTGCTTACTTTTCTTCTTGAGTAAATTGAGCATCTCCTTACTGGGCTGACCATACTTCCTGTAGCCGGTGCACTTTGTCGACCAGTCTTTATACACCAGTAAGGTTACCTCTTCATCTATGGCATCGCAGTGAATAGTAGTTGCTGTTATCTGCCAGTTTACCATGCTTATCTAAACACTCCTTATCGGCGTTTATCATATTAGCATTGTCCAATCTGGAATTCAACAGAACATAGATAGTGAACAGATGATAACCTGCCGGCTATTGACAAAACCCATAGGTGAATTCATTATTACGGTGGTGTAAAATACCTGGGCAGGAGGTTATAATGGCTTACTACTTACAGCTCGTGGTTCTTACTGATAAGGGAAGGAGGAATTTTCAGGAAAACCCGGAATGGATTAAAGAGTTAAATAAAGACATTGAGCTTATGGGAATTAAAATCCTGACCCAGTATGCGCTTCTGGGACAGTTTGATTTTGTCAATATCATCGAAGCTCCGAGCGATGAAACTGTGGCCAAGGTGGCAATAAAATTGAGTGCCACGGGAACGGTTCAACCTATGACTCTGGCTGCCATCCCTTTAGACAACCTGATTGAGGCTCTGAAAAAGGACCCGCATACTCCATGGTAGTCACCACTGGTCACTAAACGGTGAGTTTTTACAGCGACCAGCCGCCGGAGGATTCAAAAGGACAATTTTGATATTCAAGATACAGCGGTTTTGGAAAAGGGTTCACCGCAGCAATAAGGGCTTTACCCTGATAGAGCTGCTTATGGTTGTTGCTATCGTAGGCGCACTGGCAGCGGTGGTTGTACCTAATGTAATTGGATTCATTGAGCGCGGCGAAGACGAGGCGGCAGCCGCTGAGCTATTAGCCGTCCAGACGGCTATGGATACGATGATGGTAGAAGAAGAGTTAGAGGAAGTGAAAAAAGTCAATAATGGAATCAGTGATATGACTAAATTCCCTGATAAGGATACACCACTGTACCCGGACTACCTGAGGACGGCGACAACCAACGGAGAATATACCTGTGATGAGACGGGGCTGGTTGCCCAGGAGAGTACTGGTTACGAATAACTATCTGTGTCATTGCGACCCCAAGGGGTGGCAATCCCTTCGGTCTACATCTCAGCTGCGGCCAGGATATCGGGAACCACTTCTTCTCTACCGATAGCCATAATGTGGACGCCATCACAAATAGAGTCCTTTTTCAAGGCAGCAATCATACGCCCTGCAATTTCAATACCTTTAGCCAGCGCCTCACCCTTGGGTGCCTCTGCCAGTTCATCAATCAGGTTTTGCGGCACAAAGATACCGGGGACGTTTTCTGTCATAAACTTTGCCATTTTGGCTGAGGAGAGGAGGACTATCCCCGCTAGCACCTTGACCGGAAAGTGGCGGGCGTACTGCATGAACTTACCGAAGTTGTCCAGGTCATAAACCGCTTGGGTCTGGAAGAACTCGGCACCAGCCTCAACCTTTTTCTCGAACTTGATTAGCTGGGGCTCGATGGGTCGCGCCTCGGGGGTGACGATGGCACCAGCACAAAATTCTACCGCCCCATCAAGGCTGTTGCTACCCAGATCCTGCCCCGATTCCATCAAGCGAATTGTCCGTAGTAGTTGAACGGAATCAAGGTCAAAGACGCCTTTAGCCTCCTTATGGTCTCCCACGGGGACGGCATCACCAGTAAGACAAAGGACATTCCTTATTCCCCTGGTGTAGGCTAATAAAAGGTCAGCCTGGAGAGCGAGGCGGTTACGGTCACGGCAGGTCATCTGCAAAATAGGCTCACCACCTCGCTCCTTGATAGCGAGGCAGCCACCAAGGGAAGGGAAACGCATTACTGAGCTCTGGTGGTCGGTGACATTAAGGGCATCCACCTTGTCCTTGAGCAGCTCAATATGTTCCATTACCTTTTCCAGGTTTGTTCCCTTGGGCGGTGCAATCTCACTGGTAATAATAAACTTTCCCGAGTTAATAGCCTCCCTGAAGCGTGATACCATTATCCTAGCCTCCTCACTGACTAGATTCTAATTGTTCTTGGCCTCGCCGCTACCTGAAAATTCTTAGGCGGGTGGTACTTTCGCATCAAATCAAGCCTGCCTTGGTCTCTCAGGCGCTCATAGATTAGAGTCCAGGCACAGTCCTTTTCTTTATCAACTTCGCACTTACCGTTATTGGTACCACCACAGGGACCGTTTACCAGGCCCTTGTGGCAGGCAGTGATAGGACAGATGCCAGCGGTTTCACCGAGGACACACTGACCACACTGGGCACAGACCTCGCGGAAATAACCCGGCGCATCCTCTACGGCGATGAACAGGGTATCCAGTGCCGGAATGACGGGACGGTCAATGTACGAGCTTATCCGGTGTACCCCCAGGGCACAGGGCATGGCCAGGATACAGTTTGCATCCTCAATCGCTCGACTATTTTCTTTCATTGCTACCTCGGTCATATCGTCACAGGCAGTGGGAATAACCGTCCAGCCGCTAACTCGCTTGCCCAGCTCCTGAAGGCGGTCCTTCATCTCCAGAACCTGGTCAATCCCACCAGTCTTGGTCATGGTAGTGCAGGTACCGCAACCAATAATAAACAGTCGGTCAATATTGGCTAGCTGTTCCTTGATTTCGTCAAATGGTTTCTGCCTGGTTATCGATTTCATGGTAATCCTCCTCTTGAGCTGGCAGTGTTGCTCGGCTACTTTTCCAGGTCACATCTCAGGCATCGCTTCGCCTCTTGTCTGGCTTTCTCCTCGGGGAAGCTGAGTTCCACCTCAGCAAAGTTCGTCTTTCTTTTCTTAACAGGAAGTGTGGGTACGGTCAGCCGGGGCTGGTTTTCCCAGGATTCGTCAATCTCCTGGCTCGGCAAATTACCCATAACTCCGGCTTTAAGGTCGTATATTTCTACCCTGGAGGTGTCTCCCTTCAGGTGCTTGTCGATAGCGATAGCTGCCCTTCTACCAGCGGCGATGGCATCTATCACCATTCCCGGTCCGGTAACGAAGTCGCCACCAGCGAATACCCCATCGACATTAGTAGACAGGGTATTGCTATTAACAACCAGGGTCTCCAGACGAGTGCGCTCCAGGGCACTATCGCGGGGAAGAAAGGAAAGGTCAGGGGCTTGACCTACAGCAGCAATCACGTTATCTACCTCGACAAAGAACTCGGAGCCGCTAATTGGAATCGGTCGCCGTCGGCCACTATCGTCAGGCTCGCCCAGCTTCATCTGGCTACACTGTAGTGCCGTCACTTCCCAGTTCTCGCTTACTATTCTCGTTGGGCTGACCAGAAAATGGACC
>Ga0180438_10006455_pt1 | contig 15853 bp, 8 predicted proteins | sample SS_ome_12_FD_132455 | JGI IMG/M metagenome (GOLD analysis project Ga0180438, IMG submission 132455) | Hypersaline lake sediment archaeal communities from the Salton Sea, California, USA - SS_3_D_2 metaG | ecosystem: Environmental > Aquatic > Non-marine Saline and Alkaline > Hypersaline >...
CAGGTGAGGTGGCTCCTTTCTCAGCCGGTCCAAATACTCTGCCCACTCCATTGTCCCCCACGTTATCTCTATTCCCAGGTTCTCCCGCCATTGTGACCGCAGGTGCGCGAGATGAGGCAGGGGGGTTAAGCGTGTCCATGCCCTGACGTCGGGAAAGCCGCGGCCGCCCGGGTAGCCAGCTTCGGCCAGCAGGCGGCGCGCACGTTCGGGGTCGTACGGCAGACCGATTCCCGCCGAGTGTCCCGGCATTCCCGGCGGCACAAACCCGCCCGTGGCCGGAGAGACGTAGCCCATGAAGACGACGTCCGCCAGCGCCTCTCTGTCGGTGGCCAGGACGAAGGCGCGGCGCACCCGGCGGTCGTCGAAGGGCGGTCGGCTGGTGTCAAATCCTGCGTACTCGGTGAGCAGAGCGGGCAGCACGGCGTACTCCCCGGCGTGGCTCTGCCGCGCCCGGTCCATCTCCAACGGCGGCAAGCCCAAAAAGTCCAGTTCATCCGCTTCGTACATCTGGATTCGGACAGCGGGGTCTACGTCTCGGAGCAGCAGTTCCACGCGCTCCACGTTGCCCCGGAGGAGCGAGCGGCTATGATAGGTTGGGTTGCGCACCAGCACGATGGACTGGCTGCGTTGCCAACTTTCCAACCGGAAGGGGCCGTTGGTGACGATGTGCTGCACCTCTGCCCACGTTTCCCCATGCGCCTCTACCACGTGCCTGGGCACGGGGTGGCAGGCGCTTTGCGCCAGCAGGTTCAGGAGATAGCCTGTCGGCCCTTCCAATTCCACCAGCAGGGTGTGATCATCGAGAGCGTGTACTCCCACGCCGCTCATCCCCGCCTCTCCCCGGTGAAAAGCTCGGGCTCCCCGGAGGTCGTATAGCAGGTTAGCAACGGGTGACCCGGTGGCCGGATCCAGGGCGCGCTTCCAGGCATATTGGAAGTCCCCGGCCGTCACCGGCGTTCCGTCGCTCCAGTACACGTCGTCTCGCAGGTGAAAGATGAACTTACTCCCGCCTTCCATCACCTCCCAACTGCGGGCTACGTCGGGCACCACGTTCTCCCCGGCGTCGAGGGCCACCAGTCCGCTGAAGAGCTGGTCTATCACGTCTATCGAGGCAGCATCGTCCGCCATTGTCGGGTCCAGAGTCGGCGGCTCGTTCCACAATCCTCTGAGGGCGTGGGGCGCGGGAGGCGGTGGAGCCTCTTTTCGCCTCTTTCCAACCCGCTTCCACAGCGCAAAGCCTTCCTCGTACGCCTGGCGCGATCGCTGAGAGTCAAAAGCGGTGTGATAGGTCAGCCCCAGCTTCATCAGCGTTCGCGCCGCCAGTTCGTGCTTCTCCTGCAGCCTTAGAAACGTCAACGCTCGTTGGTAATAATCGATCGCTTCCGCGTGGGCGTATGCCAGGCGGGCCTGGTCACCTGCTTGCAGAAGGTATTCCGTTGCTTTCTCCGGTTCCTCTGCTCGCTCCCAGTGATAGGCCAACAGACCCACTTGCTCCTCGACCCGCTCGGGGTACAGTCGCTCCAGCGTCTCCGCCACCTGCCGGTGAAAGACGCGCCGCTCCCTCTTTAGCAACCCGTTGTAAGCCGCCTCCTGCGTCATTTGGTGCTTGAATATGTACTCCAGCTCGGGACTGCGCGCCCGCTCGCGGATCATCTCTTCTCGCTGCAAGGTCAGCAGATGGTCGTCGAGCCTTTGCTCCTCTCGGGCGATTTCGGCCAGTACACGGTAGAAAAAGAGTCGCCCAATGACCGAGGCAAGTTGCAGCACTCGTTTGCTCTCCTCCTGCAAACGATCGATGCGGGCCATCAGCACCCCGTGCAGTGTGTCTGGGATGGCGACGTCGGCCACGTCCCGTGTTGCCTGCCAGCAACCGGTGACCTCGTCCCGCGCGACGACGCCGTCGTCAATCAGGGAGCGGATGATCTCCTCCACGTAAAAGGGGTTCCCCTCGGCGTGGCTGAGAATGCGTTCCCGGAGTTCTCGGGGCAGACCCTCCACGCGCAGCAGGTTTCTCACCAGTGTTTTGCTCTCGGCGGTGGAGAGGGGATCCAGTTCCAGGTCGGTGTGGCGATGATGGGCTTCGCGGGCGGCGATCTCCCTGAACCGCCAGCATGCGTGCTTTCGCTCCGGGCGGAAGATACAGATGAGTAGCAGTGGAACACGATCGATCAGGGGTAAGAGCTGCTCCAGCAATTCCAACGAGGTGGGGTCAGCCCAGTGCAGATCTTCGCAGGCAATGACCAACGGATGCTGTTGGGCCATGCATTCTATCAGCGTCTCCACAGCACGGAAGGTTGCCGTCTTCAGTTCTTCGCCATCCACGTCTCGCACCAGGGCCTCGTCTTTTTCCTCAAGCGGCAGCGACATCAGCCGTGCCAGGTAAGGAAACACGTCGTCAAAGTGGTCTGGGCACAGTTGGTGCGTCTGCTCACTCAGTGCGTCGCGAACGGTGGTTGGAGCAGCGTCCGTCGCTGCACCCAACACCTCACGCAGGATGTCCAACCACAGCAGATAGGCAACGGAAGCGCCATAAGATAGGCAGCGACCTTCTACCCAATCCGGGCTGCGCAGTCCAGGTTGCGAATCACGAATGGCGAATGGCAAATGGCGAACCTCTGCTACCAGGCGCGATTTCCCCAGCCCCGCCTCGCCGACCAGCGTCACGATGCCGCCAACTCCCGCTTGAACCTGCTCGATGGCCTCCTGTAGCGCCTGGAGCTCGGCCTCGCGGCCCACCAATGGAGACTCCAATCCGGCGAGTCCCCGCAGTTTGCCAGGGGCAACCTTGGCCGCCAACAGACGGTAGACCGGCACGGGCTCGGTCTTGCCCTTGACCCGTACTGCCGCCAGAGTCTCGAACTCGAACAGCGGCGCGGTCAGGCGGTACGTGTCTGGCCCGACCAGGATCTCACCCTGCTTCGAGATGTCCTCCAGTCGTGACGCGACGTTGACCGTGTCACCCATCACAGAGTACTCCTGCCGCTCACAGGTACCCAGACCGCCCGCGATGACCAGGCCGGTGTTGATACCAAAGTGCAGGTCCAGATGGGTTCCCCGTTCTGAGCCAAAGGCCGCAAGCGCGTCCATCATCTCCAATGCGGCACGCAAGGCTCGCTCGGGGTCGTTTTCGTGGGCCACTGGCGCGCCGAAGAGGGCCATGATCTCATCGCCGATGAACTTGTCCACCGTGCCGCCGTATTTCTTTACAATGGGCACCAATCGCTCAAAGCACGCGTTCATCAGGTCGCGCACCACTTCGGGGTCCATCGTCTCGGCCAGGGCCGTGAAGCCGGAAATGTCGGCGAACATCACGGTGACCAGTTTGCGTTCGCCGGTCAATGCCGGCCTGGGAGTTTCCGCCTGCCCCAGCGCGGTCAGTCGCTCGCGCAGCGGAGCCAATGCTGTCTCTACCACTGCATCGCCCAGGGCTGCACGCTGGGCCTCCAGCGCCGCCATTGCCTGTTGCAACTGCTCTCGCTCGTTCACGTGCACTCCCCCTCCTGCTCACGGAACACGCAATGCGCCTTACGCTACAGTTCCAGCTCCGCCATCATTCCCATGATCTCCTCCGCGCCCAGCCCTTCGTCACCGGCGTTCATCTCGCGCACGATGTGGCCGTCCTGGAGAAAGACGACCCGGTCGGCGTAGGAGGCGGCGCGCGGGTCGTGAGTCACCATCACCACCGTCTTGTTCAGTTCCTTGCACGTCCGGCGCAGCAGTTCGAGGATGATCGTGCCGGACCTGGAGTCGAGGTTGCCGGTGGGCTCGTCGGCCAGCACGATTTTCGGGTTGGTGACGAAAGCGCGCGCGATCGCCACCCGTTGCTGCTCCCCGCCCGACAACTGGTCGGGCCGGTGGTCCCGGCGGTCTGCCAGCCCCACCAGGTCGAGCAGCTCGTCCACGCGCGACGCATAATCCTCAATCCGCTTGCCGTCGATCAGCAGTGGCAGGGCGACGTTTTCGGCAGCGCTCAGCGTGGGCAGCAGGTTAAAGAACTGGAAGATAAAGCCCATCTGTCGTCGCCGGACGATGGTGATCTCGTCGTCGCTCAGGTGGGCCAACCGCCTGTCTCCCAGTACGACGTCGCCATCGCTGGGAGTGTCGAGGCCGCCCATCAGGTGGAGCAGTGTGGACTTGCCAGCGCCCGACGGCCCCATAATCGCCACGAACTGTCCCTCTGCGACGATCAAGTCAACGCCCCGCAGCGCGTCAACCGTCACCTCACCCATCTGATACTGCTTGCGTAGACCGGTCGTCTGCAATACGTCTGTCATTGGATTTACCTCCAATACTGTCCGCTCAAATCGGGGTCATGGGGCGGCTTGATCTTGGCTGGCCTGGATGGCCAGGTCAATGAAAACCGCAGCAGTCCATCCAAAGGTGCCGGCGGATGAAGCCGCAGGTTGGCCGGTCTGTGAATTATAGTATTCATAGATGCCGGCCTGGCTCGTGATCAATTCCAATGTCCTGTCCCGCAGCTTGCGAGCCAGGTCGTGCTCTCCCACCTGGCGCAGTGCCTCAATAAAGAAATAGTTGACGTTGGCCCACACCGGCCCGCGCCACATCGTCTCCGGATCATAGTGCGGGTCATTGCGCGCGACAGTCGGAACGACGTACTCTCCCCAGAACTCGTCGGGATCGGTGAGGTGGGCCAAAAGCCGGTCGCGGATGCCATCGGGTAATTGGCCGGTCCATAGCGGGTATAGGTTGAACGGCGTGACCACGGGGATGGGCTGCTCGTCGTGCAGTGCCCAGAACAGGCCTCTCTCCTCATCCCAGAAATCATCGATCATCCGGCGCACGATCGCGGCAGCGCGACGCCGCCACATCGCCCCCTCCCCGTGCATCCCCAATGCCTCAGCCATCATTGCCAACGAACCCATCTGCACGCACAGGTAGGTGTTCAGATCGGGGGATTCAACCGGCATTTCATAGTCCCAGAGTGGATTGTCGTCCAGGCCCGAGGAGTATGGGTGGTTGTACTGGACCAGCCCGTCCGCGTCGTCGTCGTTCATGCTGAACCACCAGGCATTCCATCGCACCAGTGGTACATAGATCTCTTGTAGAAAGCCCAGGTCAGGATCGGTCTCGTGCAGCTTGAGCGCCGCCCAGGCCAGAATGGGCGGCTTGGTCACCTCGCCATAAATGGGATGTTCGATGGTGGTGACGACGCCTTCATCGTATACGGCGTCCGGCAGCATGCCGTCTGGAAGCTGACAAGCCAGCATGGCGCGGATCTGGTTGCGGGCTAATTCGGCATCCACGTGGCGATAGGCCAGGGCGTGCATGGCGCTATCCCACAGCCACAACCCCACGTAGTTGATCTTGGAAGGGCTCATCGCTTCGTAGGCCACCTTTCCCTGCGGACTGATGAGGTTGTTGGCCATAATCCACCAGGCATACGCGTACGTGGGGCCGTATTGCTCGTCCACCGGCGGCACTTGACTGAACCAATCGTGCCAGCGGGCCTCAGCAGCCGCATACGAGGCAGAGAACGGCAGTACGTCGAGGGATAGGTTGGGGCTCTCCTGTACGGTGAGCGCGATGGCACAGTCATCGTTGGCCCGGACGATGAACTCCACGGTGTATCCCCCCTGCTCGGGGGTGATCCGATTTTGAACGGGTTCCCCGTTGCTGGCATAGGCCAGATTGCGGACTGCCTTGAACGCGCCGCCGCTGTCTGTCCGCTCCCAGAACTGGGGCGCGACGTGGAATCGCAGGCCGGCCGTCACCTGGGGGGGGAGGCCGAAAGCAAGGGTGCGCCTGTCCTGAAAAACCAGTCTCACATCCCCCAGCCGGGTGTGAAAGTACAGTACGTCGGGATAGCTCACAACTGCAAAGTCAAGCACCTCGCCCTTTTCATCCACCAGGCACAGGTCGCGAATAAACGGAGGCCTGCGGAGGTATGCTTCAATATCGGGTTGCAGTTCGGTGAGTCGCTCGGCTAGCTTGACCAGCAATCGGCTTCGGTCGGGCGTCTGAAAGACCAGCAACCGTGAACCGCGGTCGCTGAAAGGCACCCGCTTGATGTCAATGTGGTTTCGGAGTATACTGAGATATGGATCGTGCCTGCCGGGCTCATCGAGACGTTCTATCGTCGGTTTGTGTGTTTTCATCTTGCCTATTCGACGCTTTGACATAGTGTTTTCCCCTTGGTGGACTGATTTTACCTGAACTATCGCAGTTGTCCAATTCGAGGGGGGAACTATAGCAACCCTATGTGTTGCATTGCGTAGAGCAAATCAGCACGTTCCCGATCTCCCCCTCCTGTTCGACGGCTCGCCACTGGTGGGGCTCGGCCTTTGGGGTTCGGGCCCCGGTCTCGTGATCTCTGGCATCTTGGAGGTCGGCCTGTTCGCAGGAGGGCTCGCCGTTTATTTGAGTTCAAGGAAGCGAACGAGCGTACGGGCGTGTGAATAGCGGAGAAATGAGATGAATCCAGATACACATTCCGAAACAGCAGACTCCGTCTGGAAGGGCCTCTACAAGATTGGCGGAGCGGCTGCCCTGATTGCAGCCGTGCTCTTTAGAAGAAACCTGGGCGCAGAGTTTTCACTCCTCAGAATGATCGGGATCATCGGCTCCGGGCCCGTGACGGCACCCAGCAGCGCGATGGACTGGTTTACGCTGATGCAGAACAACAGGCTTATTGGACTCACATTGTTCGAGCTCTTTGACGTGGTCAACTATGCTCTTGTGGGCCTGATATACCTCGCTCTCTACGCTGCCCTCCGGCGAGCCGATGCAGGTTCCATGGCGATCGCTACGGCCTTTGGCTTTGTGGGCATAGCCGTCTACTTTGCGTCGAACCAGGCGTTCTCCATGCTTTCCCTGAGCGACCAATACGCGGCGGCGACCACAGACGCGCAGCGATCCGCGTTCCTGGCAGCAGGGGAGGCGCTGCTTGCCATCAACAATCCCGGCGCTATCTACCAGGGCATCGGTGTCACGATCAGTCTCTTCCTCGTGACCCTGGCCGGCCTGATCATCTCAATTGTCATGCTGCGGAGCAGCATCTTTAGCAGAGCAACCGCCATCGTGGGGATCCTGGCCCATGGTTTCGGGCTGGGCTATTTCGTGGCGCTGGCCTTCGCGCCGGCGATAATCGCCCTTCCTCCATCCATCTCTGCCGTTTTCTTGTTGATATGGTACATCCTGATTGCCCGCAGGTTCTTCCAGCTAGGCTAGGGTTTGCCCCGTTGGCAATGTCTGAGGAGTAGAAGAAACGAATATGGATCATCATGAACGTCAAAGCGCCCATTGGCGACTTCCGGGATGTCGAGTCGTACAACGAGGGTAGACGACAGTGAGACCGCGACTGTCATACACAATATGGTTTAGCCAGCGCACCGGGAGTACGGTGCTGTGCAAGGCACTGGAATCGACAGGAATCGCGGGAAAGCCCAACGAATGGCTCCACACTGGCGACAGGGATCTGCTTGAGCACTACAAGTTGGATAGCTATGAGAATCTGCAGGCGCACCTTTGGCACTTGGGGAGTACATCCAATGGTGTGTATGGCTTGAAAATCTCGTTTCATGAGCCCTACTTTAGGCAACTACTTGACACATTTAAAAGGTTTCCTGGGTGTCCTCAAGTAGAGTTCCCACGTGCTATCGCATGGGAGCACGCCTTTCCGCACAGTCGACACATTTTTATGACGCGTCGGAACAAGGTGCGCTTGGCTGTATCATGGTGGAAAGCAATCAAAACTCAGGAATGGCATAGGGAGCAAGGCGCTGCTGGCCCATCAGTGGATCTTACTGACGCGTATTCCTATGAAGCAATCAACCATCTGTACTGTGAGGCCACGATGCGCGAAGCTGGCATACAAGAGTTCTTCTCGGAAGCCAATATCGTTCCCTTGACCGTGATATACGAAGACTTTGTCCAGGAATACGAAAGAACCGTCAAGAGGGTACTTGGCTTCTTGGATTCAGACACGACGTCTGCAATGATCGCGCCCCCATACTATGCACGAACTGCGGACAAAGTCTCTGAAGACTGGGTGGCTCGCTTCAGGGAGGAGCGTCAGCGAGCATGGCCAAGTCGGGGCTGGTAGAAGGGGGTTGCGCCTGACGAGGGCATCAACCAAACCGCGCTCTGTGGACGGCCTGGCGTCAGGAACGCCATCAGTAAGAAGGTGAACTGTGGGTCAGCGGATCTCTGGGCTGCACTGGGTATCGACCGGCTGGGTCGCGCTCACTGGGGTCTGGTCAAATGGGTCTATACCGGCGAGAGGAGATGTGGTGGGAGAAAACGAGGAGCGCGAGGAGTGAATGAGCGGCAGGCAAGATAGCCAGGAGCCCGCGCTGTCCGCCGGACTCCTGGCCCTTCTCCCCTCAGGGTTCAAACCGGCACCTTGCTCTCTCTGTGAGAGCTTTACGCCAGTCGAGAGATGGGTGCCCGTGTTCCGCTCACACGTGTCTTTATCCTTCGCCTTCTGGTGTGAGTACCTCCCCTGTCAGGATCGAGGATCGTGATTCACACAAGTCGTGGATCTCGTGGAATCTAAGCCCAACGGGCTTGTCCCCTGCCCGGGTCACAAAGACCACATAGCTGCCGATGCTGTTTTCGCAGTAATCTCTGATAGCGGGATTCTGGGTCTCTATCAGGAGTAGCCCTCCAACAAACCGGAACTGGGCCCTGTTTCCATACTTTCCCTCAGGGTCGCGGATGAAGAACCTCCCATCCCGGTTGAACTGCAGGACCGCCTGCTCCCCAAGCACGTGGTATGTCCAGCTACCAAAGAGGTCGCTGGGTGCGCTGACCAACACTTCACCCGGTTGGGGCGTGACCGCCGCTGGCATCCCGCAGCGAGCCAGGCCCTCTTCAAGTTTCTCCAGTGAGCTCTCCGCAATCGTCCTGTTCCAGGATCGGACCTGGCCGTCACGAACTTTTATGACCTCGTTCGCGACGAGCGGCGCAGCATCGAACGTCCGCAAGTAGTCTGACCAGACCAGACTCCTCGCAGTGATCGTGTCTCCAGCCACGGAGAGGATCTCTGTTTCGATCTCCGTATTCAGCGCCACTGCATCCTCCAACCGGGCGCGGGCGTCCTCCTCCGTCCCCCCGGAGAGATTCGGGAACCCAGGTAGCAGCGTCGGGGCTACGTCGGCGTACACCTCCTCGTGGCAGAGGGCCATCGCCGTCTCCAGATCGCCGGCGTTGATTGCTTCCACATACGCCGTGACCACCGCCGATGGCTGAGGAGCCATAGCGGCCATGAGCTTGGCCGCGGATTCCTCGGTCAGGGTGGATGTCTGACTTGCGATCTTGCCGCCTTGGACGGTGTAGACGTCGACCGTCACGAGCGGCGCAATACCGAGTTCCCGCGTGGGATCTGCCCAGGCCTTGGCCACAACCGTCACAGTGTCTCCTTCTGTCTCGATGCTTTCAGGCTCGATGGCAAAGTTCGCTGCCGCGAGGCCCTCAATCCAGGCAGCAATCTCCTCTGCGCCGCTTTCTGTGTCTCCCCAGTCCGGGAAGTGTGCAACGGCGTCGTGGGCGAAGAGTGCCTTGAGAGCATCGACGTCCCCGGCATTCCAGGCATCTATGGCCAGATTGATCACTTCTTCCGGTGCTGTCTCTGGTGTTGGCTCTGGGGCTGAAGGAATGGGGGTGGATGTGCAGCCAACGATCGTGATCAGCACAACTGTCAGTGTGAGAGAGAACTTGTTCATTTTCAACCTCCTGTTTCTTGGATTCACGCGTTGGGTCTTGGATGCTTGCCTTCGGATAGAGTTGTCACGTACGGTTATCCTCGCTGTTCACTGCTCATGTCACCTGTCCCTCGCTCAGTGGATGCGTCCGGCCTCACGCATGCAGTATACCAACCAGACGCCAGGAAACCGCACAGAAAACGCCCGGAAAGCGCCGGGAATTCCTCGATTCAGCCAGAAATGTGATATAATGAGCCTGAAGAACAGGGCGATTGGACCATGCTGCATCTTTTGTGGGAGGAGGAACGATGGCCCATCTGTCGCTGTGCTTGTTGGGACCTTTGCAGATCACGCTGTCTGGAGAGCGGGTCACGGGCTTCGAATCGGACAAGGTGCGGGCGCTGCTGGCCTACCTGGCGGTGGAGGCGCACCGACCACATCGCCGTGACGTACTGGCCGGGCTGCTGTGGCCCGGTTGGCCGGATCGAGCGGCCCGCAAGAACCTGCGCAACGCTCTGGCCAGCCTGCGTCAGGCGATCGGCGACCGTCACGCCACGCCGCCTTTCCTGTTGATCACTCGCGACACGATCCAGTTCAACGCGACCAGCGACTACTGGCTCGACGTGACGGCGTTCAGAACGTTGGTGGAGGCGGACCAACCCACTGTCCGCCAGTTGGAAGAAGCGGCCGCCCTTTACCGAGGTGGTTTTCTGGAAGGCTTCTTTCTCAAAGACAGTGCGCCCTTTGAGGATTGGTCTCTCTTCAGGCGAGAGCGGCTCCATCGCCTGGTGATGGCGGCCCTTCATCGGCTGGCCGGGTATCACGAGCAGCATGGCGAGTACGAGCAGGCCCAGTCCTGCGCCTGGCGCCAGGTGGAGCTAGAGCCCTGGCAGGAGGAAGCCCACCAACAACTGATGCGCGCGCTGGCGCTGAACAACCAGCGCAGCGCCGCCCTGGCTCAGTACGAGACCTGCCGCCGTCTCCTGGCCGAAGAACTTGGCGTCGGGCCAGACCCAGAGACGACAAGGCTGTACGAGCAAATCCGCGATGGGGAGCTGGAACAGCCGCCCGGCGTACCTGCTACCACAGGGCTCCCACAGCGGGAGCCTGGATCGGTAGGTGCGTGTCCTTACCGTGGTCTCGACGCTTTCCGGGAGGTGGACGCGCCTTTCTTCTTCGGGCGTGAGGATTTCACCGGGCGGTTGCTGGAGGCTATGGGACAGCAGCCGATGGTTGTGGTCATCGTCGGCTCTTCGGGTTGCGGCAAGTCCTCGACTGTCTTTGCTGGTCTGCTGCCCCGCCTGCGTGACAGGGTCGACTGGCTCATCGCCCGTTTCCGCCCTGGGGGACGGCCCTTCCACGCCCTGGCAGCCGCTCTGCTCCCCCTGTTGGAGCCAGAACTGGGTGAGACCGACTGGCTGATCGAGGCGTGCAAGCTGGCGGATGCCCTGCGTGAGGGCGAGGTCCTACTCTACGATGCCGTCGAGCGGGCCGTGGAGAAGAGCGCGATAGCAAGCCACCTGTTGTTCGTCGTCGACCAGTTTGAGGAGCTGTACACCCTCTGCCCGGAGCCGGAGCTGCGGCGGCGCTTTTTGGATGGACTACTGGCGGCCGTCGAGGCCAGGAGCGAGCAGCGCGTCCCTCCCTGTGCGCTCCTGCTCACGCTGCGGGCCGACTTTATGGGCCACGCGCTAGCCCACCGCCCCTTCGCCGACGCGCTCCAGGATGCCTCTCTGATGATGGGACCCATGAGCCGCGACGAGCTGCGCCGGGCAATTGAGAAGCCCGCTATAGTACAAGGTGCAGCGTTCGAAGCCGGCCTCGTAGAGCGCCTCCTCGATGACGTGGGGGAGGCGCCGGGCAACCTGCCGTTGCTAGAGTTTGCACTGACACTGTTGTGGGAGGGACAGAGTGGCGGTTGGTTGACCCACGCAGGCTACGAGGAGATCGGACGGGTGGGGGGGGCGCTGGTTCGCTACGCCGATGAGGTGTTTGGCGACTTGGATGAGAGGGAACAGGAACGGGCTCAACGAATCTTTGTGCAGTTGGTGCGTCCCGGTGAGGGGACGGAGGACACCCGCCGGGCGGCGATGCGGGCCGAACTCGGGGATGAGAACTGGGGGCTGGCACAGCACCTGGCAGATAAGCGCCTAGTCGTGATCGGGCGGGATGCCACCGGGAAAGAGATCGCGGAAGTAGTGCACGAAGCGCTGATCCAGCGTTGGGGGCAACTGCGAGCGTGGATCGATGCGCACCGCGCCTTCCGAACCTGGCAGGAGGGACTGCGGGCGAGCTTGCGTCAATGGGAGACCAGTGACTGTGACGAGGGGGCACTACTGCGGGGCGCGCTGCTGGCGCAAGCGGAGAGCTGGCTGGCCGAGCGTGGGGATGAGTTGAGTGGAACAGAGAGGGATTTCATCCGGGCCAGCGTCGGGCTGCGGGAGCGCAGACAGGCCGAACGCGAGCGGCGGCGGAGGCGGACGATCCTAGCGTTGGCAGGCGGGTTGGTCATCGCGATCGTGCTGGCGGTCTTTGCTTTCAATGCGCGCGCAACCGCCCACCGTGAGGCCGCCGTCAGCCACAGCCTGGTGCTGGCCTCCAACGCCCAGCACGCACAGGACAAAGGGGAGGTCGACCTGGCGCTGGCGCTGGCGCTGGAAGCGGTCAACATTGACCAGCCCCCGCCGGAGGCTATGCGCACGCTGTCAGCGATTGCGCTGGGGCCGGGGACCCGCGCCGTCCTTAAAGGTCACAGCAACAGTGTTCAAGACGTTGCCTTCAGCCCAGATGCATCGCTGGCGATCTCCGGCAGTTGTGGCGAGTCTGACGTCGATGGTGCCTGCGATCAGGGCGAGTTGATTCTGTGGGATCTAGAGGCCGGGGTTGAACGGCAACGGTTCGAAGGGCACGTAGACTGGGTCAATGATGTCGCCTTCAGCCCCGACGGCAAGACTGTTCTCTCTGGCTCAGGCGATGGGACGCTTGTCCTGTGGAGTGTCGAAACAGGTGACATCATCCGCCGCTTCGAAGGTCACACGGGCGGGGTGAACGGCGTCGCCTTCAGCCCCGATGGCCAGATGGCTCTCTCCGGCTCGGGCGATACCACACTGATCCTGTGGAATGTGACTACCGGAAAGGCCATCCGCCGCTTCGAGGGCCACACGGGCGGGGTGAACGGCGTCGCCTTCAGCCCTACTGGTCAGACCGCTCTCTCCGGCTCGGGCGATACCACGCTGATCCTGTGGGACGTGTCGACCGGCGAAGAAATCCGCCGCTTTGAAGGGCATATTAACGAGGTAACAGGCATGGTGTTCCATCCCGATGGACGCGCTATGCTGTCTACCGGCGACCAGACGATTCGTCTGTGGGACCTTGAAACCGGCGAGGAAATCCGCCAGCAGTACTTTGGGGGTATGCCGGAATTGTTTGCCATTAGCCCGGACGGGCATACTGTCATATTCGGTCTCGGCGGATTGCGCCTGTGGGACATTGAGCGCTGGCGGGAGGTTCAGTGGTTGTTGGGCGGCGATTCTGCTGACGAATGGTCAGAGTCTGCTGCGCTCAGCCTCGACGGCCTCCTGGCCCTCTCCGGGTCGCCCGACGGCAGCCTGCGGTTGTGGAACCTTGAAGGTCAAGTCGAGTCCCGCCGTTTCGAAACGGGTGGTACGCCACTCGCTGCTGTGGCCGTCAGCCCCGACGGACGTCGCCTTCTTACAGGCGACATGGCTGACGAAATGGCCCTGTGGGATGTACAGCGCGGTGAGGTTATCCGTCGTTTTGCAGGTGATGCCGTGGCAGTCAGTCCGAATTCAATTGCTTTCAGCCCCGACGGGAAGCATGCACTGGTTGGTTCCGGTGATGCGTTCGGCGGTTCGGGCATCAGGAGCCTGGTGCTGTGGGACATCGAGACCGGCGAGGAAATCCGCTGCTTTGAGGGACATCGATTCGTTCTCAGGAGTGTAGCCATGAGCCCCGATGGTCGCACAGCGCTCGCCGGTTCGCAGAGGCAGGACGATCTTGTTAATGAGGGAGAATTGATTCTCTGGGACCTGGAGACCGGCGAGCAGATCCGTCGCTTTGATACGACGGAGGACATAGCGAGTATCGAGTTCAGCTCCGATGGAAGCCGCGCCCTCACCGGCTCAGTTTACTTTTCTAGCTTGGTTCTTTGGGACGTGGCGGCTGGCCAGGAAATCCGCCGTTTTGAAGGGCATAAGGACATGGTATTCGACGTGGCCTTTGGTCCAGATGAGACAACTGCTCTCTCCGCCTCAGCCGATGGTAGCCTGATCCTGTGGGACGTTGAAACGGGCGACGTCATCCGCCGCTACCTGGGCCATGATGGCATGGTATGGAGTCTCGACGTCAGCCCTGATGGGCGTTACGTGCTCTCGGGTGAAGATGATGGTACCATCATTCTGTGGGATTTTGAGATGGGTGAGGAACTGCGCCGCTTCAGCGGGCATACGGCGTTGGTGCCTGGCGTGGTCTTTGGCCCTGATGGCCAGACCGCCTTTTCAGTTTCAGTCGACGGTGCGCTCATCGAATGGCAGGTCGCCGACCAACCGCTGGACGAGCTGATCGAATGGATTCGCGCCAACCGCTACGTGCGCGAACTGGCTTGCGACGAACGGACGCAGTACCGCGTCGAGCCGCTATGTAACCCCGAAGGAGTTGTGTCGACGACTGCACCTTAGCTCGTATGGCCAGTCGCATGCCACAGGCGGCGCTCGTACGCCCGCGCGTTCGAGCCGAGCAGCCCACGACGGCGCGCTAACCTGGCGTCGGTGTTGGGTGCGCTTTTCGACTATCTCGAGAACCTATCTATCTCGCTGGTGATGCTCTGCTACCCGGATCGCACCCCTGTGGTGGACGCGCTGGCGTCCATCTTTGCGCTGGTCAAATGGGTCGTTATCGGCGGGAGTTTCACGCTGCTGTTCATCGCCCTAGACGTCGGCGTGCATCGCCTGCGACGCCCGCATACGGTTGAGGCGGCCGGACAGCCCCGAACCAGATAAATCGCGCCATCCACTCGTCTGAAGTAGTGAGGAGGAAAGTATGCCACAAGAGATCTAACCCGTTCGTTTGCCGCTACCGTACAAGTTAGGTGCCGTAACGGGCATGGCCAACCATTCCCGATGGAGAGGTTTTTGAAGCAACACCCGTGATCGGGTATTGCAGTGTGTCACCCTCATATCCATACAAGGAGCAAGAAAATGAATATTGGCATGATCGTCTATTCCCAGACCGGGAACACCCATTCCGTCGCCCTAAAGCTACAGGAGAAACTCTCCGCTGCCGGGCACACGGTGACCCTGGAACGGATCGAGGTTAGCGGTGAAGTTCAGCCGGGCAAACCCGTCCAGTTCGCCACGCTGCCCGATGCCGCCAAGTACGAGGCGCTGGTTTTCGGCTCTCCGGTGCAGGCCTTTTCCCTATGCCAGGCCATGGTTGAGTATCTAAAGCAGGTGGCACCGTTGCAGGGCAAGAAGGTGGCCTTTCTGGTCACCCAGGCTTTCCCCTATCCCTGGCTGGGCGGAAACCGGGCAGTCCGCCAGATGAAGAGACTGTGCGAGTCCCAGGGCGCGACGGTTTGCGGATCGGGGATCGTCAACTGGATGAAAAAGCGCCGCGAGCAGCAGATTGTCGAGGTCGTCGATAGGCTGAGCGGCTTGTTCTAGCAAAGCCACACCCGGTCGTGGCGGGCGACCTGGCGGCAGATCCTGCGGACTGGCTCGCCCGCCACGCGAGGATTCAGTTGTGGGGCGGTTCACCAACATGCCTATCCTTATTCAAATAGCTTTGGAAAGAACCGCCCGACCTCTTGCTCGTATCGCTTGTACTCTTCCCCAAATCGAGCTGCCAGTTGCTCCTCTTCGGCCTTTGCCGTAGGTCCCATCCCGATGCCTACACACAGGGCAAGCACCAGTGGCCAGGGTGTTGTGAGTGTCAGGCTCAGACCCACCAGAATCAGCACATAAGAGACATAATATGGATGCCGCACGATACCTAACGGCCCGTCCTGCACCAGTCTGTGGTTGCCATAGACGCCGGATGTTGAGGGCCTCAGGTACTTGCCGGCATGAAAAAGTGCCCACGTGAAGAACAGCGAGCCAGCGTAGAAGACCACCAGGCCCGCGACTTGCACGAATGACGCCATCGGAAACGAAAAGGTCAGAAAGTCAACCGCG
>Ga0180438_10006456_pt1 | contig 15853 bp, 8 predicted proteins | sample SS_ome_12_FD_132455 | JGI IMG/M metagenome (GOLD analysis project Ga0180438, IMG submission 132455) | Hypersaline lake sediment archaeal communities from the Salton Sea, California, USA - SS_3_D_2 metaG | ecosystem: Environmental > Aquatic > Non-marine Saline and Alkaline > Hypersaline >...
GACGACATCGCCTATGTGATCGCCGGGCGTTCCATGTTTCTGGACGGCGGGTTAACGCTCTATCGACTCAATCCGCTCAGCGGCGAAGTGCTGTCCCGGCAAACCATGGGCGGCAAAGATCCCAACACGGGGGAGGATTTTCACTCTCATGTCACTATGCTCGACATGCCTGTCGCCTCCTCCGATATCCTCAGCAGCGAAGGCAACCTGATATTCATGCGTTCCCAGCCCTTTGATTTGTCGGGCAAGCGCGCACGCATCGAGCACGTCAATCTGAAACAGCAACAGGGTGCCGACGCCCACCTCTTTGTGCCCAACGGCTTCCTCGACGACAACTGGTGGCACCGCTCCTTTTGGGTCTACGGGCGCAGTGTTCAGGGCGGGCCCTCCTACTGGGAAACGGGAAATGCCACCCCCTCCGGCAAGCTCATGGTGCTGGACGACGAAAACCTGTATATCTTCGGGCGCGGGCAGGAATACTGGAAATGGACCACCGCGACCGAATACCGGCTCTTCTCCGTCCCGCGGAGCATGCCCAGGAACACGGAAACTCCGCCCGCCGTGGGCAAGAACAGGAAGCCCAAAATCAGAACAAACCAATTCAGCACGCGCTGGAGCGTGGCGATGCCCGTGCTCGTTCGGGCCATGGTCAAGGCCGGCGACGCCATCTTTGCCGCCGGACCGCGCGACGCGGTCGATGAACCGTCGGCATTCAAGACTTTCGACGATCCTCCCACACAAGAAAGTCTCAAAGAACAGGCAGAACTTTTTTCCGGCAGTGACGGGAGCCTGCTCTGGGTCGTGTCGGCCGAAGACGGGGCAAAGATTCAGGAAACCAAACTCAACGTGTTACCCGTTTTCGACGGAATGATCGCAGCAGGCGGGCGGATATACATGTCGACCGTTGACGGCAGAGTCGTCTGCTTGGGATCGAACGTAGAATAGAAATGACAGGCCCCGAATGATTGGAGAGGATTGAACATGACCAACCGAAGACTTTTCCTTGCCGTTATCGGCGCCGTCATCGCGATTGCTGGAGCAAATGGCTTTGTGCAAGCTCAAGAACCGCCCCCGTCCGCCAGACAACCCAACTTTGTTTTCATCTTTATCGACGACATGGGTTATGGCGACATTGGGCCCTTCGGCTCAACGAAGAACAAAACACCCAACCTCGACCGGATGGCGGAAGAAGGCATTCGGTTCACGAACTTCTATGTCAGTTCCACCGCGTGTACGCCCTCCCGTTCAGCGCTGATGACCGGATGCTACGCCGACCGGGTAGGCATGGACGGACGCGTCTGTTTCCCCGCTGATGAGCGTGGGCTCAATCCCGCGGAAATCACGGTGGCGGAAGTTCTGAAGGCCAAGGGCTATGCCACCGGCTGTTTTGGGAAATGGCACCTGGGCGACCAGCCTGAGTTCTTGCCGCTTATGCAGGGATTCGACGAGTATGTCGGCATCCCCTTTTCCAACGATATGTGGCCGCATCTCGCCAGGTATAACTTGCCCCCGCTACCGTTCGTAAAAGGAAATCGGGCCGTTGCATATATCCCGGACGGCATCAGCCAGGCGCTGTTGTGTGACGCTGTAACGGATGCCGCAGTGGATTTCATCGGGCGGCATCGCGACGAGCCGTTCTTCGCCTATGTGCCTCATGCTTATATCCACGGACCTCGCTTCACGCTCAAGGATCGCGCCGAGAGGGCCGAAGGGGACGTTACTCGCGCCCAGATTGAAGAGGTAGACCAGAGCGTCGGTCGGATTCTGGAGACCCTCGAGGAATTCGGCCTGGCTGAGAACACGCTCGTAATCTTCACGTCGGACAACGGCGGAAGTGGGGGCACTTCAATGGGCCCGTTGCGGGGCGGGAAAGGCGGCCCGAAATACGAAGGCCATATGCGCGTTCCCACGGTGGCGTGGTGGCCGGGCCGGATCCCCGCCGGGAGTGTCACGCACGAAATTGGCGCCACGATCGACGTTCTGCCCACCTTCGCACGCCTTGCCGGCGCGGAAGTGCCCAAGGATCGCGTCATCGACGGCAAAGACATCTCGGACTTGCTGTTTGCGAAGGCCGGGGCCAAATCGCCGCACGATGTACACTTCTACGAGATAGAAGGGGTGCGGCGGAACCAGTGGAAACTTGTCCTGCTCCCCAAGGGCAAAATCGAGCTCTATGACCTCGATGCTGATATCGGTGAGCAAAACGATCTCTCCAGGCAGTTCCCGGATCGCGTGGCGGAATTGAGATCACTCTTGGACGCACACGCCAAGGATCTCCAAGAGCGTCGACGTCCGGCCGCTTTCGTGGAGGATCCGAAACCGTTGTTGACTTCCACGAAAGGTGTGCCCACCTTGGTTGAGTACTTGGGGCTCGAGGGAATCGAGGTTGTGGAAGGTGTGCCGCCCACCAAGAAAAAGCAGTGACTTCTTGAGAGTCTGAAAGGATGAAAACGGCGCAGGGTCCGAAGGGAGGATTTCAAAGCTGTTTCCTCGCTTGCCCATCCCTCTTTCGCAGGCTTCTTGACGCAATCTCAAAAACTCGTGGCACGTGAGACGAACCAAATAGCCGTCCCCCTGAGAAACACCTGCTGCGAGAAGAGCATCTGATGTTTGGACAACTTGCAACTGTAATTCACGCGCTACTTCGGCGGAGCGAGGAGACGGACGGGGCTTTCATTTTCGATCCAGTTCCACAACTCGATGAAACTCGCACCGATGAGCCAGGGGTTGTGCAGTCCCTCAACGCCGCCTTCCTGATCGCACTTGCCGGTCGCGATCACCCGGCCGCCCAGCGGGTCAACAGGCTGCTGGACGAGATGGCCGCGTCGTCCAGATGGGCCACCGTGGCTGGCTTCTATCAAGAAGGCATCGAGTTGATTCGGCAGGAGCTGGCGACCCTATGCGAGCGGGAGCCGAAGTTTGGCGATTGTCTGCGTGGCCTGGCCGAGTGGGTTGCCACCCAGGACAATCTGCTCGACACCACAGCAACTCAGGAAAGAATCTGGTCGGTCTTCTTCCCGGAAGCCACTGGCATTCGACGGAAGGAGGAACAACGGGTCGATATGCTTCGCCGGAGACGCCACGTCAAGATCACGCAGCTTAATGACAGTCCGATCAGCGATCCGGCCCGGCAGATTCTCTTTACGTCGAACATTCTGCTGACGTTGCCCGTGGCGTCGACACGGTGGGAGCAACTTGGTTTTAGCGATCACCTGACCGAACAACTCCGACGGGCCTGCGATGAGCCGCAGCTTTTCTGGTACGACCATCCCATTCAGATTGGCGTCGAGCCGCAAGCCAACGAAGTTCTCCACGGATTGCGTGGTTTGCAGTCGGCCCTCGAATTCGAACGTGATCGCGGCAATGTCCCGTGTAACGCTCGGCTGACTTGCATCCTGTCCGTCTCGGTTACCCATCAGGGCCTGCAAGGTCTTGCGAAGCAATACTTGGTCGAAGAGTTTGCCCGTGCGGGCGGATTTGCCAGCCTGGAGGTCTTCGTGTTCACGGAGGAGGACACACAAAGCCTCGTTGACGAGATCCTCGTTCCGGCGGCCGAACACTATCTAAAACGTACTGACGCGAAAGACCTCCTCGACATGATTGGCGTCGATGGGCAGTACGGACGGCATTACAGCTTCTTGAAGGCGATTGCCGCCTTCTGGAGTGTTTTGATCGACCCGGAAACAAGAGCCACGTTCAAAATCGACCTCGACCAGGTCTTTCCGCAAGAGGAACTCGTGGAGCAATCGGGCAACTCGGCTTTTGAGCATTTCACGACGCCGCTATGGGGCGCACGAGGAGTCGACGCAGACGGCCGCCCACTGGAACTGGGTATGATCGCCGGTGCCTTGGTCAATGAGCGGGACATCGCTACGTCACTGTACACGCCCGACGTGCGGTTTCCCAACCACGTGCCGGCTATGGACGAATGCGTATTCTTCAGCCAGTTACCCCAATCGCTATCTACCGAAGCGGAGATGATGACCCGCTACGACACGGATGCGTTGGACGGCCAGAGGGGCTGCATCCAGCGCATCCACGTGACGGGCGGAACGAACGGCATCCTGGTGGACAGTCTGCGACATCATCGCCCCTTCACACCTTCGTTTATCGGCCGCGCGGAAGACCAGGCGTACCTTCTCTCGGCCATGTTCGGTTCGGCGGACCGACTGGCTTACGTCCACAAACCGGGGCTGATCATGCGGCACGATAAGGAAGCTTTCGCCCAGGAAGCCATCGCCGCCGCACACGTCGGCAAGTTGGTCGGCGACTACGAGAGAATTCTTTATTTCTCAGCCTTTGCTGGGGCGCTGGCGGACGACAAAAGGATGGTGAAGCGCGTGATCGATCCATTCACCGGTTGCTTTGTCTCCATGATTCCTATCACGGTTACCTACCTGCGTTTTGCCCTGAAGTGCGCGTCGTTATTTCAAGACGGAAACATTGATCAGGCGTTGCAGTTCGTCAGGATAGGGACAAGGCGAATCGCCGAAGCCTTGCGTTTTGTCCGCGGTGCGAAGAGCGAACTCATGAAGAGGTACGAAAGAGAACGCCACGGCTGGGACATCTACTACGATACACTCTCCGCCATCGAAGCCGCACTGAAAGACGAGGATGCCTTCGTGGCTGCCCTTCGTTGCCGAGCCAGAGAGAGGATCGCAGGATGTCACATCGGCAACTTGTTCAAAAGAACCACCCTGTGAGACACAGATGCCGGAACACCTGCGTTGCCCCTGACGGGGGGTGCTGGGGTTGGATTCCAGATCAGGCCGGCGGGGCCCGATCGCGGCAGATTCTAACTCCCAAAAAAGGTATGGATTATGCGGATTGGACGAACCTGCTCAGGCAAACCGCAGCGAAGGTGAAGTACTCGTATGCAATCCGATTCAGCATTGTCTGAGGTCGGCCGATGCACTGAAGTAGGGCGAGGCGTCTATCAATCCCGAAGGCAAGAACGCCATGATCTCGGCCGTCGGCGCTCCTGCGTTAAGTAATCTGATTCTTGTACCGAGCGCAGCGTCTTCCTGCGATACGGCTTCCAACGAGTCGAGCCTTGCCGGCACCGCCAGTCCCATTGGGGCCGACGTGCTTTCCCTCTCACAGCCGGAACCGCCGGCCACGAGCGACGGATTCCATCAACGTACTTCCTTGCAGATCCGTGCGCATTCACATCTGAAGGTAACGGACGATGGGCAAGTTCGCGCCATGTCCCATACAAAACTCCGCTTCCGCTACGATTTCGAAGCGGCCGATGGAACGAGAATCCGTATTCGCGCCAAAGCAAATCTGCATTACTCACAGATCAGCAACAGCGATGAGGGATTGCAGTCGACAAGACTTCGGGTTAAGGTTAAAGTTTCCGTCCTTCAAGAAAGTGTCTCGACCGGCATCGCGCCGCTTTTGGAGACACCGGAGGTCTCCGCTGAAGCAAAGAACGGAATCTCGCAGGCAATCGATCTATTCCATCAGGTTACGGATGCGGCCGCCTCGCTGTTTTTGGACAGCGACCCGCTCGACGGCGACGGCCTGATCGCGGGACTGGTCGGAGCGTTCAATAGGCTCTCCGAATCGCTCGATTCGATCTTCCTCTCACCCCCAGCGGATCCGGAGGCAGCGTCATCCGGTGAAGTTGTCGAGCTACTCGAACACGTGGCATCTGTTCCGGGTGAAGTTCTTGTCGCCGAGCCGGATCAGATCGAAGCAGCTCCACCCGTCAGTGTCGAATCCGAGCCGCTGTCGGGAGCGCCGCCGCAAGATATTGGTCAGTCCAGCCGACCTGAGAACGAACTCGCGGAAAACGTTGGCCAGGGAGAAACTTCGCCCTTGGAGAATGAAGTGCTTCCCGAGGCCAGTGAACAGCAAGGAGCCAGCGAGGGCCAGGGGGTTGAACCCACGACCAGCGAACGATCTCGGTCGTTTGCCGGCTCGGTGATGTTCAGATTACGTCTCCAAGTGATGCAGTCGCTAACCAGCCTGGTTGGTGTTTTCAACTCCGACTCGGCCAGTCTGCTGGCCTCGCAATCGATCTTCAGAGCATCGGCCCACTTTGCCGCCCGCTACAGCTTCAGCGGGCCTGGCGTCAACGACTCGTCGTCGCAAGATAGCCAAATCGATACGCAAGTGTAGCCGGACACGTTTGCCGCGTTGGCATCGCGGAATACGCAGTCTCCTCGACGATCGTTGAGCGACTTGGGCAGCACCTTGCATCGTCGAGGGTGTCCGTGAGTCGGACATTCGCGACCGGCATGTCTCATCAAGGGACCCCTTTGCGAAGCACATTAAGGGCTCGCGATGCCGAACCGGCCTCGGCAAGCAATGGCTCACTATCTCGTCGCGACGGACCGCGCTTCCGCAAAGGCAAACAAATCGCCGCATGGCACACGTGTCGTCACCTTCTACCCCCAAGGCAGGGATCGACTGGATTGGCCAAGCCTTTGCGCCATTTCGTTCGGTGTGGCTTGAGTGGCCCGAGGACAATCCGGAACCGGCCGGCATACTTTGCCCGTACATGCTACGATTGGCCCGCCAAGATCGCTATGATAGGATCACGTTCGTGTTGGTGGACGCCTGCGAGTCAAGAACAGCTCAGGATCTGACCGAGGCGTCTGTACGAATCAGCCATTGGTCAAGTGTGGGCAGATGATCGAGGTAGGACCACTGAAAGGGAATACGATGAACAATGGATATGGTCGGAGGGCGGTTTTGCTGGACCGTAGGGGGTTCTTGAAGGCGGCCAGCGGAGGCGCCGCTGGCTTGGCGCTTCTCAACAGCGTGACTCGGGGCCAGGTAACCGATGGTCCTACCGCTAAGATCCTCGACGTGCAGGTGTCTGACGGCGTGACGATTGTCGCAGACAACGGCACGACAGGCGGCTTCCGGGGCAGTCGGTCCCAGGATCTGAATGCTCTCAAGTCGCATGTGCGCGAAATTCGCGAACTGCTGGTCGGAAGCAGTCCCCTTGATCGCACATTGGGCGGCGAGATGCTCTGGGAAGCGATCTATCCCGGCAGAGCCAGTCTATTTGCCGAAGGTCACGATCCGTTGACTGGCAAGCTCATCGTAAACAAGCCTCGTGGGGACCGACACACGAAAACTGGACGGGTCTTCATGGCCTTCAGCACCGTGGATATCGCTTTGTGGGATTTGCGCGGGAAGTTGCTCAATCTGCCAGCCTACCGGATTATGGGGAATGCCCATCGGACTGAGGTTCCCGTGTACTGGCGGCCAGGGGAGGCGGATAAGGGGTTGGACGATGCTCGACGGAGGGCACGAGAGGCTTACGACCGCGGCTACCTTTATCAAAAGTGGTACTTCACGAAAGCCGCCAAGGACGGTGCTTCCGGCCTGAAGCAGAACATTGAACTCGTGCGTGTCCTGCGTGAGGAGCTGCCCGACGCGCACTTGATGTTCGACAACCACAGCATCCGCTACTACGACGACGTGGATTACTCAGTCAAGCTCTGCAAGGCTGTTGCGAATTATAAGCCCTTTTGGATCGAGGAGCCTATCTGTCCTGAGCACTTGGAGGGGTATGCCAAAATCAAAGAAGAATCGGGCGTGGTCATTGCAGGCGGCGAGCACTGGCACACGCGATGGCAGGTCAAGCCCTTCCTGGAGCGAAAATGCGTGGACTACGTGCAGTCCGATCCGGTGTGGTGCGGGGGCATCTCCGAGTGGTTGAGGGTCTGCGAGCTAGTCCGCCAATACTCTGGCGTGAAAGTCGTCCCGCACATCACGAGCCCGTGGATCGCGGCGCCGCACTGCGTAGCCTCGCAGCCGGAAGAGCTCTGCCCCCTTCTTGAATTCAACTATGAAGGAGGGCGCAGGGCGTTGGAGGGCAGCATGAACCGCTCGCCTGCCGGCTGCGTGGTCATGACGATGCCGGATGGACCGGGGATCTCCTGAGCGCCAGAGAAGAAACGCGATTCCCTCAAAGGTCACTGGGCTCATCGTAACGCCTGATCTTATCGAGGCTATTTGGCACGGCGCGAGTCGGTGCGAGCTGCATTGTTGGCGATATAATCCCGGGAATCCCACTGTCAACTCTCGATCGCAACCGATAGGCGTGAGGAGAGAACTTCGTTGCGAGTTCGAGAGCCGAGGCGTTCTTTGGGCCGGTCTAGTCTCGGCGACCACCCCTTTGCTTCTCAGGGTTCATCTGTGCCTTCGTCGGCCTGTCTGCCACGACGCCGCTTCGCCTCCCGAAGCCGATAGCTTTCGCCTCGCGTTTCCAAGATGTGGCAACCGTGTGTGAGCCGATTCAAGGTCGCCCCGGTCAGTCGCTCACTCCCCAGAGCCTCCCTCCAGTTCTCGAAGGGGAGGTTCGTGGTGACGATCAGACTGGTCCGCTCGTAAGCCGTGCTGATGATGTCGAAGAGCAGTTCTGCGCGGATCATGGTCACCTCGCGGCCAAGCGAGGCTACGGCGTGCCGCCGGGCCAGCGTACCGGAATCGAGCCACACGCGCTCGGCCCGCAGGAACGCGTTGGTCAGGTGCCGGACACTCAGCCCGCCCTTGCTGTCCGGCGTCCGGCCGGCGTAAAGGGGGAAGTCGGGGCGGGGCTTGGCCGGTTTTTGTTTGCGGCCGTTTGCGGTAGACTTACCCGTGGCGTCGCCTCCTCGACTATGTTACCCAGGTGGCGTCAAACGTAGGATACACCTTAGCCTTGGATTGCAAACTACCGTAAGCCAACCGTAAAGCCGCAAACAACAGGAAAAGGAATACACTGTAAGCCGTTTCGTGGCAAAGACTTGGGCCCGTAGCTCAGCGGTCAGAGCAGGGGACTCATAATCCCTGGGTCGGGGGTTCGAATCCTCCCGGGCCTATTGGACTTACGACGATTGCAGCCGTGCAACACTCCACAAACACTCCACCTTGCTCTTCCGGATCGCCCGCCCGCCCGCCAACGAAGAAACGGCGGCGGGAAGTCGGCTGCCGTTGCCCTGCCCACCCATGGCGATCATTTGGCCTTCAGACACTCCGGCACGTGGAGTTGCTCCACAGCGCCGTCCAACTGCCGGGCCATGTTGATGTACCTCTTGGTGGCCAGATAGGACTTGTGTCTCATCAGGCGTCATGTACAGGAACGTCAGGAAAGCCCGCCACCAGTCAGCCGGGGAGTAGACATCCGAAGTCGGCCGCTTTGCCGCGTCGCAGGCCGCGTAGTTCGGCGAGAAGTACTCGGGCGTGACGTAGCGGACCAGCTTCTGCGGTTCCTTGACCATGCGGATGCGCGGCATCTTGGGCAGGTAGCCCCATTTATGGGCGACGCGCAAGACGGGCTGCACGTGCCGCGGCTCCTTGTTGATCGTCGCGGGCGAGACGGTGGTGTCGGTTTTCTTAATGGCCAGTCGGGTGGTTGCAGGCCTCGTCGTGGTGGATCGTCAATCGCCGCTCCCGTCACTCCCCTTCAAGTAGCAGCCCCAGCATCATCCTCCGGTGAACGGCTTCAGATCAGGCAGCACCACACCGGCGCCGCACGAGGGACTTCTCCTTCTCGGCACCGCAACGATTTCCGGCGGGGTCGACCTGGGCGGAATCGGCGGAAAGCCGTTGCCGGCGAGCCGGCGGAACACCCTCCCACGGGGCGTCTCTGAGGGGGCCGGCCAGTGCCCAAACTCTCGGCGAACATCGACCAGCGCCCGCCACTCGATGCCAGGTTTTGCCTCACCCGCTGCTCGCCGTCCCTGACCAAATCAGTCGGCCATACGAAACAGCGGACCTCGTATTCACTCGGCTTCTCCCAGCCCCTGCCCGAAATTTCTGCGGATAGCAGGGCGGTTGATTAGGTAAGACTTAATGACAAGACGGTTAGTGAAGATTGGAAAAACCGGGAACGTCGTAAGGAGTTTTCAAGTTTCGAGGAAGATAAACGCGAATGGAAATAGAAGAGAAGGCAGAGCTTTTTTACTGCCATACCTGTCAAAACTATCGGCCAGCCCACTCACAACATTGAGATGACAATCTAGATTCTAATCATTGCGGCTACACCAGGACGGTGTGCCGAGTTCGCCGGGGCGGCTCTGCTGCCCAGAGCAAGGAGGTAGATCGTGCGAACCTTCAAACGCTTCCAGAGGCCCCTCGGGATCCCCGTTCTGGGGTTGGCAGCCTTGGCGATGGTCACCCTGGGATTCACGTCGTGCCAGTCCCCGCACCGCCCTGAACGCCGGACCGAGGTCAACCTGGATCCGGGCTTCCCCAGGGGAGACAACTTCTTCACGGCGGTCTCCTACGCTACGGTGAAGGGCACGATCCCCGAAATTCCCGGCGCGGAGTACGTCGGCGACGACGAACTTTGCGCCCAGTGTCACGGGGCCTACGCCGCGGCCTTTGCGACGAACGTCCACCACGGAGTCGAGAACGGCCAGTCCTGCGAGGGATGCCACGGTCCTGCCAGCCGCCACCTGGAGACGCGGGGCAAGGAGCCGGGGCTGCTCATCAATTTCAAAACGCTCTCGTCGGCGGCGCAATCCGAGATCTGCCTGAAGTGCCACGAAGAAAACCGCTGCTCTCCCGGTGCATTGTGGCGCAACTCGAAGCACGCGCAATGCGGCGTGTCATGCATCGATTGTCACAACGGGCACTATGACGTTCCGCCCGGCACGCCTGCCACCACCGAACCGGGAGAGACGCCAGGCGGAGCGGCACCTTCCGGTCCGATTCCGCCCGGCCCGATTCCGCCCGGCCCGATTCCTCCAGGTCCGATCCCTCCTGGCCCGATTCCTCCAGGTCCAATTCCGCCGGCACCGGCTCCCGATGCCCCAAGCCCCGGTAGTCAGACGTTCCTCCACGGTCCGGCTGTTAATCCGGTCGATCGGCTGGGACAAGGACCGGGCTCGCCTGTTCCTTTACCGTCCGTCCAGGAGCCATCCGCCGCTCAGGCGCCGCTGACGGTCCGCGGGCAGTCTGCGGCGGGATTGTCGAGCCTGATAAACTGGCGGGGCTCGCCGGGCGAAGCCGCCGCGGCGCCTGTTCGGCATCGGTCGTCGAACAATATGGGAGCCGTGGCACCGATGGTCTGCTACAAGTGTCACTGCGACATGCAGGATCTCCAGCGGATCGCCGGCCCCCACCAGATCTGCGGGCCGAACGGCTTCAACTGCACCACGTGCCACGAGCCGCACGGCAACATCAAGGAATACTCGCGGGGCGAGTTGTGCCTCCAGTGTCACACGGACGCGCCGACGATGGCCTGGCACTCTTCGACTCACGCCCTTTACGAAGTGGCCTGTACCGATTGCCACAATCCGCACCCCAGAACAAATGTGCCGCAATTCGTAAACATCAGTCACACGGACGTGAGACGGCCAGAGCGGAAGGTGATGGCCGTGGAGGAACCGGAGACCTGCTACAAGTGTCACCAAGCCATTTATGGTCTCACCGGCCTTCCCTCGCACCATCCGATCAAGGAAGGCAAGATGGTCTGCTCGGATTGCCACGACGCTCACGGTCAACAGGAGGGCAACCTCAAAGGCGATATGCTTAACGAAGTCTGCTACAAGTGTCACGCAGACAAGCAAGGACCCTTCGTCTACGAACATCCCCCGGTGGTGGAGAACTGCGGCTATTGCCACAATCCCCACGGGGCCGTGGCCAACAACCTGCTCAAGCAGCCGTCGCCGTTCCTCTGCTTGCGATGTCACTCCGGCCATCGCGGCGGCCCCACGTTCCATGACGGCGGCCTCCTGCCGGACTTCGCGGCGAATCCGGCCGTGCAGCAGGCGTTCTATACCGACTGCACGCAGTGCCACAGCCAGATTCACGGCAGCGACGTACCGACGCCGCACCGTCCGCGTACCATGATGCGATAGCAAGCGAAGGCGCCCGTGCCTCGTAACCCATAACCATCAACATAACCGGGGGGGCCCGGAGAATGAGCTGCAAGAATCACTTTCTCGCCCTGACGGCCTTGATTGCGATCCCGTCCTGGCTTTTGGCGAGCGAGCCGCAACAGTCGACGACCGAATCCGATGCGCGACAGCAGACCGAAGAATCGCTGCTGTTCCCGAATCAGCAGTTCGGCTCCAGCGACGAAGCATCGTTCCTGACGCGAGGGCAGTCTCCCTACTACTATCCGCAGTCCACCCTGCGGTTCGGCTGGTGGGGGATCGACAGCAACGGGGCCCAGAACAAGACGGGCGAGTGGCAGGACCTGGGCTCCTCTGCCTTCTGGGATTTCGACCGGCTTTCCAGCAACGGCACGAGCACGCTGGACCTCTCGGCAACCGGTACGGACAACGAGACAACGGACCTCGATCTCTACTATTTCAGTCCGGGCTACTTCGGAAACGGGTTCAGCGTCGACGTCGACTATGACCGCTTTATCCACCGACTCGACCACAAACTGCTGGCAGGCGTTCCCGTGGCGGACAGCGTCGACCCGGTCAACGATCGCGTCGTCAATGACGACCTCAATGTCGGTGAGGATTACGCGTTCCGCGTGCAGGAGTTCGAGGCGGACTTCAAAGGCCGCATCTCGGAAAACGTCAAGTGGCGGCTGAACCTCTGGGGAATGCGGAAAAGCGGTGAGCGGCAGGCTTCCTCCCACGCCCACTGCTTCGACGTGGATCCCGGCGAGGCTGTAGATACTCGCTGCCACATCCAGTCCCAGCGGCAGCGGATTGACTGGACGACGCTGGAGATCGAGCCGGTGATCGAAGCCCGTTGGGGCGCCCTCACCGCGGAATACTCCCGCACCATGCGGGCGTTCGACCAGGACGACGAGTTCATCTTGCGTCCTTTCGATAACTTCGGTTTCAACGGCGATTTCGTGTACGCCTTCGTGCCCGATAATTTCACTCAGATCGACCGGATCAAGTTCGGCTTGGACATCACGCCTGACACCGACTTCTACGCCAATCTGTTTCGCGGCGACACCGAAAACAAGTTCCGCGACACGCACCGGGGCTTCTACGGCTTCGACATGAGGGCGACCAACCGTTCGATCGATGGGTTGGCGCTCAGCACCTTTGCGAAGTGGAACACCGAGGAGACGACGCTTCCCGACGACTTCCTGAACGGGGGCGTTGCGGGCGGTGCCCCCTCACCTGTGTTCGGCGAGCCCGTCGATCCATCCACCGTGATAGGGGGAGTCGCACAACGTGACATCCGCTTCCCCGTGAACCGCAGACGGACGTCCGTCGGCGTCGACGCCCGCTGGCGTCTGGGACGAACAAAGTATTCATCCCGCGGGCTTTCCGTCAACGGCGGCTACGAATATCGCGAATTGGAGCGAGACCACGTCGACTACCGCGTGAGCACAGGGGCATTTTTGGTGCAACAGGACACCTACAGCCACCTCTTTCACGTCGGCACGTCCAGGCGGTGGTCGCCGCAGTTTGACACGTTCATCCGCTACAACCTGAACTTCCATCGCAACCCGCTGCTCGGCGTACGCGAGCACGATGAACTTGATCCGAGCGGGGCGCCCACCGAGACGGTGACCAACACGAGCCTGCCGGAGAACGAAAACCTGATCGAGATCGGCGGCACCTGGACGCCCGCGTACAATTTCCTCCTCAGCGCCACGTTCGGGCTGCAGACCTTGCACCACGACTCGATTCACGCCGAGTTCGACGAGACCAACTACCCGATCGTCTTCAGCGCCTGGTATGCCCCGGACGATCGCTGGTCCTTCTCGGGAGGCTACGCCTATTACACGAATTTCATCGACCAGGATATCAGCATCGGCTTCCGTACGCCCGCAGAAGGAAACGAGGCCTTCACGACCCCTTGGAATTTCCAGGGCCGAGCGCAGATGGCCAACTTCGGCGCCAGCTATCGAGCCACCGACGCTCTGAAGCTGGTCGGCGACGTGGAGTGGATGCGAGGGACGAACGTGTTCAGCGCCACTTCGGCGCCCGGCACCGACCTGTCGGCGCTCCCATTTTTCTCCGACGTGATCGTGGAGACCACGCGGCTTTCGGCGGGCGTGGACTACTGGCTGTCGGAAAGGATAGAATGCTACTTCCGCTACAATTACTTCGACTACGAAGACGGATCGGTCGGCTTTAACAGCGGCACCGCCCACATGTTCCTGGGCGGCGTAGCGGCAACGTTCTGAGCGTCCGACGGATCTTTCCCAGAGGAAACCGTTATGGGGCGGCCCTCACGCTTCGGCGGCGAGGGCCGCCCTCATTTCTTGGCCGGCTTCTCGGTTCCTTCTACTTCCCGAGTGGAGCCAGGACCATGCCGGCCAGCAGCGCCAGGCCGATCACCAGGGCAAGGTACCCGGCCAGCCGGATCGTCCAAAGTGTCCTCCGCGAAGGCACGGCGGCGCGAAGCTGCTCCTCTCGCCCATCGCGGCGCAGCCGCGCGAGGTATTCCGGCCTCTCGTGCGCCATTTCCTCTTCGCTCACCAGGCCGGTGAGCACCGACATGTCTGCCGGGAACTTCTCTGCCCGAACGTGCGCGTTGAAAAAGTGGACGGCGAACACGAACCCCGTCGCCAGCAGCGCCTGGGTGGAATGAATCACCTTGGCGACGTTGACCGTCACGCCGGGCAGGAAACCGCAGAAGAAATTGGGAAACCACAGAACCAAGCCGGTGAAGCCGATGATCACTACGTCGCCGGTTGCGCCCCAGAAGTCGAACTTCTCCCAGTAAGCCCAGCGTTCGAAGGTGGGCTTCGGGCCGCGGCCGAGGAACCAACGAATCATCTTTGCGAAGTCCTTCAAGTCGCGCCAACAGGGCAAGAGAGAATCGGGGCCGAAGAGCGCTTTCAGGCCGCGACCGCCTTTTTCGGGCCGGCGATACAAAAAAGCCGTTCGCAGCAGGTAGGCGACCGGGAACGCGAACGTCATGACGCCGAAAATCCGGTGCCACAAGCTCGTTGACGGGAATCCCCCCAACGAGTAGGCCAGCGCCTTGGCCCAGTCGTAATGGCTGTACTTCAGGGGCAGCCCCGTCAAGGCCAGCCCGAGGAAGGAGATCATCATCAAGGTGTGGGCAACGCGGTGGAAGGAGCCGAAGCGGACGTAGGCAGGCGCGCCGGGGACCAGCCCTCGGGGGCGCCCATTTCTGGCCACGTCCACGACGCTCCGCACGATCCACAACACCGAGTGCAGGCCGAAAAACCCGAACACCGAAATGAGCAGCGTCATCAGCACAAGCCACACGCCGTGGACGAGCGGGTCGCGCTGAGGATTACGGTGGTCGGCGTGGGGGTCGAACTCGAGAAAGTTCGCCACGGCGTTGGGATGGCATTTCTGGCAGGTGTCCAGACGCCTTCCCGGAGCCAAGCGCGAGGCCGGGTCGTCAACGGCAAGGACGTCATGGTCGCCGTGGCAGTCGGAGCACTTCGCCGCCGGGCCGTAGCCCAGCTCGGTCAACTCGCCGTGGATGCTCAGGGCATACTGGTGCGAGAGCTCGGCATGGCAGGTGCCGCAACGGTTCGGAAGCGAGAGGCGGAACCGCGCCGAGCCGGGATGCGCGAAATCGTGGCCTTCGTGGCAGTCGGTGCACGTCGCACCGCGACGGATCTCCCCTCCCGGCGCGGCGTTTTCGGCCGCCCTCCCCGGTCCTCCGTTCCCTCCGTGGACGCTCTGTTGCAGACGTTCCTCGATGAAGCGGTGGCACGCTCCACACGTGTCGGCGACGTTGGCGACGTAGAGCGTCGAGTTCTCGTCGTCTTCCGGATAGACGGCGTGGGCCCCGTGACAATCCGCGCACACGGCCGTGACCAGAAGCCCCGACTTGAACAACCCATGCCCATGCACGCTGTTTTGGTACTCGGCCAGAGTCTCCTCGTGGCAGCCGACGCAGAGGCGCACCTGTTTGTCGGAAAACACGGGCGAGTTATCGTCCTTGACGGGGAGCACGGCGTGCAGTTTCTCGCCGTGGCAGTCGGCGCAGC
>Ga0180438_10006457_pt1 | contig 15853 bp, 22 predicted proteins | sample SS_ome_12_FD_132455 | JGI IMG/M metagenome (GOLD analysis project Ga0180438, IMG submission 132455) | Hypersaline lake sediment archaeal communities from the Salton Sea, California, USA - SS_3_D_2 metaG | ecosystem: Environmental > Aquatic > Non-marine Saline and Alkaline > Hypersaline >...
ACTGCAAGGGATTGCGTAGTCGATAATTTGATTTTGCCTTATCCAGTGGATCCAGTTACGGATGCCTTCCTGGACAGGCAAATGAAGGGTAAACGCACCCTGGACAGGCCAGAACTGACAAGGTTAGCCGTCCAGGGTGCCGCTACCGATACCGTTGCGCATACTTATGGTAGACAGGTGCCTCCAGGAGGCTTTTGGAGCGTATCAGACTGGGTAGAGCTTGCACGTATTCCTAGCACGTATGGACAGGTTACGATCCTCCGACAAATCGAAACTACTTTAACGGATCCGCAAGGCAGGGCATTCATTAAAAACACTACCCAAATTTTTGACGATACTGCAGGGGAATTTTGGCTGTTATATACGGACGAAAATTTTCCGAATCAAAGAATTTTTAGCCTACCATATGGAGGGGGTAGCTTGCCAGGAACACCTGTTAAGGATTTTACTCGTTGGAGTGACAATCGGTTCCAGTGGGGAAATACGCAATCAATAACGATTCCTTTGCTACCAGGCTACAATGTCAGTCTGTTCTACTATTGGAATTTTGGGGGTATCGTAAATCAATCTCACATATGGGATGATACAGGGGAAATTCATTATCGCCCTGGCGAGGTTGTTTTAAATCAGGATGACAATACTTACTATGTCTGTACGGTAGAACATGATTCTGCACTCGTTTTAAGGCCTAACAACCCTGGAGGTGCGTTTGTATGGGTAGCAATATCCAATGCAGGATTTACGGAGTGGTATTTGAATATTGCAGGTAGATTGGTAGCCTCAAAACAGTCTGAAAAAAATCTAAACGCACTGGCTCAAACAACACAAACATTCAAAATATGAATTATGGCAACAATCAAAGAAATCCGTAACAGAGTAGGGCAATGGGAACAATACCTGCCTGAAAATACGGATATTCTAAACCCTTATTTGCTGGCCATAATCCAAAATGAATCAAAGGGCATTCCAGGTCAAATAGCAGGTAGGACAACTCGATATACCGCATTGCTACCGTCTGAACTTGGTTTAAATATAGCCACTGACAGGGCATTGGGTTTAATGCAAGTCATTCCGATCAATATTGTTGACTACAATAATACTCATCCAGGCCAGGAGGCTAGTTACGAGCAAATGACAGGCACCTCAATATCGGACGGTATAAAGCAAATAGAACTTGGCCTATATGTGTTTTTCAATGGTGTTGACAGATTGGAACGAATGACAGGTCAAAAGCTAATTGAACCTGGCAATCAACTAAACCTGGACTTGTTAAAACTCGCACTTGTCACGTATGCGTGGGGAATTGGTAATTTACGTGAGAAGTTCGACGTTTTAACAAGTTCTGGTTTAGATCCATCCTACGAAACCCTGGCTAACACCTGGCCTGATTTGGGAAATGAAACGGGTAACCAGCCTCTTGTATTTACGCAAAGAATATTGAAAAATGCAGAGTATTACAAAGGGGTGCAGGACTACTATTATGCACCTGGAGAACAACCAGGCCAGGAACCGGAAATGGAATGGTCTGCACTTATGGCGTTATTTGGCGTTGTGGTGTGGGCATTCAAACAATAGGGGTAACAACTATGGGAAAAAAACAGGACAAAAAAGATACTGAAAAAAAAGACAGCCAGGACAGCCAGGACGGGAAAATCAAACGGATGACAGCCGATCTGGAGGCCTCCAGGGCAAAAACAGACGAACATGTTATGCAGCTAAACAACAGGATTGCCTGGCTAACTGGCGAACTGGAAATGCAGCAAAGGCAGAATGTAAAATTAAAAAGTTCTGCAGATAACAAGGCCTCAAAAATTGAGGAACTTGAAAACGATCTAGAGACGCTGCAGAAAAAAGTTGTCGAATTAAGGAAACAAAAAAACGCACCTGCAGAAATTCCAGACTGGCTTTTTACTTGGGAAAAAGTCATGGAAACCGAGGTTCCAATTGCAGGGCATAGAATTATGGTGTCCAAACTGTTAGGCACCCTGGAATTTCCGACAGGCTACGAACATGCAGGTCAAATCGATCCGGAACAATTGGACGACAAATCCCTAAAAATGTCCGATTTGAAGGATTTCATTAAAACGGAATTTGGGGCAGGACAGTACAGGATCCGTTCCTTCAATGTTGACAATGGTTTTGACAGGCTAGTGGGCGTAACTCAATTCAGCGTCAAATAAGGGGGTTGTTATGGGCAATCCTGAACTGTACGTAGGTACCTATGGGAAATACAGCCAGGGGTCGATCAAAGGTGCCTGGCTGGATTTAACCGATTATGCCGACAAGGATGATTTCCTGGAGGCTGCGAGGGAACTGCACAAGGACGAAAAGGATCCTGAATTAATGTTCCAGGATGCTTCCGACGTTCCAGACTGGGCATGGAGTGAATCCTACATTAACGATGATTTTTGGGAATACCTGGACGAAATAGACGAAGATGACAGGGAAGCCTTCGACACTTTTGTCAATTACTATTACGGTGACAGGATGACAGATCTCCAGGAGGCCATTGAGAACTTCCAGGAGGCCTACCAGGGCGAATTTGACTCCATGACTGACTTCGCATACCAGCTAATTGAGGATATCGGTTTTGAGGGGTTAGGCAGCAATGTTGAATTTTATTTTGATATTGATTCCTTCATTAGAGATTTAGGATTTGACGGGTGGGAACATGCAACGGAAAAGGATGCTGAAAATTATCCGGACGATTATCCAGACGGTGCAGGGGTGTATGCTCAAGGCGAATATTACGGTGACTATGATTCCCTGGAGGAACTTGTCGATTCCTGGCTAGATGATAAGGGGGTTATAGGTGAGGAAACGTTTAGCAGGTATTTCGATTACGAAAAATTTGGACGTGAACTTGGAATGACTGACTACTATGAAAGTGGTGGTTATGTTTTCAGGCATATTTGAGGGGGCATATGAGTGACATTGAAAAATTTGTTACAGAACGATTAACCGCTTATTTGGCATTCCCCAATAGATTTGTTGATTCTAAAATTCATGAAGCCGTTAAAAATGCTGTACAGAAATCAGGAGGCAACGATTTTAAACTGCAAAACATTTTGCCTGAAATCATAAACAACCTTGTTATAGCTCCTGGAGATAAATTTTCCATCAAAACAAAAAATCCTGTTTTTAGTATGCTGGCAAATGCCGCAAAAAGAAAAATTGACTATTCTGAAGTGGCCAGGGAACTAATAGACGAATTGTATATGAATGACAATCCAGACGATTCAAACAATACAGAAATTCCTACCTGGCTTGTAAACCAGTATGAGGAACGGGCAGCTGCAGAACGTGACGCTGGCACTACTATTGAAATCAATTATGGCATTCCGTATGTAGCAATTGACTACCCCAATGGCGAATCCTACTTTTTCCAGGGAGACGAAGCGGACGATTTGTTAAACGAAGTTCCAGACAACATCAATGAGGAGGATTACATTCTGGCTATTTCGCAGAACTGGTAACAATGAAACGATACATTTTAATATGGCACCCTGATTTTGACGATCCGAACGACGGTTTAGAGACTGCCAGGGGATTCGCTGCCAATTTTGCCGTAGGTATGAGGCAATCAATGAGCATGTTCGGAGAACAGCATGTAGAAGTGGCAAAGGACTATGTAATCAAGGTAAGGGAACTAGACGCTGACTAGCAGTTTTCAATGCACCATAACCAGGGATCGCAATGTTCATTGCGGTTACAAATACGCATACAATCGGAATCCTGCACACTGACATTTTCGCACAAATCGTAACATTCGGATCGATCCTCCTGGCTTACAAAACCGAAGCATTGATCAAATATCTCACATGAAACGTCACACTCCACAGTATCGCCCTGGCCTGGCTCCGTTTGCTCGTTTTCCTGGCTGCAGCCAGGTACACCTGCCAGGAACCCAAAGACCAGCAGGAAGGCCAGCAGGAGGCCTAAAAGAATAGCCAGTTCTTTTTGATTTTTTGGCATTGGAGGTGTCATTCTATTCACCTCCGGATCCGCAGCTGGCCGTATCTGATTCGGAATCCGATATGGAGTCAAAAACAGACTGCAGTTTTTCATGGTAAAGTTCCCTGTTTTTCAAGTCCTGTTCCCATTGCGCAAAATGAAGGTCTACTTTGCCGTTCAGTGGCGTATCCATGTCAAAGTAATACCAGGACTCCAATTGTTCAATGTAGACTCTAATGGCTACTACATTGTCTAAATCGTATGGATAGGCATGGAACCCTTTGACAGTCATTTTCCTGTAGTCCTTTGAACCGTTGGAATTTTGTCTGCAGAAATCAGGATTCGCAAACAGGGAAACAATATCTCCCCTTTGAATTAACCGAGCTAGTTTTTCAGGTTCAGAATACTTTGCCTCCAGGGTGTCGCTGAACCAGTCTGCACCTTCAGTCAAGGCCAGGTAGATGTAATCAATATCCCTGGCACGTTCTAACCAAAGGCCTATTATGACGTTTCCGTTTTTCATTGTTACCCCCCAATTAATTCCAGTTTGTTTTTCAGTAATGTTTGTATCCAGTTATCAAACGAATCAGATTTTGCCTCCAGGTTGCGGCAAGAACCATATTTTGGATCTCTAAATTTGCATATTTTTTTGCTGCTTCTTTTGTAAAATTCGCATTTTGTGAAATCAATTTCTTGATCGTTTTCCCGGGCAAAATAAGGAATCCTGCACTGATATTCAAGAGTCCAATTTGCACCGCAATAATTGTCTTTTATCTTTATTTCTGACATTGTGTTCCCCTTATCCTGGACAATATTTTTTTGTCTTATAGACAAATTTTGTCCTATTCTTATGATTCGTTCCTTTGTTTTTTTGCTGCAGCACGTGCCTGGCTGCACAAACATTCTTTAAAATAAAGGTGTTTACATACAATTGTTTTAAAGGTTTTCCCGTAATTCTCAGAGACGATTCCCTTTTCATTTGGCTCAAAAAATTCACAGGATTCATACCCAAGTCCTACAATGTGCCTTTGTTCTACTTCGCAAACATATTGAATTTCAATTTGTTCAAAACACATATTTTTTTTATCTGCCATAACTATAACCCCCTTATTCGTTGCTATTGGTGTGTTTCAGCGTTTTTTGCGGATTCTGCTTTTTGTGCGGTTTTTTGTTTTTCAACCTCCAATCTATGCTCCTGAACTATAAAATTAATTTTGTCGAAACAAATCCTGAAATCGGATGCAGTCATGAAATTTGCCATCCACTCATGTGTAATGTAGTCCAAAATTTTTTGAAATTCGTTTAGATCCGTTCTCTCGAATTTGGATTGATCGTAGTAGTGCAGTTTTTGATATTGTCCGCACCAATAGTCAGGTGTAACCATATTCAAGGAACGGGGGTATGGGTTTTGTTTCCTGCAGATCAATTCGGTGTCCAAAAAATAATTTCTTTTTTGCGAGTCCAAATAAATCTCTACAGCTGGCAATTCGCTGGCTAATTCAACGGTAGGACGCAAAGAAAATCTGCAATTTTTGCAGCATTGATTCATCCTGAACCCCCCTCCAGTCCTTTTGCGATCCTGTTAATTTTGTCGGTAGCACTTTCGACAAAAAATTCGTTCCTGGAACGGTAGCCTGAAAAATGGATCCGTTCGTCAATCATAATCAGCAAATCATTTGGAACCCTAATTGTGATTTGCTTCAAATTGGATTTGCCCTTTGTTTCAATCGGCAAAGGACGCTGAACCGCCTTTGCCTTCGCTTGTTTTAACTTTGCCATATTCACCTCCAATTGTTGTTAGGAAGCCAATAGAATAGCATTTGACATGAAACAATTCAAGTGACTGCACTAGACAGCACAAACAGACACAACAGACTACAACAAAGAAAATGAAAAAATTTGGCTAATCGTCTCCGATCCGATCTGCCAGTTCCCTGAACATGTTATGGGTAGGAATATCTAAATCATACGGTCGTAACCTTCCCTGCAGCAAATGGGATTGGTACATATCCAGGACAAATTCGTTTTCCCGAACGAAGGCCTTAACCGATTCGGGATAATCTCCCATGTAAATCCTGGAACTGATTTTTTGCTGCCATGCACTGGATAATTCCCACTTCCTGTAAGCCTCCCTGGCCTTCATACGTTCGTTTGCGGGAACTGCAGGGTTATACCCCCTGGACTTGTCAGGAGGTACCAGGCTAGACACTGCAGCCTGGAGTGTCGGCAAAATCACATGTTTAATTTCCCGTTGCCTTGCATCGTACTTTTGATCCATCCAGGCGAATATGACTTTGTTCCAGTCCAGGGGGGTAGGAAGGCAGGAGGGAAACAAAAGGGTGGTTTGCACTTTTGCCAGGTTCAGGATCCTCCTGGACATTTCGGATCCGTCCAGGTGCCTTTGCAAATCGTTCAGGAAGGCAAGGCGCAACGCAGTCCAGTTTTTGGCACGAGAATTGCGAATCCGCCTTCCTGGCTGCGATTCGGTGCGCTTTTTGCGCACCTGTTGAACCGTTTTATGTTCGCTGCGAGGCGAAGCCTTGCGAGTCAAAACAACCTTATCCCTGGAACTATTCGTATCGTCTGCGCACGAAGTAACTACAGGATGTCTACTTGGCTCAGGCACTTGTGAAGGGGGGGGTAACGTCCTATCTAACCCCCCCTTCACAGTGCTACCCAAAGGGGTTGTAGGCATTTTTTGCGACGGTGGGGAAATGTAGGACGATTCAATTTTTTTACAGCGATTCAGCTGCGATTTTTTCGGTTTTTCAAATAGCAACTTGAACTTGTCGGTAAACTCATAGGTGTTAACCCGTTTCGTTATTATTTGGCCATTTGGCTTTTGAACCTTAGTCCGCAATGGCAGCTGGCCTATTACGATCCATCCTTCCCTGGCCAGTTCGTTCATTACCAGGGAGACTGTTCTACCTGCCAATTTCCCGCAGCCTGCAGCTGCCTTTATACGTTCTGCCAGGAGGTCATTCGTCATGCAAATACCCCTGAACCCCCTGGCCTTATTGGCTAGTAGCCAGCTGAAAATGCGCAGTTTGCTATTTTTCATTTCGCTGGCCTGGAGGAAGGCTTGATCCCGGGCAGGGGTGTGTTCCTCAATAGGTGCCTTCATGTATTCGTGCCTGGACTTTTCGAGGGGGTAAACCCAATAGGTAGCATTGCACTGGTACATGTTCGCAATGTTCCTCTTGGCCAGGTATTTCAACAGATAATCATTTTTTTCTGATTTTTGTGTTTGGTAGGATTCTGCAGCGGATATTTGCATGTGTTCCCCTTTTGGTGTACAAACAGGGGGTGCGGTATTAAACCGTTCCCCTGAACCACTGTTCGTGCCTGGACAGTGGTTTTTTTTTGGTAACGATGTAGTTAGATTACCCGATCCGGATCGTAGGATCAACTTTTAAGAAAATCCCTAAAAACACTGGAGTTTTTTGTTCAGTTTAAAGGGTTAAAATCGTATTTTAACGGATTTTAACGGACAGTTACGAAAATAAGGGGTAATATTAAGCCTTCAAACAAAAGTCAGGAGGGCAATATGACTGCCAATGAAGCAAAGAAAACGGATCTCACTGCTCAAGTGGAAAATACCGTCCAGGAACCCGTTCTGGATGAAATAGAGTCCATGAAGGCAATGGTGCGTGAAAAATTTGATGGGTCGCTGCCAGCGGATCTGCAGTGTGCTGTACACCGTATATTTCCGTTATGGTGCGACGGGTACCAAAGCACGATCCCAGTAGATGACAACCTATCCCTGGAGACGATCAAGCAGTCCTTTGGAGGGGGTAGGTACACACTGAAATTTTTAGATCCTAATGGCAAATATGTTTGCCAAAGAAAAGTCCATATTGGAGGCAAGCCGAAAATAGACGGTGAAACAGTTGACCAGGCAAGGGTAATAGAACGGGAACGTCTCCATGATTTAGCCAGGACGGGAAACCAACAAGAGGACAAAACACTAGGCCTAATTGTTCAAATGATGACCCAACAGCAATCTCAAAATATGGAAATACTCAAAACAATTATGAAAGGGCAGAACAACGCACCTGCACCTGCACCTGCAGCTGCGCAGAACCCCCTGGAACAAATGCAACAATACTTTATGTTGTTCAAAGAGATGCAAGGCCTATCAAACAACTCCGATTCGGATTCGGACGGTATGACAGAAATCATCGGAAAAATTGTAGACATAATGGGAAAAAAGAAATCAGAAGAAGAAACAGAAAAGCCTCCATTATTTGGCGCAAAATACCTTGAAAGTGCAGCTGTAAATACAGTGCAGCCTGGCCAGGTGACAGTTGATACGGAATCAAATGACAGCATGCAATATCAAGAGAATCCAGACGAAATCGAAACCGAGGATTTGTTGCTATGTCTGCAGGATATGGATGCAGAGGAAACTGCAGAATTAATGGCAAATGTTTTTAACAATGCGGACGATAATAAAAAAACAAAACTAATGGAAATCTTTTTAGGTACCTCTATAATGGAAGATCGGAATCCTGAAAAAGTTATTGGGGGTAATAGTGACAACAACCAGGATGGTCACGATTAATGATTCGGATGCGATACCATTTACGATTCGCATTATTGGCGACTCTATCCGCAACGCTGCAACCTACCTACCATTAAGAAACCATGCCGCAAGCCTGGCAAGCCTGGCACCCCCACATGACTATTTAGGCCAGGTTCAAAACATCTATAACGATATTGTGGAAAACTGGAGGTATGTGCGGGATCCGGACGGTGTAGAGACAGTAACAGTAACCCCCCCTGAAATTATGCAGTACGTTCTAGGCTTCAATGGAGGTGTAGGAAGGGGTTACGGTGCAGGTGACTGCGATGACATTACAATCGCAGCTGGAGGCCTCCTGCAGTCCATTGGGTTGCCTGTACGGATTGTTACCAGTGCAGAACCTACCGATCCGAATAACTGGACTCATGTATTCCTGCAGGTAGACGTTCCAGGTCATGGATGGATAACTTTCGATCCGGTTCTGTACCCTGCAGAACCATTGGGTGGCATTGTCGATTCACCCAAATATGGGATTTGGAGTTTAGACGGGAATTACGTGCAAACGTTAAAAGGTTGGTATGAAGTGGCCAGCAAACGATCTAATTTAGGGGGGGTGGATTTATCAGGATTCTTTGATCAACCTCGCTCAAATGAACCCGTTTTTACCCTGGAGGAACTTGCACCTGGCAACCCTTATTTCGGATGCGCAATCCGCAATATGGGTTACATAGGCAATGCAAATAATTACAGTGTCGAATTAGGTGCAGCGGATTATTTGCCGGACGGTTCAGGCAGGGCAGTCACTCCGATCCTGGCCTTTGCTCCAGACGATTTTGATTACATAAAAACAGTAGGAACCCCCTATCCTGGCATGAAGGCAGTCGGCAATACCGGATACATTTACGAATACGTAAAAGCCAGCAATAGCAACGGATTACGAGGTCCTGTTATCAATTTCTTTAAGCGGATTGGCAGGGGTATTGTAAACCTGGTCAAAAAAATATGGGACGGTGTAAAAAAGGTTTTTGAAGCCACAAAATTCGGTCGTTGGGTATTAGACGTTGTAGACGGTGTAATCGGATTCGCTGCGAAAATAGTAACCCCCCTGGCAAAATTTGTGGGCGAATACGCACCTATCCTGGCACCTGTAGCAGCGTTAATTCCAGGGATCGGTATTCCCCTGGCTTCATACGTTTTGAGTGCTGGAGGGGTAGCCAAATTGTATAACAAATGGGGGGTACCTTTATTAAATGTAATTATGGTTATTGATGGCAAAGAGGTATCAATGGATATCCCTCAATTTGCTGACTTGGAACAGGCAATAGGTGTCAAAACCGATATGCTAACCGAGGCATTAAACGCACCTGATATTACCTCCGACGAAATAGAGCTTATTCAAGCTGAATTGGACGATCTAAATAATTTAACCGACGATGATTTGGAGGCCTTAAACGAATCAATGGCAGAAATTGGTATGGATTTGACAACAGGTGCAACAGAGGATCCAGGTGTATTCGATCAAATCAGGACTTTTTTGCAACAGCAAAGTATGGATATGAGCGACGAGGAAATAGCCAGGACTCAAGGCTATTTGCAAACTGTAAATACAGCCGATCCATATGGTGAATTATTTACAGTAGACAACTTGGAAAAGGCTGCAGAAATTGCGCAGGGATCGGCTGCAGCCAGGGCAGCTGCAGCCAGGACTGCCAGCGAAATAGCACAAGCCAGGGCATATTACGAACGGGTTAACAGTCCTGAAGTCAGGGCTGCAGCTGAAGGTGCGCAAGCAGCTGCGCAAGCACAAGCAGCATATGTCCAGGAGCAATCCAGGGCAGCTGCAGCCAGGGCAGCTGCAGAACGTGGTGCCTATACAGAACAACAATTACTGCAGAACAGTGTGGACTTTCTGCAGAGCATAGGATTTCAAATTTCCGCAATGGAGGTTTAAATGGTAGGTCAAATGACGGCAGAACAATGGGCAAATATCCAGGCTGCACAACAGGCAACATATGAAGCGCAAGCAGCTGCACAACAGGCACAAAGCCAGGCAATCCAGGATGAATTAATGCGGCAAAGGATTGAACAGGCACAAGCACAGCACCAGGCAGCTGCACAAGCACAAGCAGCTGCAGAACGTGAGGCAATGGCACAAGCAGCTGCAGATCGGGCAGCTGCACAAGCAGCCTATACTGCGCAAGCAAGCGCAGCGCAAGCAGCTGCAATGGAGGCAGAACGAAACTGGATGCTAACTACCCCCGAAGGCAGGAGGCAGGGTTTAAGGGCGCAAATAGAGGCCTTGAGGGCATTAGGGTACACAGTCATTTTAAAGGAGGGCTGATATGATAGGACAGGCACCTCCAGTGATTTCAAGCCAGGAACCAAGTTTGTACGTTCCTACCCCTGAAATGATATTGGACACTCCCATGTTCAATTCGTTTTATAGGGCACCTTCAAACGTTTCTATTTTAGTTTCCAATATCGCAAACCAGGCCAGGAACCAGGCAGGAAAAGATCGTTCATATATTTGGAAAACTATCAGGGCAATGTGCGGTTCAATTTGGAACAAATCCCACATTGAATATTCAACTAGGGGTTATGAAAATTACAATATCGAAGGGATCCAATACCTCAAAAAATACAGTCCGGATCCGTTGTCACTCCCGGGCAGTGGAACGCAATACCCTGTAGTGTGGATTCCAGATCCGGATTTGCCTTTGGAACCTTCGACAATTTTTGCACCTATGGAAACAGTGACAGTTCCCGTTAAGGAAAAAGACATTCCTTTGGAAGTAATAGAGGAAATAGTGGATCCGCAAAGAGAAGTTATTTACCTGGAACCAATTAACCAGGAGGCTGCAGAAATTGCTGCCAGTATTGAAACCCTTCCTACACAATCCGAGGCTGCAGTTATCCAGGATGCGGTAAACCTATCTGAACAGGCAAAGGAAATCCTGGAAGATCCTTTCGCCTCAAACGCTGAAAAAGAGGCTGCACTAAACAACTTCATTGATATGGCAGAACAGGGCGAACTACTGGACGAACAGAACTACAGGAGGCAAAGGGTTTAGTAGTTGCAATCCAGGAAGCGAAGGACGTTCAGGAGGTAACAGCGCAAACTGCAGCGCAGCCAGGCAAAGAACCAAGTGGATTTGATGCGTTTGCACCTTTGCTGGCCTCGTTTATAGCTGCGAGGTTTATGTCATGACTCCATTAACGCAACAGATAGTAGACGGTGCGCAAAGTATGCAGTTAAAGCAGCTGCCAGGTGCGCAATGGAACGAATTTACCCGAATACTTGAACAGGCCACTGCTAGGCTAATAGCGGTTCGTATTAAATCGGCAAACCTAATCCAGAACGTTGCCTTTGCTGGCCAATATGAGATCCAGCCTTCAATAAATATGGATGCGGTTATAAACGATGGAACGATACTGGCCAGCAATATCAACAAACTGCAGACTGCAGTGGCATATACGCAAACAATGGAGGCTGGAACAAAGGAAAGTGGTACCCCTGGAGATTTTGACATAATTGTTATTGAAGGACAGTTAAGCCAGGCAGCAATAGACGCTGCTACCGTCCGCCTCACAAGCCAGCAAACCGATCCCTCGTTAGGTGTCGCACCTCTTTTGATATACGGTGCAGTGGCCGTTGTCGCACTTGTAGTGGGAGCTATAACCACTGTTTCCGTCCTAAATTACCAAACAGAGGAACTAGACGCTGCAATTACCAAAGGACAACAGGATTTAGAAAACAAAATCCTGGCTAAACCTGAATTGATTGAACCTTACATGAATTTCAAACGAGCTACAAAACAGGGTGACAACCTGGCACTGGTAGATCGGATATTCGGATCCGGATCCGGACAATCAATCCTGGCTGGCATTGGGGGTGTCCTGGCTGCACTGGCAATCGGTTATGTAGTTTTCAAAGCTATGGATACAAAGAGGAAAAAATGAAATTCAACATTCCTAAAGTCCTGGCAAAATTAGGAACAATGCGATCAATGTCAGTAAAATTTTTGGCAAGTGAAACCACAAAAAATGCCTGGCACCCTCGTTTTAATCACGTTCATTACATGTGTACGGATGCAAGCGGAAAAACGTTGTATCTCATCAAGGCGAAATCCGAAAAGGAAGCTAGTTCAAAAATGGTAAAGGCCAGGGCTGCGCAGATAACCAGAACCTCAAAAATGTTTGCTTTATGGAACGATTTTGCTGCGCACGAAGTTGATAAAATTTCATTTTCAAACGGGAAAAACATGCACCTTTTCGGTTATGCCACTGACATTATTTACCAGTCTAAAAAGTGGGATGACAATGCACGTTATATTCATGACTTCACTAGCAACGTTAAAGTGTACGTGCCGTTTAAGGTACCAAAGAAAAAAAGTGACTTGTCGGTAGAGCAAACCAGGAGGCTATGGAGGCTATTCAGGGATGCTCCGATAGTTATTTTAAAAGGCGGTAAATTGAAAGTAACAAAGGAAGGAATCATCGGATGACTGAAATCCTTTTAATCAATCCAGGCAAAAAGAAAAAAAAGCGGAAACCCTCTAAAACAGTGGGTAAGAAGCGAAAAACTAATAAAAAGAAACCAACAAAAAACAAGGGGTTAGCAATGGCAAAAAAACGCAGAAGAAGAACAACTATTGTCCGTAGGAATCCCTCCAGGATGCGCAAGAACCCCTCCAAAGGCAGGTCAGTAGCCAGGAGGACAATTGCGGGAATCAATCCTAAGAAGGCAATTACGGATGCAGTCAAAGGGCAGCCAGGTATGCTTATGGCAGAATTTTTTGCCAAAAAATTCGGCAAAGAAGGCAAAAGCATATTCGAGGAAGGGTGGTCATGGGAGAATTTCGCATGGTCAATTGGAGGTGCCTTCGCAGCTGGCCTGGCTGGCAATATGATCAAGCCAGGCAGTGGCAACAAAATGGTAGAACACGGTCTAGGCCTTGTTTTAAACAAGTTGATTCAGGACAAAATGATTCAACAGAACGCCACATTGAAGGCTGCACTTGGCCAGGCCTCCAGTGTCACTAACAGGTATCGTCAAAACCAATACCTGAACCCTGCAGCTGCTACTTCAATGCGGCAATACGATATGTATGGAAACCGCATTGTTCCAAATTCGACCTACAATACAGCAATGAACGGGCAGGTAACCCCTGCAAATTCATTGGGTGGCATGGTTGTTCCCGAGGGTGTACTTGGCAATGTAATTGACATGTATGCACCTGCATTCCGTAGGAGGGCATAACAATGAACGAAACATTGAAACAAGTGGCTCAGGACAGCCGAGCCAGGGAAACCTTCGACTATTACGATTCGGTTTTGATTGGACAAAACCAGTCTGAAAAATCGGATGGATGGTACGAAGATTGGGCTGCATTAAGTGCGGCAAACGAGATCAACTTTTTCAACATACGCAACAGAGCTACATCAGGGGTAGCCTATTGCAACCTGGATGCCGAAGGCCAGTTCCCAGTAGGTTACCTTATGGATTCCATAGGTGTGGAATTTATGTGTCCTACGATTCAAGGCCAATGGACTCCAGGTGCAGGTGTTTGGAACCCAAATGCCTACCCCTGGACTCAATGGATGGATATGTTGAACCAGGCCAGTCTGCGTTTGTACATAGGCCAGGACGAAAAATTCAACGCTCCTGTTTCAACGCTCCCATGTGGTTACGGTATGCAGGGAAGGGTAGCAGGGGTGAACAACGTCATACAGTTCAGTGCTAACCAGGCAATGGGAACTGTATTAAACAACGGTCAACCGGATCGTGGAAACCGAAGGGAATTTCCGATTCCTATCGAAATCCCCAGGACTGCAATTGTTCGTGCAGTCATAGAATTTAGCGATATTGTGCGGGATAATATGTCCAGGATGCAAGCTCCTGGATTCCTGTACGGTGCTGTTTCAGGGGGTCAGGTTCCTGCAATTCTTGGGGTCAAGGTATCCATTGGAGGTACCAGGATCGTACAACTGCGCAACGCACAGGTAAGGGGGTAAGTCATGAACGAGACATATCAACAGGAAGTAAATGCGATGCGTTTTTCTCAGGCAGTTGAACAATGGACATATTGCGATTCCGTTGTAATCAACAATAACCTGGCTGCATTCCCTCAGTACAATGGTGCAGGTTGGTATACAACCTATGCCAATATGGCACTGGCAAGGGAAATCCCATTTTTCAAAACCAGGAACCAGGCAATGGTTGGATCCATGTTCTGCAATATGGATCTGAAAGATCGTTTTTCGGTTCCCTTCCATCTTTTCAGCATTGGGATTGAATTTATCGTTCCTTCCACCGCAAACCAGGCGCAGCCTTCGCAGCAATTAAGTTCTGCAATCTTTGCCGGTGAAATCCCCAGGCACACAGGATTTGAATTTCGGGTAGGACAGGATGAAAAAATCGCCCTGGCTCCGAATATGGCTCCAGGGGGTGCAGGTGTCACTGGCTCCGTTGACCAGCTGGACAATTCGACCGTCGGGAATTTCAATTTTACTCATATCATCAATAACGGCAATACCCATTGCCTGAACCATTATGAGTTAAAAGAGCGCATTGAAATTCCCAGGGGTGAAACAGTGGAAGGCAAATTGGTTTTGACTCCAAATGCAATCAATTTCCTGCAGTCAATAACAAGTCCAGGATTCAATGAAGCAGACGGGGAAAATCCAGGTAATTACATTTGGCAGACTGCAATTATCCGGGTTTCTCTGTATGGAGTCAGGGAGACGCAATTCAGAAACCTGCAACACTTCTAAGGAGGGCATTATGTCAGATCAAAATTTGCCCGATCCTGGAGATTCATTGCCGATCTACAGGTTGCCAGTAGGCAAACAACTGGATCCTTTGAAGTACAGGCGCAAAACCTACGTTTTAAACGTAACTTGCGAAGTAGCAGTGGGAGACGTAGGCAGGGGTCAAGTCACAATAGACGATAACCCCTTCATGTGGACAAAAACAACAGTAGGCCTCCAGGACGTGGATGCGAACGCACAAGACAATCAATACCTCGTGGAAATTCGTGATTCCAATCGGTATTACGAAAATGAACCTGCCAGGCCTGATTTGTTATTCGGAAACGTTTTTCAGGGGGGTATTATACCCTTTGACGTTGCAACGTTCCTGGACTCTACCAGCACCCTGTACGTGGAAGTTACTAACCTGCAGGCAAGGCAAGGTGAGACTTTCATCGTTCAGTTCTGCTTTATCGGATTTGAACGATGGAAAGAATAGACACTGCAAGGGATTGCGTAGTCGATAATTTGATTTTGCCTTATCCAGTGGATCCAGTTACGGATGCCTTCCTGGACAGGCAAATGAAGGGTAAACGCACCCTGGACAGGCCAGAACTGACAAGG
>Ga0180438_10006458_pt1 | contig 15852 bp, 5 predicted proteins | sample SS_ome_12_FD_132455 | JGI IMG/M metagenome (GOLD analysis project Ga0180438, IMG submission 132455) | Hypersaline lake sediment archaeal communities from the Salton Sea, California, USA - SS_3_D_2 metaG | ecosystem: Environmental > Aquatic > Non-marine Saline and Alkaline > Hypersaline >...
CTTCGGTCTCCTCTTCGGTCTCCTCTTCGGTCTCCTCTTCCTCGGCGGCCTTCTTCTTGCCTTCCTTCTCCTCTTCCTCGACTTCCTCTTCCTCGGCTTCCTCTTCCTCGGCGAGGCGAACGTCCATGGCAGCGAGCATGGCCCGCTCCTCGTCGTCGAGTCCCCCGTAGAGGCTCGGACCGTCCACGGGTGCCCCGTAGAGGCTGGCCTCCAGCTCGCGGATCGACACGATCCCGTCGCCGTCGGAGTCGAGACGGGCGAAGAGGGCGCGGTCACCCTTCCACTCGTCCTTCATGACGAAGCCGTTGGCGTCGAAGCCGAGCTTCATGGCGGCGGCACGCGGGAACATCGAGTAGACGTCCATGACCTCGTCTTCCACGAGCACGTCGTCGTCGAGCACCATGTCGTCCTCGACCATGGGCTCGTCGAGCATCGACATGAGCATGGCCTCGGTCTCGACGTCCTCTTCCTCGACCTCCTCTTCCATGCCGAAGCCGCCGAAGCCGTAGCCGCCGGCCTCTTCCTTCAGCATAGTCGCGAGCATCTCCTCTTCGGGAGGCGGCTCGGTGATCGGATCGTCCGTCGGCCCCATGTAGTCGGGGTCGTTCATATCCATGGCGTAGGACGGACCACACGCCATGGGGCCACACCCCTCGACGTCCATGTCGTCGTCCTCGTCCATGGCGAGGAAGTCGGCTTGGCGAGTCCGAGCGAGCCGCTGATAGGTCGTCTCGAAGACGTTGTCGTCGAGATCCATGAGATCGAGCGCTTGATCGTCGACCGCACGCGGGTTCGCTTGCGGTCCGAGCATGGCACTCGCCATACGGAGGGCCTTGGCCGCCCGTGCGTGGACGAGAGCCTTGACGTTGGCCCGCTTCGCCGCGGGGTGGTCGCCCATCTCGGGGGTGCCGTAGCCGGGAGTCGCCGGAGGCGCCGACTGCGTGTAGGGAGGCGGGTAGGGGTCCTCGGCCCACGAGGACGTGTCACCGTTCTCGTAGTCGTGCGCGCCCGGATCGGGCTGGGTGGCCGGATGATCGTGCTCGTCCGTTCCATACCCGGGAGTGGCGGGGGGAGGCGACGCCTGGCGCCCACGCCACGTCAAACGGTTTCGACGTGCCATTTTGCTAGTCTCCTTGCCTGTGGCCAGGGTTGTTCTCCTCCCGGGGCGACAGCGACGACGTCGCCGCCGCCCGCCTTCGGGAGATGAGCTTGCCGAGCCGCACGAGTGTTTTGGCTTCGGCCATTGTGAGCTGCCGACCGATAGCTCGACGGCAAGCCCGAGTGAAACTGGAAAGCCGGGGATATTCGTCCACACCCCCGACCTTCAGGATCGTCCTGTAGACCTCTACCGGCACCTCGATGCCGAGGTCATGGTTCAAAGCGGCCACCCGGTCGATCAACCGAATGTCCGACTCGCTCGTGGCGACGAGAACACGAAGGCTCGCCCGGTACACCCGAGAAGCGCCTTCCTTCACGATCGTCTCGTTCGTGTTCGTGTCCTCCAAGGTGCCCGGTTCGGGCTCCTCGTCGCCTTCAAGGTCCTTCTTGATCCGCTTCTTCACGCGGTCGAGCACATGCTGGTGAAGATCGTCCTCGACCGTCTGGAGCGGATCCTCCGGAGCGGTCTCTTCCTCACCGCCCTCTTCTTCCTCTTCGTCACCCCATTGACCGATGATCGGAGCAAAGGCGGCCTTCTGACGCGCCTGGGCGTCCCATTGAGCGGGGGGTTGGGAGAGGATCTCTTGTGCCCTTCGGGCGCTCGCGGCGGAGGGCTCCAACACGTTCCGAAGTACCGCTCCGGTGAATGCGGGAGTTGCGACCCAGCTCGCTTCGATGAATTGAACTCCCCCGTGCGGGGAGATCGACTCGTGGCCGCACAACTCGGCGATCCGATGTCGGCCACCGTTGTTGTCGAAGAAGACGTTGCCCTTGTTGTACTTGACGTGCGGGCACATCTCCGTTTCGTCGGCCGCCCAATGCCCGCACTTCGTACAGATCGTGCCGTCGACTGTGCAGCCCATGGAGAGGGTCGCCATCTTGCCGCTCTCGATCGAAGCGATGAGATCGGAGTGCGCTCGATCCGTAGCAATGAGGATGTCGACGTAGACGGAATCCCCGATGTCGCGAGCGACCGCGTCGATGATACGGCCCTTGGAGAGGTCCTCGACTTGGACGTGCTCGACGAAGTTGTGGGCGCCGATAAACGTCGGGTAGCTCGCGAGAAGCACCCGTCGGGCCCACGCGTCGAGGTTGTTGTTGATGTACCGGTCGCACGTCGGCTTGATCCGGTAGTCGCCGTACTTCCGGTTGACCCGGAAGCCGTCTTCGAGCACCGACCCGGTCTTGACCCCGGGCGGCTCAACAACGTCCACCGACGCCACGATCGTGGCGTGGGAGAGAAGGAACCCGGACGGGTCGAACGGCTTCGAGAGGATATCGGAAGCCTGGTCGATCAAGTTGATCGGCACGTTGGCCGTCCGGCTCGCCGTACGGACACTCGACCATCGGTTGAGACTCTGCTCCCCCGAAAGGCCGAAGCCCAGGTTCACCAGATCGGTGCGGGCGGTACGAGCGTGTGCCACTAGACCCTCCTCTTCCGAGTGAACACGGTCGCCTCGCGAGCGACCCGCATACCCTCAAGAGGATCGGCCTTCGGCTCCACATACTCGGGGTGGCCGATCACGTCGATCTTCTTGATCAAGAAGAGGCAGTTGTGGCACCCGAGCAGTTGCTCGGATTTCCCGTCCCGGCGCTTGTAGATGGCCGGGCCGAGGGGGGCTTGCTTGCACTTCGGGCACATGAACTGGCCCGAGTCCACTTCACCCCTGGTGGCCCGGTACTTGCGATCGCGAGAACCCCAGTAGAGGGACTTCTTCACGAACGCTTCCGCGACTCGGCGAACACGGGCTTCCTTCGAAACGGGCGGAGGACCCCCGGAGACCGGCACGGTGCCGGCACCCCCGGGGATATTGTCCGTGACCGGAGGCGAAACCTCGGTTTTGACCCGTTGCAGCTCCTCGACGCCCATGCGCTTCACGCCGTTGGCGAACTCGACGTCCACCATGCCGATCGCCGGATAGACCGACACGACACGGCCGGAGCTGTACTCGTCACCGAACATGAAGAGGAAGACTTCGTCACCGACCGAGAACTCGCCGGCCCTCTGTTGCCAGTTGACGATATGGGACTTCCGTCGCGCCACCCGAAGGCCCCCCTACGCGAAGAGGTTGTAGCCGTGAGCCTTCTTCGCTTCCTTCTCGTCGCCCTCGTCGTCGTCCTTCTTCTTCCCCTTCTGCTGCTCGAGGAACTCGGGCGGAACCTTGCCCTTGCCCTGCTTCACGACGCCCGTAGCGAGGCGAAGAGCACGAGCGACACGCGCCTCGTCGTACTCACCGGACTTGAGCGCGGTGATCAGACCCTTGAAGGACGCTTGGACGCCGGAGGTCGGCTTTTGCGGCTCGGTCGTGACCTTGTCGGGGCCCATCTCACTCTTCTGCTGACGCTCCCGCAGCTCACGGTTCTCTTGTTGGGTGAACTCGCCGCTCATGTAGGGCTCGTCCGGCTCGTCGACGAGTGGGCCAGCAACCTCTTCGCCGATCTCCTCCGGGTTGAACCCGCCGATCTCCTTCGGCTCGTTCACCGGGTCATACCCCGTGAGTGCCTCGCGGGAGAGGCCCGCCGTCCGCTCGACGGCGTCGGAGATCATGTCGCACCGCAGCGCGAAGTCGTGTGCGATGTGCTTCGGGACACCAAGCGCCGCATGCTCCGCTTGGAAGAGGGAAGCGATCCGATCGAGGTCACGGGTGACCTGAAGTGCGCCCTTCTTGGTCATCTTCGCCATTTCGTACTCCTCAGGGGTAACAGCTCGTACGCGGGGCGCAACACGGCCCTCCGCTTAATACCGTCCCCTTTATTTACGGATTATTGGATTCACGGGGGTTTTTATCCCCCTCGGATCCGAAAAAGTGTCTCATCACAACCACTTGGCACCGGGGACAAAGGACCATTGGCCCCAAGCGGCCTTCTTCTCGGGCTTCTCTGGTTTCTCACCCTTGGCCCACGCCTCAGCCTTGGCCTTGGCTTCCGGGTCGTCGGGAGAGAACACTTCGATGTCTCCGTCTGGGTTCTTCCCGGCCTCATAGCCGTTGTCGGTCGTCCACGTATCGCCCGGCTCGTACCTCTCGCCTTCCTTCTCGGCGTCCTCCAAGGCGTAATCCGCCGACCATTCCTCGATCGTCTTGCCCTCAGCCCCCTTCTCCAAGTGGGTCTTGAAGCCTTCGATCCCCTTGTCGATCTCGTCGTGGAGAGCGATGAACTCGTCGAATTCCTCCGGGGTCTTGAGCGACCCTTCCAGCTCTTTCATGCGGTCGTTGGCCTTTTGGAAGGCTTTGCCTTCATCGGTATCGGTGAGCCACGAACGATACTTGTCATCGACCTCGTCGAACCGACGGTAGAAGTCCTCCCTCTCATCGGGGGTTAGCTCCTTGCCGTCCTCGACCTTCTTCAAGATGCGCTTGCTCCGAGCGTCCGGGAACGCGGCGTCGTTGCGGATCTTCTCGAAAGTCTTCATGCGACCTTCACCACCCGCCGGTAGAAGCTCGTGAAACTCCTTGCGCTTAGGCTTCTCGACCGTCTCTTCGACGATTTCCTTGGCCTTCTCCTCACCCTTCTCGGCCTCGGCCTTAGCCTCCTCGGGAGTCTCGGGCTTGGGAATCTCGGGGGCCTTCTTCTTCGGCCCCTCGGCCTCTTCGGGAGTCCCGGGTGCCGGTTTTTCGGGCTTCTCCGCCTTCTCCTCCTTCGAGGGGAGAATCTTCGTCTCCTCCGTAGGCGATACCTTCACCTTCGGTTGGATGTCGACCTTCGTGACCGAGGGTGGTTGCGGAGTCCGCTGGCCGGGCTTCTCACCCTGAGCCACGTAGGGCTTATCCAACTCGGAAAGGTCGCCGGTCTCGACCACACGGGCGACTTGAGCGACGATAGGGTGGCTCATGTCCAGCTCACCGTCGACCTTCCGGAGCACCTCGAGGTCACCTTCGAGGATGTCGATCGTGCTTTTCTCCATGCACTTGTCGGCTTCCTCTTGGGTCATAGCCTTTTCGAGGCACTTGTTGACCTCTTCGATCGCCTTGGCACGGGTCGTGTCTTCCGATCGAGCATCCTTCAGCGCTTCCTCCCGCTTCTTCCGTTGTTCGGGGGTCGCTTTCACGTCACCACGGGTCAAGGCTTCCCCGGTGCTCATGTCCATGGCGGCCCAATGCACGAGAACCGACTGCGCCCACTCCGCCGTCTTGAGCTTCCTCTTCGCGGCCTTCGTCTCGGGATCCGCCGGGTCACCACCGGCCTTCTCCCGAATGTCCTTGATCCAATCGACGACGCCGCTCCACCCCTCGCCCCACGAGTCCTCACGACCCTTGTATAGCTCGCCCAGACGGTCGAGGCCGGCGGTGGACTTGCCCCCTTGGGTGGGTTCGTCGTCCCAGTAGAGGTTGTTTGCGACTTGCTTGACGGCCGCCCGGTTCTGCGGAGAACCGGGATTGCCGGCTCCGTCGAGGAGAACTTCGTCCAAACCGGCTTCGAGAGCTTGTTTCGCGAGAACCTTGTAGTCGTCCGAGGGCGGCGCACGGAGCTGACCCTCGATCTTCTCGCGGAGCGGAGTTGACTCCGCTTCTTTCAGCTCCTTCTCGGCGTCCTTCACGTTGGACTCGAGCCACTCCAACGTGCTCTCGTCGGCGTCCGGCTTCGCCTTCTCCTTCTTGTACTTCTGTTGGGCGTCCGTAAGGCTCTTCTTCGCCTTCGCGATCCGCTTCTCGTCATAGACCGGGTTGCCGGCCTTGTCCCGCTTGACGACCTCGGCGTTGATCTCCAGTGCCTCGCCGTTAGCGGCGGCGACCAAAGCGAGGGCGTCCGCCACACGCTCATATTGCTCCCGCTCCGGAGCGTCCTGTGGGAGCTGGTGGAGCTTCATGCCGAGCTGACTCACGGCCTCTTTTCGCATCTCGGGGGACGCGTCCCGGTATTGAGCGAGGGCCCGAGCCGCACGTTCTTCGAGAGCCTCCTCGGTTGCCTCGACCCCTTCCTCGATCTGCTTCCCGCCGGCCCACTCGGGGTTCGCTACACGCTCCATTGCGAACGTCGCCATGGCGAGAGCCCGAGCCTTCGTATCGGGCGAAGATCCCGGCTTCCCAAGCGGCTCCGCAATCGCTTTTTCAGCCGCCTTGAGGGTCGACGCCGGGAATCCGTCCGCGGACTTCTTGTGCAGCTCCATGAGCCGAGCTTGATAGGACGCCGTGAAGTCGGTCCGCTCCTCCGGAGACATGTCCTTGAGGTAGGCTTGCAAATCCTGGGCAAGACCCGAATTGCGCCAAGATCCACCGTCATCGAACACCCGGAGGCTTTTCAGGACCTTGTTCACCTCGCGGTTGACCCGTTGATCTTCCTTCTTCCGGGCCTTCTCGGCCAGCTCCTTCAGCTTCTCCTGGACGACCTTCTGACGCTCCCCCTCGACGTGGGCTTGGGCTTCTTCCTCCTGCTTCTTCTTCAGGGTCTCTTCGGCGTCGGGGGCGAAGGGGAGGAAGTCGCTCTTGCTCTCGGCGGCCTCTTCGAACACTCGGGGCCACTCGTCCATCGAGACGGGCTTCTCGGGGTCCTTCCCCTGTTCCTCCAACACCTCTTTGACCGTCTCGGCCTTGACGGACTCCTCCATGCCCCACTCTTCGGGACCGGCATTGAGCATCTTCACGAACTCGTCGATCGGGATCGGCTTCGTCCGCTCCTCTTGCTCCCGCTTCCTCTCGGCCACCTCGTTCGCGATCTCGTCCGCGATCTCAGGTTCGCCGATCATCTCCCCGATGCTTCGGAGCAACGCGTCCGTGCTCTCGGGGACCTTAGCCTTCTCGTCCTCTTGAAGCCCCTTCAGCTCTTGTTGGAGCAGGTATCCGAAGTCCCGCCGGGCATCCTCGTCGAAGCCCTCGGCCAACATGGCTTCCAGCTCCGCTTCGGCGTCCTCAATCTTCTGGACTACCGCTTCGTCGCGGGACATCTCCTTCTCGGGGGCGGTCTCCCCCTCCGGCTTCTCCCCCTCGTCCTTCTTCTCCTCGTCCTTCTTCTTCCCTTCCGCAATCGCCTTGGCGGAGGGTTCATCAGGTGCGGACGTGGGTTGCTTGGCCTTGGGCGGGAACACGCCCCACCCACTCTCGGTCTGCCAGTAGTCGCCGGGGCGCTTCTCTTCCTTATCAGCGGGGACCTTTCCGGCCCACTTCGTCCATTCTGATGAAGGTAGCAGGGCGCCGATCCGCTTGTAGTTGCGGCTCAAGTCCTTGTCGTGCGTAGCGTCTGCCTTGTCCTCGAGATCCGGATCCCGCTCACGAACCCGTTCCCGCCGGAGATCGTTCCGGGGCGGCTTCTTCTTGGGCTCCGGACGGACGAGCCGCTCGACTTCCTCGTCCTCCTTCTCGGCGTCCGACTTCGTGCCGAACTTGAACCGACGCCCCGTGCGACGTTCTTCGAGGTAGCCGTCACGGATGTCGCCCACGGCCCAGTACGACGCTTGGATATCGTGGTTCGGGTCGTCGGGATCGAACCCCCGCTTCCGAAGCTCGTCGTCCACCTTGTCGTAGGTGAACTCCCCAAACACGTCCATGATCACGTGGGAGATCGCTTGGTGCTCCTCCGAGAAGCCGTGCTCCACCATGGACGGTCGTGCCTTGAACCCAATCGGTACGACCCCGGCCTTCACTTCGGCGACCCGGCGTTCGATCTCGGGACGGTACTTGCGGTCGAACAACTCCAAGGCGACTTCATTGACCGTCCGCTGGTAGTCGGTCTCGACCTCCTTGAGGTAGTCCTTCATCGCCTGGAGGGCCTCGCGACTCCGCTTCCGCATGAACCGCTCGATCGCCTTCAATTCGGAGGTGGTCCCCCTGTTGAGCTGGCCGCGGCGGTCCAGTTCGAATAGCTCACGGGACATAGATCGGGCCGGTCCACCGGCCTTGGGCTCGCCGTCGGAGACGCGCCACATGTCGACGTCTTGGCGGTCGGTGTCGTAGAACCACAAGTAACGGTACTTCCCGGTACCCGGACCCTTGATCACACGGGGGCCGGGGTCATCACCCACGTCCATGGCCGCCCAGTAATTCGAGAGGGCGTACTCCTTCCCTTGGATCTTGATCGTGGGGCCACGGGGCTTGCGCGCCTTGCCGGTAGGGAATTGGACCACGCGGCCGGCGACACGAAGCGGTGTGCGCCCTTGCATCTTGGACCGAAACCACCGTGCCAGGTCCTCCGCGTCACGGGCGCCCCCGTAAGAGGGGCGCCGCTTCAGAAGCTCCCTCCGCTCCTCGTGGGTCATGGTGAGCATTTCGCGGTAGAGCCTTCGGGCGTCGGACTCCTTCCCGAAGGCGAAGTAGAGGGCGTCCTCCCAAAGGCGCCGCTTCTCGTCCGGCGTCATGTTCTCGGCGCGCTGGACCCGAGCCGCTTCCTCCTGACGATCGACCTCCTCGATCGTCCGCTCCCACTCCCTCTCGCTACCGACGTCCTCCCGTCTCGTCTTCCCCGCAGGATGGATCTTGTCCCTCAGCTCGGACTTGTCCATCGATTTGCCGAGGAACCGGACCTTGTGCCAGTACTCCTCCGGGATGATCACCTCGGTAGCCTTCTCGTAGCGGTGGATCCCGCCCGAGTCCCGGATCACCTTCTCGGGGACCTTGTACGCGTAGACGTGCCCCATGACCCCGTGGTGCTTCGCCACGGAGAGGGGATCAGGCGTAAGGAATACGCCCACGGAGTAAGTGCCACCGGGGAGCCACTTCCGCTTGTACGGGCCGTCGGGGTTCCACGTCCACCCCTTGATATTCGGGCGCGGTTGGGCGGGGCGTTTGCCGATATGGTACAGGGTCCGCCCGCCGCCCGCCTGCTTCCACTGGAGGGTGAGAAGCACGTCGCTCCACGAGCCGGTCTTGTCGAGTTTGTCCTCGACCGTGCCGTCATGCACGTAGGCGTCCTCGAGCCCCGGCACGAGGTATTGCGAACGGAGCGTGCTCGGCTCATGGCCGACCGCCTTGGCGGTCTCTTCGAGCGCTTCCTTGAACTCCGCCTTGAGGATCTCGTCCTTCTCCTTCCGGCCATGCGGGAGCTTCTCGCCCTTGCTCCGCTTCGCTTTCAAGCGGGCTTGCATTTCCTGGTTCGCGTGGAATCCCCGGAGGTCCTTCGCGGTCACGTCGAAAGGCTTGAGGTACTCGTTCACGTCCGACGCCTCGATCTGGCAATCGGTACCCGAGCAGATTGTCTCGCCCTCCCCCTTGTCCTTGATCGCCTCGCGGAGAGCGCTCACGACCTTCTTGTTCTCGATCACCTTCTCTTGCTTCACGCCCGACTTGCCGACGTATTTCAACGTCGCCTTGCCGTCCGACACCGTGACGTGGTCAGTGAGCCACCCAGTGACCCCGTAGTGGCCCTTCTCGGCCGAGCCGGGGTTCCCGACCCTCTCGAAGGTCTCGTCGATCAGAGCGACAGCGAGGGCCGTCAGGCGCTTCGCCTCGTCATCGGCGTCGAGGTCCCGTTCCACTTGCGACCGGAGCTTAGTGATGTTCTTGCGGAGCTTTTCGATCCGCTCCGCCTTATCCTTGTTCCGCTTTGACACTTGGCGGGGGCCATACTCGTAGACGGTCGTGGTCCCGTCGCCGTCGGTCTTCGGGACCTCCTTCTTGCTCTTGTACTTGGCGTCGGCGGCCATCTTGTCGAACATGTGGAACTCGACCTCACGGCCGCCGAACTTCCGGACGAAGTTGGCGATGAACATCTTGTTGGGCTTGTGCCCGTCGAGCCACACGTACCCCTCTTCAGGATCCCACTTGCCCCGGCCCCGCATGGAGATCACGCACTCGGCGGTCATGTTGGCTGCGGCCTTCCAAGCCGCGGGGGTCGGGCGCCCACGCACCCCAAAGTTGAGGCCATTGGCGACACGGATCCACCCCTGATCCATGAGAGCCTTCGATGCGAGGTCAACACGCCCGGCGGTATCGTCTTCTACGGTCGGTCGGACGCCATTGAGAGCCTCAAACGCCCACATGGCATGAGTCAGATACCCGACCTCATGCACCTTCCCCTTGGGGTCGATCCACCCGTAGCTATGGCTGTGAGGGGAGCACTTGCCTCCGGCGAACTTCGCCCACTCCTCGGTGGATGCGAGGACGGGGTACTCGCCACGTAGGTCCTCGGGACCGCAAGCGTAGGGGAGGTCGCGGTCACGGACTTGGTGGGGGATCACTCGTATGGGCCGACCGAGACGGCTCCCGACCGACTCGACGAACGACGTGTAGGCGGAGAGGTTCTCGTTCTCCCAGATCTCGACCGTGTCGATCGTCGGCATGCCGGCGAGGATCTGGCCGAGGAGCTTCTTCTTGAACTGAACCGCCGACACCCCCGGATTGAAGTGGAGTGCGCTCGGGGTCGTCCCCTGTTGCTTGAGCAACTCCCGGACCCGTGGACGGTGGGCCTTCACTCGACCCGTGACGAGCAACGTGTACGCATGGGGGTCGTTCGTCGCCTCACGGAGACCAGCAAGTGCTTCGGAGTTCCAGTACTCCGATCCCGGACGCTTCGGCACGCACGGCGGATTCATGGACACCGGGTTGGCGCCCCATGAGAACGGCTTGGGGTCGGCCCACCACTCGGGTGTTGCTTCCTCGCCACGGAATAGCGTGCCGTCGAAGTCGAACATGACGAGGCGCGTTATGTCCCCGCCGAGGACCGCCTTCTTCCGCCGCTTCCAGTTGCGGGCACGCTCCTTGTCGTAACGGAGCTTGAATAGCTTGACCTCCTTCTTCGCCCCGTCACCCTCTTTGCCCTTCTGCACGATGATCGTGGGGTCGCCCTTGGAAGTGGTCCCGAACCCTCGGACCACGCCGGGCGAGTTGAGGAACTTGCCCGTCAACACGGGGTCTCCGATGTTGATCGTGAACTTCTTGGCCCACCGCTCCCACTCGGCGGTCTTGACCAACTCGGGCACGAAGAACACGCCTTGGCGGTCCAGCTCCTTGTAGAGCTGTTTGACGCCCTCTTGCCACAACTCGGGGGCCTTGGCCTTCCACACCTGGAAGTACCAATTCTCGGGCTCACCCCGAGATCCGACGAACTCGTGGAACTTCGCCGGACGCTCCGAGGGGTGAATCCGTCGGGTCTCTTTGATGAAGGCGAACACGGCGTTGCGGAGATCGGTCTCGAACTCGACCTCGCGGAGCGGGTGCTCCGGCATAGCCCGCCCCTTCGAGGGGCCTCGCTTCAACTCCTGGCGGAGCTTCTTCATCCCCCGCGACCGGAACGCGGGCATCTCGAATCGTTTTTCCTTCGAGGCTAGCCCCGCGTCCTCGTGGAGATTGTGGGCGAGGCGGAGGGCGTCTTGTCCGAGGTGCATCGTCTCGTGAATGAGAACACGCTCGATCCGGTCGATCTCGTCGGTGAAGACGGCGGTCGTGTCGGCGTACTTCCGCCAGATCCCGACTTCTAGCTGCATTTTGTGAGGGTTCCATTGACCCCCACGGCGCTTCTTGCCCTTGAAGTCGAGGATAGCTTTGAACTTGTCGAATCCCTTGCTCTTGAGGATCGCGGCGACCGTCTTCTCGAACATCGCCGGCGAGGCCGGGGGGAGAATCATCGCCTCTAGCTCGGAGAGGGTCACGCGGCGACGCTTGTAGTGCCCTTGGGGCTCCGCCCCCGAGAAATCCATCTCCCCGGCGTGGAACAGGTGGGTGATGACGTTGTGGAAGTCCCAAAACCCTCGGAACCCGTCGGTCTCGGAGCGGTCCGACCCGGCCCATGTCGCGAGTGACCCCGCCTCCTTACGAACCTCGGCAGAGAGATAGTAGACGTGGTCGACAGCTTCCCCGCCCGTGCCTTGGGTTTTCTTCAACCACCGAAAGAGCTTCTCGGCCCCCGCGAAGTTGCGCTTCGCCGCTTCGATGGCCTTCTCGACGTTCTCGTTCTCCTTCACGACCCGCTTGTTGAGCAACTCGGGGTTGAGGTACTTCCACCCGGAGAGGTCGATCGGGAACGTCTTGGAAGCGCTCGTCTTGTATCGCCTCGGACGAGTCGCCCCGAACGCCTTGCACGCCTTCTCGACTTCCTTGAGCTGGCGGAGCTGCCGCTTGAACTGGTCGGCCTTCGGGAACCGCTCGACCGCGTATTCGACCTCCGACATCTCGCTCTGAATGTTCCAGAGCGTGTGCATGGCGTACTTTTGTGCCATCCACTCGAACACCGGCTCGAAGACCTTGGGTGGCGGGTCGAAAATCCCCGCAAAGCGTGCCCATTCTTCGTCAGAAGCGAGCCTCGGCCTCTCGATCTCCCCCCGGAGCGTCTGAAGGTAACCCGGACCGAAGTCGCTCCCCTTGGCCCTCGTTTCGTCCACGTAGGCGTCGAACCCGATCTCTCGGGCGTGATCTAGGTCCTGGCGCCCCCACGCCCTCACCTCGTCAACCGTGAGGAACCCCATCGAACGAACACCCTCGGCGGTCTTCGCGGGCGGAGGGGTCCGCCGGAACTGCGCCATCGACGTGGCAGCAGGAGCGCCCAAGGGGATCTTGTGGACCTTCGGGAGCCCCCACACCTCCAGCTCCGTCACGACCCACTCACCCCCCGGCACCGGGGCGTCCCAGGTGGCCTCAGGGCCGTCCAGGTACGCAACCGTCGTGTGGGGTTGGTACACGAGGGGGAACCCGTCCTCGACGCCGTGGCCGGCGTCCAGAAGGGCCTCACGGAGACGATGCCGGAGGTCGGAAAGGTCGTCGTCGAACCGGACACGGTTGATCGCACAGCGTCCGTCGCGGAAAGGCTGCTCGAAGTAGTCGATCCCGGTGTGGTACGCCCGCGTAGGGCGCCCCCATGACGCAACGGCGGAATGGATGATATCGAGGACCTCGTCTTGGCGGTCGAGGTCTACTCGTCCGAGGTAGAGGAGGGTGACGTGGGGCGGGGACCGATCCTCATCACCAAGGGGCGAGAACCCCTCCGCGACTTCCGGAGGGAGACGAAACCCCGTCCAGACTTCGGTGCCGTCGCCGGTTTGCCATTCGTGCGCTGCTGTGTGGAGATCCTTCGGATCCGATCCCCGTAGATGCTGCGCCCACGCTTCGGACCCCTGCAACCGCACCCCATCATCTTCCTCCAACGCCGCCCATGCCGCCCGGAGTTTCCGGTTGAACTCAAAGTCGTTGATCGATACCGAGTCCTTGGCGAGCTTCACGGTGCCGTCCATGATCGGACGGGTGCAAAACGTCCATACTGACTGAAGCTCTTCGGGAGTCGCCGACCGTCCCCAAGCGCTCTTGTACGCCTCGTTGATGCGCTTGAGGGCCTCGTCCATCATGTCGGCGGGACCGTCCCCCACGTAGGAAGCACCGTCCGTCGGGTCGGTGCCGGGCACGGCATTCATGAGCTTGCCCTTGTCGACGGGCGGAGGCACCTCTCGACCCGTCTCGGGATCGACCGCCCACCACCCCGCCGTTTTGAGGCGGCGGAGCACTTCTCGCATTTCGTGCTGTGCGATGAGCTTGGCGATCCGAGTGCTCACGTGGGTGACCTCCTACCCCTACCCATCGTATAGGGCTAGAAACGATCCCCACCCTCGTCCGGCTTCTCGTACTTCAACCCGAGCTTCTCCGCGATGAGTTGAGCCACGTCGGAGTTCTCGACGATCGTGTCCCCGGCCCGCGAGTAAATGCCCCTCATGACCTCGTTGAAGGTCGGGTCGTTCAACGTGAAAAGATCGCGTTGGAGCTTCTCGTAGGTCGTGACCGGGTCGATGTTGAGGAGGTCGAGGATCACGTCGATGTCGATCGACCCCTTCGAGTAGAGGTTGAAGAGGTGGTCGAACGTGTCCGCCGAGTCTCGTACCGCGAGGCGCGTGAACGAGAGCTTGGGGGTCACGACGTACTCGATGTCGTCCTCGTCCTTCTCGACGAAGCCCATGCGTTCGCACATGGGCTTGAAGAGATACTCCTCGACGAAGTCCTGGAGGATCTCGCGGAAGAGCATGTAACGAGTGTTGATCACCTCCAAGTTGATCCGGTCGCCCGAGTAGCTCGACTCGCCCGACAAGAGGCTCTCAGTCACGCCAAGACCCGCGTAGAGCTGGCGGTCGGTGAGGTCGTATTCCGAGGAGAGGTCGAGGAGACGTTGATCGGCCCCTTGTTCTTCCCACGTCACCGGGAAGTTGGTGACCAGGGAGAAGTCCGGGTCCATGAGAGCGAGGTCGACTTGCTCGCGAAGCTCCTCGACTTGCTCCAACGACAAATCCTCGCCGTACACGATCCGGTAGGGGGTCATGTGGCGAGAGGCGATGCTCGTTTGGGCTTGCCGCAGCTTGTCCCGGTACACGAGGACCCGGAGACATCGTTGGAGGATCGACTTGCCCCGCGGCTCGTATTGCGACTTCTTCCGAGCCATGTAGTAGCAGAAGGAGCCGGCCTCCGGGTCCGTGTTCAGCGGGATATTGTCCCCGTTGTGGAGCGCCTCGATCACGTCCTCCGGCATGGACTCGACGATCTTGGCAGCCCGGACGTCGCCCATGGCCGCCTTCTGAACGATCGCCTTGGTCTTGCTATCGGGGACCAGCTCGATCAACGCCTCGTCCGTGAACGGGAACGATTCCATGTGGATTTGCTCGGGAGGCAGGATCCGCACCGCCGACCACCCCGAGTAATTCTTCTTGAGCCACTTGACGGCTTCCTCGTTGGCGTTCTCCCTCTCCGACCACTCCTCGATGACCTCGCCCTCGGCCGTGACCTCACGGTAGACGTCCTCAGTGATCTCTCGGGGCATGTCCGGCGACGTGTCCTCGGCGAAGATGAACACCTCACCGAGAAGCCAATACTCGTGCGAGATCTCCATGAGCAGGTGAAGGAGCCGGATCGCCTTCGCCCACCGGTTGCAGAACCGGAATGCCTTCTCGGCGATCTCGCGGTTCTTCGCCTCCGGCATGCGGAGACGGATCTTCGAGAGAGGCAACTCACCGTGCTGGTCGATCGCTTGGCCCACGAAGGGGTCGTTGTCGTAGAAGAAGCGGAAGTAGTTGCGAAGCTCGTCGAGCGATTGGGGAAGCTCGAGGAAGTCGGTGCTCAGCTCCGGCGAATAGAAGTTGCCACCCGAGCCGATCGTGGTCCCGAAACCACCCCCGGCGACGCCACCCCCGATCCCGCACACGTTGGCCCGCATCATCCGCATGGCGGAGGTGATCACCTTCTGCGGCTTGCCGACCTTCACGCCCTTGGACGGGAGTATGGTGCCGACCTTTTTGATATGCTCGGGATCGTTCTGCCTAGCCATCGTCTACCTCCGATCCCGATGCCACCCCGGATACTTCTCGTTCTCCGGGACGAGGTCGGGGTCCGAGCCGTAAGGGGAAAAGCCCCGACCTCGACTCCCCCCGAGGACTTGGAGAGCGTGGGACAAACGGCGCTTGAGGGCTTCCGCCTCTCTCTTCTCCTTCGGGTCACTCGCCCGAGAGCACGCCGCTACCGCCGCCCGAAGAGCGCGTCTCGCACCCTCGAGATGCGGCCGGACCTCACGATCGATCCCTCTTCCCATTGCCCTTCTCACGAGCCCACGGCTCCCGCTTCGTCAAGTAGCCCTTCTTGTAGGCGACCTTCAGGATCTTCTGAAGAAGGCTAACGTCACGGATAGATCCGCGAAACACCCGCTCCCATGAGCCGCCCGCTCTGGAGAATACCCGCGAAACCCGATCGAACTCACTAGGTATTTCAAGGACTTTGCCGTCGAGGATCGTCTTGAGCGTCCGTTTGATATAACGATGGTCCGCCCGCACGGGGGTCCGGGGGTCGAGGATACTCACTAGCGACC
>Ga0180438_10006460_pt1 | contig 15850 bp, 14 predicted proteins | sample SS_ome_12_FD_132455 | JGI IMG/M metagenome (GOLD analysis project Ga0180438, IMG submission 132455) | Hypersaline lake sediment archaeal communities from the Salton Sea, California, USA - SS_3_D_2 metaG | ecosystem: Environmental > Aquatic > Non-marine Saline and Alkaline > Hypersaline >...
CTTTTACCTCTTTGTGATGTTAAATTATACCACAAAAAAAGGGGGAGGTAAGCTCTAAGTGTTAAGATGTTTAAATAGAGAGCCTTTTAAAGGTTCTAGATAGTATAAATTTGACATTACACTTAAAATAGAAAGGAGGAAAAGATGAAATTATCAAGCATCAAGGAAAAATTTATTGAAAAAGAGGTTTTGATCCTGTTGATATTCGTATTTATAAAACTCTTTATTCATCTTTTTACCAATGCGTTTGCCGGTTATGGTATTTTTAGGGATGAATTTTACTACCTGGCCTGCAGTTTTCGTTTGGATATTGGATATGTTGATCAACCCCCCCTGTCGATTTACCTTCTTACTCTTAGCCGTCTGTTATTTGGGGCATCACAATTTGCCTTGCGTTTGTTTCCCGCGGTGGCCGGGGCGCTGACCGTGCTGTTCACGGGATTAATAGTGCGGAAAATGGGCGGCGGAAAAACGGCTGTCTTCATTGCTTCCCTGGCAGTGATTGTTGCACCCATCCTCCTGGCCATGAACAACTTATATTCGATGAACGCTTTTGATATCCTGTTGTGGACCATTGCTGTGTTTTTGCTGACACGGCTCTTTAAAGAAGAGAACCCGAAACTGTGGATTCCCATAGGCGTGGTGGTGGGCCTGGGTCTCCTGAATAAGATCAGCATGGGCTTTTTTGCAGTGGGTTTATTCACAGCGGTCATCCTGACAAAACAACGAAAACATCTGACCACCCGATGGCCTTATCTGGCTGCTCTAATTGCGGGTGTACTTTTCCTCCCTTATATTATCTGGAACCTGATGCATGACCTGGCCCACCTGGAGTTTATCCGGAATGCCACCCATTATAAATACGCAAGTCTTACACCCATTGACTTTATACTGGGGCAATTGCTGGTGTCAAATCCGGTTACGTTACCCGTCTGGCTGGCAGGTTTCTATTACTATTTCTTCTATAGGGAGGGCCGAGCGTTCCGGCCGCTGGGAATTATTTTTGTAACAGTGTTTCTCATTTTTATCATCAATGGTCACAGTAAACCCGAGTACCTTTCGCCGGCCCATCCGATCCTGTTTGCGGCCGGGGCAGTCCAGATGGAACGATTCGCTTTGAAAAGGGTTATGGCATGGTTGAAGGTCGCACTCCCGGTCGTGATGGTGATTGGTGGAATCGTAACAGCGCCGTTTGTTTTGCCCTGTATGCCCGTGGAAACCTATATCCGTTATGCCAAAGCCATTGGCATAGCCCCGCAGTCGAACGAAGCCAAAGAACTGGCGGAACTGCCGCAGCATTATGCCGATATGTTCGGATGGGAGAATATGGCGAAAACGGTTTCAACGGTTTATATGTCGCTGTCGCTGGAGGAAAGGGAGAAAACAGTGATTTATGCCCACAATTACGGTGAGGCCGGGGCCATTGAATACTACAGCCGAAAATACCAACTCCCTCCGGTGATATCGCCTCACAACAATTACTGGATATGGGGGTGGAACAACAAAGACAACGATTATAAAACAATCATCATCATTGGTGGAAGAGAAGAAGATCATTTATACTCCCTTGAAACGGTGGAAAAAGCAGCGGTCATCAAATGCCAATACTGTATGCCTTACGAAAATAATCTGCCCGTGTTTGTGGGACGAGGCTTGAAGCGGTCCCTGGAAGAAGTATGGAGTTCGGATAAGAACTATAATTGACTGGCGGAACAACGTTCACCTTTACCTTCTATTGATATTTTAAAGTACTTCTATTACAATATAAACAGTAAACAAATGAGGTGCCGAACCAATGGTTGATACTATTTTAATCAAACGCCGTGTCATTCGATGGCTGATTGTTTTTATTTTTGCTACACTGATTGGCCTGATGAATTTCAGCATCATTATGACTGAGAAGATGGCCAGTCGGCATCCCATACCGTTCCAGTATCCATTTGTCCATGAAATGACCGGGGCTTATACGGTACTTGTCTTGTTACCCTTCCTGTTGTGGTTTTTTAAAAAATATCCCATGACCCGTAAGAATCTACTAACGCATATCCCCTTGTATGTATTGGTGTCGGTCCTATTCGGCACCTGTCATACAGGGCTGATGTGGTTGAGCCGTAAACTGGTATATTGGCTGGCGAATATGGGGCCCTTTGATTATGGGCGGATGGACTACCGGCTGCTCATGGAGTATCATAAACAGTTGATTGTGTTCTGGTTCATCTTTGGAACGGTTTTTTTTATCCGGTATGTGCAGAAGAACCAGGAAGAGAAACTCCGGGCGGCTCGATTGGAAGAGGCATTAACAAAAGCCCGCTTACAGGCACTGCAAATGCAGCTGCATCCCCATTTTCTCTTTAACACCCTGAACATGATTTCATCGATAATGTATGAAAATGTAAAGGCAGCAGATAAAATGATTGCCAGCCTCAGCGATCTTTTGAGAATCACATTGAAAAGCACAAATCGAGAGGCGTATACACTTGAAAAGGAGCTGGAATTGCTTAATTTGTATATTGAAATAATGAAGGCACGGTTCAGGGACAATCTTGTTATCCATTTGGATATAAACAGTAGAACACGAGATGCCTTGGTTCCTGGTTTCATCCTGCAGCCGCTGGTTGAAAATTCCATCAGGCACGGTATGGACCATTTGAAAACCACTGAGATACAGATTACCTCTCGAAAGAAGAATGACAGGTTGGTACTTATGGTTAAGGACAATGGTCCGGGCATTTCCGGGGATGCCCAGCAAATTATCGAAAAGGGCGTTGGGCTGTCAAATATAGTCGACCGCTTTGAAGAACTGTATGGAACCGATTACAGTTTCCAAATGCAAAATATCAATGGCGGAGGGCTTCAAGTGGTCATTGATATCCCGTTCCAACCCCGCAGTGAGGAGTAATGCGGTTGAATTAAAAGTCAATATTTGTTGTGAAAAATTGGTTCGAAAATCGCAAAATGAAAGAGATAAACATATTGATTGTTGATGATGAACAACCTGCCAGGAAAAAGATTCGTTCCTATTTAGCAGAAGAAGCGAATATTCATTCAATTGCAGAGGCAAAAGATGGTATTGAAGCTGTTCAATTCATCCAGGAAAAAAAACCTGATCTTGTGTTTCTGGATATCCAGATGCCTGGGATGAACGGATTCCAGGTCATCGAGGCTGTGGGGATAAAAAATATGCCTGCGGTTGTGTTTGTTACAGCGTATGACCAGTATGCTATTGATGCGTTTGAGGTACAGGCTGTGGATTATCTTTTAAAACCTTATGACCAGGAGCGTTTCAGGAAATCCTTTAACCGTGCATTGGACCAAATAGAGAAAATTGGGTCAGGCAAGGAGAGTTCCGCTGCTGTTTCTGTTATGAGACTGCTTGAAGAGATAAATAAGGAGAAGCAGTATCTTCAGAGGATCATGGTAAAAAGAGGTTCCAGGTTCTTTTTTGTGAAGTCCAATGAAATCATGTATATTTCGGCAGATGAGAAATATGTAAAACTCCATACAGCAGAAGATACTTATCTTATTCGTGAAACCATGAGCCGAATAGAGCGGCACCTGGACCCTGCAGTGTTTGTCAGAATACACCGTTCCTATATCGTTAACATCGATTTTATAAAAGAGATACAACCATGGTCACACGGGGATTATATTGTTATCCTGAAAAACGGAGCAAAGCTCAACCTCAGCCGCCGTTTCAGTGAACGTTTGTTGGGTAAGTTTTAGTCACTTTGGAATGAAATTTTGCCAGGAAATGGTAGAAAATAAAATTACAAACCACAAAATACAAATTACAAACAAATCCCAAACCACAAATTACAAATTACAAACCTGAACTTAAAAAACCTCTTTGAAATTCTATTGCAATTTTAAAAGGTTCTTAAAAGTTTATCAGTACTGTTTGTAATTTTGGATATTGGAATTTGTAATTTGTAATTTCCAGACAAATCCATCTTAGGATCATGTTCCGGCTTGTCTGGTTTGTCATTAGGCTCGTATTATTGGTTAAGAATTTCATTTGAGTTCATGCGTTTGATAATGTTATCGTAGACGTCGGCAGTACCAGGGATGAGGAGGAAGAGGGCGTTCATATAGTCTTGCTGGTGTTTACCGAGTTCCTTTTTTGAACCACCCATGCTCTTGATCTCAGCAGCCAGGGTTCCCTTATCCATCTCGAAATCTAAGTCGGAGAGGGTCCTCGTCTTATCATATATCTCACCCACACCATCACAGATAGTTTTGATCTTCTCTTCCGTAATCCCGGGGTATTTAAAAACCAGCAGCAGCTCAAGCTTCTTAAGCGCGCGTGATCTGGCATAGTGCCAGTATGCTGTCGGGATTTTCCGGACTGCACGGAGTATTTCGATCTCCTTTTCACCGCTTGTCGCCTGTCCGGCGCGGATAGGGTCGCTCAGATCCTTGGGTGGTGTCAGGCAGCATGTGAAGGTTCGCAAGATTTCTTTCTGACTATCTGTCAGCAAACGATCCACCTTGGGCGAGAGGGTTTTGAGTTTTAACATTCCCCTTTTACCGAAGACACTACTCATGTGCGCGAAAAATGTCTCTTTCTCACGGCCAGTGAAAGTAGGGCATGATGTTTTGTTGATCGCTTCCATGATTTTTTTGTTAGAACGGATGTCTGGGATTTTGGGCTCTGTATGGCAGCGGAGGCAGCTTGACCTGGCCCATTTACTCTCTCTAAGAGAGTGACGGATGACAGACGACTCGATGCCCCTTGCCCTCACTACTTTTTTTTCAAGTTCATCCGGCACTTTCTTACCGGAGATGATGTATTTACGTACTTCGAGATACGTGTCTCGTACTTCTGCCAGGTCCGGGCGGTATTTTGCCTTTAAGACCGGAATTTTTTCGGCCACAGCCTCCACCTCCAGTGCCATCAAACGGAGTTGTGCTGCCTGGTCTTGGGTGAGGTTCATTCCATTAACAGCGTTTATACTTGAAAGGTGAAGTAAGAGGTATATCATGCCGCGGGCTTGTTCATCCCAGGTTGCCTCCTGGTAAAATCGGTTCTCCGAGAGGGCTCCGAAAGAGGGAATGGCTGCGAGCATTATCGCGGCAACTATGGATATAATGGATAACCTTTTCATAATAAACTCCTTGCTGTAATTTTTTTATACGATTTACACTATTTAAACATAATAAAGCAGGATAACTTGCAAAAAAAATGAAAAAACAATGGGCTGAAGGGTCTTAAATAGAGGTTTTTGGAGGTTCAGGAACCTTTTTCCTCAAAAAAGGTTCTTGGCCGCCGGAGGCAATAGTTAAGGGATAAAAAAGAGATAGCTAAGTTGGATGGGCAGGGTTAAGGACTTTTTAATCTCTTTTCTTCCTGCCCATCCGGTGGCCCCAAAAGATCCGGACCAGTTCCATCCACAGGATGCCACACCCGGTCCGGTATATAGTACCAAAAAGCAATCAAAACAACCTTTAACATTAACAATAAGTCAATCGTATTGCATTTGGCGCATGGCACACTTTTTTGCCTCCAAAATTTCATCTTGTTTCTAAAAAAAATCCGAGCCTATATTCTCGGACGATTTTTTAGCTTTGTTGAACTATACTATTACCTTAACCTTAAAAAAAATTATAAAAAAGGAGAAAATAATGACTTTAAAAAAAGCAAAAAAAAATTGGGGTACCTTGTGCTTGGTTTTTGATGAAGACCAATTGAAGATCCAAGCCATGGCAAAGATACTTGGCGGAGATGAAGGTGACGATGAGGACGAGCCTGATCCGAACCCCTAACTTTTCTTTTAAGGAGAAAATGATGACTTTAAAAAAAACAAAAAAAAATTGGAGTACCTTGTGCTTAATTTTTTATGAAGACCAATTGGAGGTCCAAAGCATGACAAAGATACGCGGCGGAGATGAAGATGAAGGTGAGAGCGAGCCTGATCCGAATCCCTAACTTTTCTTTTATTGAGAAAATGATGACTTTACAAAAAACAAAAAGAATTTTTGGTACCTTGTGCCTGGTTTTTGATGAAGACCCATTGGAGATTCAAACCATGGCAAAGATACGTGCCGGATGCTCCACGTCACCACCTCCGCCTCCAGATGAACCTGATCCTGAAGATGAAGATGAGGACGAGATTGATCCAAATTTATAACAGTTTTATTTCCTGAACGATCTTCAATATTTAGTAACCATCGTTGTGGATTAAATGATTTATCGAATATCAAAGGTCCTCTGGTGTAAGTCCAGTGCGCTTAGCAATGCGTGCAAGCATTCGGGGACCGATCAGCCAGAACGCGCAAAGCTAAGGCCTCGACTTTGGTGATTGCTTCTTCACGACTTTTACCATAGGCCATAACGCCAGGTAGGTCAGGAAATTCTGCAATTCATCGGCCGTCTATTTCACGTTCAAGTTCGATATTCATGAGCAACACCTCCAGGAAAATAAAAGCTACCAGAGATTAGTAAAAAAATCAAGTTCTTAGTTGAAAAAAAATAAAAAAATCAACGGATGGATTTAATACCACATTAAAGAATGAAAAGGAGACATGCGGTACGCCCTCAGTACAGGTAACAAGTTCAATTTATTTAATTTCGGTAATATGAAGTGACCATTCCTCTTTATCCAGGTCTTCGATGAGCTGGTAGACCTTTCCATTGGCTATTGTGTAGGGGAATAAGTTGATGACATCCCTTTCAGAAAGAGGCAATAATGTCTTCTTCAATAATTTCCCCTCTAAATCGTAGATATAAATCTCACTTTTGCCTTGCTTTTTCTTATAGGGGATGGCATATATTTTTTTGTCCGCAATATTAATCTGCCTTATGGTTGGAAAGTATTTTGGAAATTTTAGGTTTTTTTTTATTCGTTGATAAACCGCGGATTTAATAAGTATAAAAAAATCATGTATGGCTTTTTTATGTTGTTCGGTGACTTCAAGTTTGTCGTAATTCGGTTCTATTGAGCACAATTTTTCCCCGTTTTTGTTAAAGATATGTATTGCTTCGAAATATTCTCCTTCAACAATTATCCTGTCGTAGTGTGAGTAGCATAAAGGCCTCCTCAGCCTTGCCTGCAAAATGATATTGACATCCTTTCCAAACTGGAAATAACGTTTTTGCGTTATAAGCTCTTTAATTTTTTTGAAATGGGAGTCGTAAATACTTGTTGTCGAATACAGTGTTTTGTTTTCGTCCATCCATCTTTTTATCCCTACAAATTGATCTCCGTGGGGGAAAAGTTCAGTATGAATGTCAGCATTTATCTCTTTTATATATTCCCCGTCTCTTGTAAAGTATGAAAGCCTTTGTACACTTTTTACCAGGAGATAATCCGGTTCTACATTTATAGATATTTCAAAGATACCGGGACGCGGCCTGAACTCCTGGGGGCCCTCTCCTTCTTTACCTATTTTTCTCTGCAATTTAAAATCTTTTGTTGAATAGATATAAATGCTGGTATATTGAACGATGTAGATTTGACCGTTGTCCACAACGATTGATTGAGGATCGCAAATTTGAGGAAGTACTACTGATTCCCTGGCAAAAATAGGATTTAATAAGACCAATGCCAGCAAACATAAAACAAATTTTTTCATCATATTAACTCCTCATTCGTACATCACAATAGTTTTTTGCCAGGTGCTGCATAATGCCCCATCAAGGTTTAATCCTATCTAGGAATTACAGGTCTAGCTCCCTTTTATGGAGTTCCCACTTTTCATTATCCAGGTCCTCAAATAATTGATAAAGTTTACCATTGGAAATTGCGTAAAGATAGGGATGAAATCGATCCTCTTTTTTGAGAGGCAAAAATACTTTTTTTAAGAACTTCCCGTTCAAATCAAATATAAAGCATTCGGAGTCTTCTTTTTCCGTTTCCCACATAATTGCATAAACTTTTTTGTCACGAATAATTAGTCTTTGAATTGCCGGGAAGTAAGTGGTAAATCTTAGCTTATGTTTAATTTCTTCATACCGGGTGAAACGAAGCTTAAGACTCTTATGGTAATCTGCTTTATCTTCTTTTGTAATCTTTTTTAACGGGTAATCTCTCTTGATGGTATATTCAAGTTTCCCATTGCTATCAAAGACCCAGATAATAAAGTCGTGATCTGCAGTGATAAAAATTTTATCATAGCCGGTATAATAAAATAAATTGTCTTTAAAGCGAACAATATATTTTGCAGGGGGTGAGCTGAAAAATTCTCTTCTGAAAATTTCCCTGAGTTTTTTGAAATTAGAATCATAAATATTTATTGTGCGAAACTCTTTTTTACCCTCGCTGGCCCAACCTCTTCCAACAAAATTATTGCCTACGTACAGGAAATTACTCCCCTCTATATTCCCTTTAAGTTCTTTTATAAGTTTTCCGCTCTTTGTAAAAAACGCTGCCTTTACTGCATCCGTTACCTGGATTTTATCGTAATCCGGTTGAATATTCACCCCAATTTTATTTACCACTGTGAATTCCCCCGGCCCCTCACCTCTCCTTCCAAATTTCTTTATCAACTTGAAATCTTTCAATGAGTAGATGTAGACGCTCACGGTTTCGGATATATAAAAACGGTCCTGATCGACAAAAAATGTCCATGGTTTGTTGATTTCCTGTAGGGCTGCCACCTTTTCAGCAAAAGCCGGGCTTACAAAAGTAAGCATTAAAATAAACAATATAATTTTTTTCAAGCGCCAATCACCTTATTGTAATCTTAAATGCAAATTATATTAGAATTGAATTTATTTCTCAAGAGAAAATTTTGTAACTATTCAGTTGTTGCAAGTAAAATGCAGTTCATGATTGAACGAGCCTCAGGGAGGTGGCGCCTGTTCCTAAGGCCACCGGACGGGCGAGTGAAACATGAACTGCATGATACATTTTTCTAAAACTGAATAGTTACAAAATTTTAAACATATACCATTATCTTCTTAATTTAACAGTAAACATAAATAAACAAAATTTTTGAAATAGTCGTAATATAGAGATGGCTTCAAAGAAATTTTTTTATTTAAAAATTTGTGTTTTGCTTATTTTATTCACCGGATTGGTATCCATATATATCTTTAATGATATCTCCCGTGACAAAAAGAGACTTTTACTGGGGCAATCCATGTTGATTTCAGGCGATCTGAAGGGGGCTAGCGAATGTTTCAACGCCCTTTCCCGATCCTGGTGGGTGGGGAACCCAGCCCGTCTTGGGAAAATTCTTATAAAAATTCTAAATGGAGAGGAACATCATCAAGATGCGCTGCCTGAAAAATCAAAAATAAAAATCAGTGATTTCCATTTTCCAAAATTACTCTCACAACAACTGGCTTCTGCTGGATATAAGAAATGCCTTGAATTATCAAACATTGGTATATACTATGGAGAAAATAAATCCCGATTATTTTATCCTGCCTCACTTCTTGAGCTTGGAAAAATAGACGAAGCAAGGGATGAATTCTCTAAGTTAGACACGCTGCAGAAATCTTCTGAAATAGGGCAGAGATTTAGAAATACGTTAATGCATATGAAACCAGGGATAAAACAAATTGTAATGGACCGGAACGGTTATATAGTTGGGACAATTAATAACATAAATAGATTTGAATTTACAAAAGACGATTTGTCATTGTTAATCCAACATCAGTTTATCAAAGAAGTGTTAAAACAAAGGGACACAGGTGGAATACGGCTCAGCATCCATCTGGAGCTAAGCCGTATGGCTAAAAAGTCTCTGGGGAATAACAGGGGAAGCATTGTGCTTATCCTGATTAAAACAGGTGAAATTCTGACCGCAGTCAGTGATGAATTAACAAAAAAAGAAATGGGACCTGAATCCTCTCCGGCGTTTGAACAAATGCTGGAACCTGCATCTATTGCCAAACTTATTACAATCACTGCTGCATTTCGTGCAGGATTGAATCCGGACAAAGAAATTTCTTCAATCATCTGTCGGGGTGCAAAATGGTACAGGGGAGGGATACTTTATTGCGGCAGTTCCAAGGAGAGAAATGAAGGTCTTGTGCCTGCCATGGCCACCAGTTGTAATATCTCTTTTGCAGACCTGGGTATAAAAATAGGGTGGGAATCTCTCATTGAAGAGCAGAAACGTTTTGCGTTTGATAGGGTTAGAAAGGATACGTTTTCCTTTGGGAGAATACTGATTAATAATGGAAATGATCGAATGCTGGCCAATCTCTCTATTGGGCTGGAAAACACTGTAACAAATACCGTCCATGCAGCGATGATAGCTGCTGTATTTGGCAGTAAGGGGGAAATGAGGGAGCCGGTGCTGATTTGGGGCTGTGATGGGTTGCTCGGATATTCCCCCCAGTCGTTTAAAAGACCGAAGCCAGTTAGAATTATAAAGAGAGAATGGATACCCCTGATTCATCGTTCCATGAGGGCAGTCACAGAATATGGGGGAACGGCTGAATGGATCGCGCCCTATGATTTCCCTGTTGCCATGAAAACAGGCACTGGCGGCAGTTACAGGAACGGTTTCCACATTAATTATATTGGTTATGCTCCAGCTGACCGGCCGCTGGTGGCTTTTTGTGTAAGAGTGACTCATCAACGGCGTCCTTCTATAGCCAGGCGAAATGGATATGAAACAAATTATCAATTGCTCCAGGGATTACGTCAAAAAAAGTCTCTTTTTCATCATTCATTATTTATCACTCATCATTGAGCTAATCTATACGGCCATTTCATTTTGCAATGTTTGGACCATTCATTCCCATTGATAACATATGTTTTTTGATTTTTTTTTGCCTTCAAAAGCCTGAATTTGAAAAAATGGTGGGTTTCTATTATAATAGTCCATGGCAAATGGAGAAAAAATGAGTGATAAAACGATAAAAGAGATACCTTATGGGATTTCGGATTACGGACTCATCCGGAGGGAGAATTATTACTATGTGGATAAAACCCAATACTTAAAAAAAATTCAAAAGATTGGAAGATACCTATTCTTTATTCGGCCGCGGCGATTTGGTAAATCCTTGTTTCTTTCGGTTATGGAAGCCTATTATGATGTTTACTACAAAGAGAGATTTGAAGAATTATTCAAAGGAACATCGATTTACGATAACCCCACCAGTGAAAAAGGAACGTACCTGGTATTGCCGATTAACTTTTCAGCAGTGGACCCGGCAGCGGATAAACTGAAAACCTCATTTTTAAACCATATTCAAGGCGCCGCATTGTCCTTCATACGAAAATACGCCGATTATTTGTTAACCGACAGGGAGTTCTTTACCAAAACCATAGAAAAAAGTGGATCAGCTTCCGATATATTATCAACACTTATCCGTTTATGCAAAGATTCCCAACAAAAATTTTATGTATTCATCGACGAGTATGATAATTTTTCCAATACGAGCCTCTCCACAGGGGAGAACGCCTATCAAGACCTGACACATGGAGAAGGTTTTTTCAGGTCATTTTTTAATGTGTTAAAAGTCGGTACCAGCGGGATGGATGCACCTGTCACACGATTGTTTGTAACGGGTGTTTCACCCATAACGCTAGATGATGTCACCAGCGGCTACAATATCGGGGAAAATATCTCAATTGACCCGGAATTTAACCGAATGCTGGGATTTACCGACTCAGATGTCAGAGAGATGTTACATTATTATAAATCTGCTGGATTAATAAAACATGATACCGACGACCTTATGGAGATCATAGACAATTGGTACGGGAATTATTTATTTTCAAAGTATTCGAATGCCAATGAAAGATTATATAATTCGGATATGGTTCTTTATTTTTTAAAGGAGTATTTTAAGACTCAATCCATACCTGATGATTTAATCGACAGGAATGTGAGGATCGATTATAAAAAATTAAGACACCTTATTCTTGTAGATGTAGACAGAAAAAAAGGAAAAAGGAAAACTACCAACGGGAATTTCGACCGGTTAAAGGAGATTATAGAGAAAGGTGGAACTTCATCAACACTTGAAAAAGGATTTCCCTTAGAGAAATTGGTGGACTCGAAGAATTTTAAATCCTTGTTGTTCTACCTTGGATTACTAACCATCAAAAACGTCGAAAGGGATAAAATACGTTTAAAAATTCCCAATGAAACAGTGAAACGGTTATATTATGATTATATATCGGAAGCTTATCAAGAGACGGATATATTCGACCTTGACCTCTCTCTATATTCGGACTTGATGAGTGACATGGCCTATGACGGAAAATGGAAACGGTTATTTAAATTTATCACAGACCGAATGCGAGAAAGTATGAGTTTACGTGATTTGATTACAGGTGAAAAATCCATCCAGGCCTTTTTAAATGTTTACCTGGGGTTGAGTAATCTATATATCATTCATACGGAAAAAGAATTGAACAAAGGCTATGCTGATATTGTGATGGAACCCTTTTTAGCCCGGTATGAAGGGATAAAATACTCTTATATGTTGGAGATCAAGTATATAAAGGCAGGCTATAAACCCAGGGATGCTAAAATTCAACAATTAAAAGAAGAGGCAGAGGAGCAACTGAAAAACTACAGTATCGATGAGAAATTCAGGAAAAATATAGAGAAAACCACGTTAATCAAATTAGTGCTGATATTTTCAGGACATGAATCGATGTATATCGGTGCAGTATAGTAATACATTTTGCGCCTGGCACCTTTTTTATCGTTGAATCACGAAGAGACTCGTTTTTCTACCAGCGTGCTGCATGATGCATCTATCTCCTTACAAACCTAAATCACTTGAGCGTAAAGTCTACCCCGCACGTTTCGTTGATGGTGTTGACAAACGCCTCGCGGGCATTCGCCCAAAGATTTGAATTAGCCGCCTCGGCCAACTCTTGAGCCGCATCTTCCCCTTTACGAACCTGATAGAAAATTTTCTCCTCTGGCCTGGCAGAGACCTTGAATGAGCACATGATTTCTTGGCTCTCCATATCCACCAGGTAACCGTCAATTTCGGCTATACCACCCTGAAACGTCTCTTGATCCACCGCGACGACCGGCGTGTAAACCACAACTTTTGCGATGGCCAGATACGCGATGTTCAAAGAGCGCTCGAACTCGTGGACCATATCTTTCCTGGCTCTTTTCTTCAGGGCCGAGGCACTGAACGGACTCGCGTCGCTGGTCCATTGCAAGTTGCGAATCAACTGGTTAGAAAGTAGCAAATCGAGCTGGTCGTTGTCGCGCAGGTCCACGTCCGGGTCGAGCAATTGTGCATACATGACAATCTCTGTATTCGACGCTTCTGGCTCCCGCTCAACGTACGTGGGCTGCGGGTCGAGGTCTTGGACTATTTCTTGCTCACAGACAGACTCGGAAACTTTAGCAATTTCTTGCAATTTACGACGCATTTCAGTGAATTGCGGTTGAAACCGGTTTAGCACATCTTGATTAGTCTCGCCACAGGCTGTCAAAAACAGGAACAGTCCCAGCAATAGATATTTGACTAATAGGGAATCCCTTTTTCCTTTAACCATTTTTTTTCGTCGATTCATTTAAATTTTTCAAAAAACTCCTTATACTGATTTTTTTTCTTTTCCAGGTAGTAAAAACGGGTTTTATAGTCTTTTTGTTTTTCATAGGATAAAATTCTAATTGAATGAGATTGAGAAGTCAACTCATGCTTCGTAGCAGAGCTACTTCGCAGAGTAGCACTCATGCTTCGTGGCGGAGCCACTACGCAGAGTAGCACTCATGCTTCGTGGCAGAGCTACTTCGCAGAGTAACAATACATGCTTTTTTGGTTGATTGAATATATTCGTTATCAATTGACCATTAATTATTGAAAATTCAATGGTATAAATTAAAAAAAATTGGCCTATCCCATTTTTTACCCTTAAAAATATTAAAGAATTCCTTCAATTTAGTCCGGAAAAGGTCTTTTTTTCATCATTCATCGAACCTCATTCATCGAATCAACTCATCATTCCTCATTAAGCTTAGCTATTATAAACCACTTTTGTCCGTGTTTGTCTCGTGTAAGTCTGGGGCTATTTTTTTTCAGCTTTTGGATGATACTTGCATCCACCCAAAAAATATCATTGTGCCGGGTGAAAAAGAGGAATTTGCCATCGGGTGAGAGTATCGGACAATTTTCATTGTGCTCGGTATTGATTTTATTTCCCATATTTTTAGGGGTTGTCCAGTTATTTTTTTTATCCCGGAAACTGATGTACAAATCCCCCTGGCCAAAACTGTCCGGTCGATTAACAGAAAAGATCATATAATCTTCATCCGGCGAGATGAGTACATCCCCTTCGAACAATTCACTATTGATCACATCGCCAACGTTTTCCACTTTCTCATAAACACCGTTGACCGGTTTTGAACGGTAAATATCCCTTGCTCCGATACTATCTGACCGTATGGATTGAAAATACATGGTCCCATCTTTGGTCACAGAAGGGTAAAATTCTGCTTCTTCAGAATTGATGGGTGCACCCAGATTCCAGGGTTCGGACCAGCCCTCTTTGATTCGTTCCACCACCCAGATATCAAAATCTTTTTTAGGTTCTCCTTCTCCTTCCAGGGGGCGATTGGAGCAGAAAAAGAGTCTCTTACCATCAGGGGAGATGAAGAGATCAACGTCACTGTATAAACCTGAAAAAGAAGCCACCCGGGGGTTGGTCCAACGATTATTTTCCTGTTTCATCACCACTATTTTCCATTTCATTGGACCGGTTTGGACGGCAAAGTAGAACTCCTTGCCATCCGGTGTAAAGACTGAGTTTAATTCTCTTTTTTCAGTGGACACGACCCCTGGAGCAAACAATTCGGGTGTTAGGCCAGGTTTTTTTTGTCCCAGGTATTCTCCTTCCAGGACAGGCTGCTTAATGAATTCTTTTTTTGCACCTTTGGCAATCAGCAGATCAACGATTTCCTGGTGCCCCTCTCTGGCAGCGACGCCAACAGGTGTACCACCGCGTGAATTTTGAGCATTTATATTTGCTCCTTTTGAGATCAAAAATTCCACCATATGCTTTCGGCCATTTAATGCGGCCAGGAGTAGGGGGGTACTGCCCATTTGGTCTTTTTCATGGATGGAAGCCCCCTTTGCAAGCAATAATTCAACAATATCTTTATGATCACCCAGTACGGAAATTAACAACGGTGTATTACCTCTCTTTTCCTTTACATTTAATAGTGCTCCTTTTGAAATCAGTAATTCAACAACATCTTTGTGTCCCTGGCTGGCTGCCAGGTGGAGCGGGGTGACACCGATAACATTCGTATTGGAGTTGATCTGTGCTCCTTTTGAAATGAGTAGCTCAACCAATTCCCTGTCACCAAATAAGATGGCAAAATGGAGCGGACCAAAACCTTCCTTATTTGAAAGGTTCACATCGGCTCCCTTTTGCACCAGGAACTTGAAAACAGCTTTCTGTTGGGAGAATGCGGCTTGCATCAGTGGTGTTCTGCCATATTCACCTCGAGCGTTTAGCAGCTCGGGGTTTTTATCTAATATCGATTTTACCAGGTCCAGGTTTCCCTTTTTTACTGCTTCATGGATATCTTCCGCCCATATCGGCATAAAAAAAATCACTAAAATGATCGATAAGATAAGACTCTTTTTAATAGTTCTCATATGATCCTCCTTAAATTTAATCCAATCCCTTTTTTCAATATCTTCAGGATAAAATTTTCCTACCCAATGGTCGTAACTCCAACCGCTTGTTCCGATGAAATATTTCGTTTTACTATTCATTGCCGGGTTATCTCGTCATTTATTCTATCCATTGTTTATTATATAGCAATAATTACTAAATTCCAATATTTGCTAACCCCCCATTTTTTCATTCAGAAGTGCTCCAAAAGTCAATAATATCAGTGATTTTGAGGTATTTTTTTTCTGGAAAAAAGCTCCTTTAAATGGTATAATAAGAAATGGTTAAAA
>Ga0180438_10006461_pt1 | contig 15850 bp, 17 predicted proteins | sample SS_ome_12_FD_132455 | JGI IMG/M metagenome (GOLD analysis project Ga0180438, IMG submission 132455) | Hypersaline lake sediment archaeal communities from the Salton Sea, California, USA - SS_3_D_2 metaG | ecosystem: Environmental > Aquatic > Non-marine Saline and Alkaline > Hypersaline >...
CCTGAAAGAAAAGATGAAATAGAAAAAATAAAAGGCAAACACCAGTTTACTCAGCAAGAAAAGCATAAAATAACAAGCCAAATTCTGCTCGCCGGATTATCGCATGAAGTATCTTTGGAATCAATAGGAAAATATATTGAGCTTTTTGAAAACATTGGCCATTATGAATTAAATGATCAGGAAAAAAAGCAGATCATGAAATATCTGATTGAAAAAAATCCTGAAGAAATGTTTGATATATATCCCAAATTTGGCATAACCAAAAAAGAATTCACTTTATATGTACTGGCAAAAAATCCTGTAATAATAATCGACAACTTGTCTCAATTTGGAATAACTGAAGAGCAGATGCCTATGCTCATTCATGAGTTAACCGTTTATCATCCTGAAGATTTAATAAGGAATATTGACAAAGTAAAATTAGAAAAAAAACAAGAAAGTTATTTGATCAATGAACTTATTGATAAAAATCCAGGTCTTATATTTGAAAATTTAGATAAAGTAAATCGCAGCAAAGGACAATTTATAATGAAAGCAGCACATTCTTGGATGGCCACCAAATGGATGATTAATAATTTTAATGAACATTTTAAAGATGATCCTGTTTTTAATGATTTCAAAGCCAAATTCATAAAAGCATCAATAAGGCATTGCCCTGATCGCTTTGTCACTATTATAGATAATTTTACTTTAACAGATGATCAACAAGAGCTTTTAGTTGAAGAATTATTGGACAAAAAGAAATACGGCCTTATACTTCAATATTTAGATAAAATCGGTTATCCAAAAGATGAATTTAAAAAATTAGTAATCGAATCAGATCCTGTATGGTTAGCGCGTGCTCATGACAAATTCAGGCTCACAGATGATGACATGGAAAAAATGATAAAGGCTGCCGCTGCAAAACCAAATGTCATCCAAGGTCTTTACATTCATACTCATTTTCTGGTAAATCTATCAGCTGAAAATAAACAAAAATTAATTGATTTGACAATTCATCACGCTCCAGAACCAGTTTTTATAGATTATTTAAATAATGATATTGAATTATCAAAAAATCAGTATAACAACTTTATCCATCAGATATCATCAAAATTAACAGCGAAAACTTTAGAACGACTTGATGATCTCGAACTTTCCGACTTTCAAAAAAAATATTTAATTGAAATGGGTATAGAAAAAGCGCCAAATGAATTACAAAAAGTTATGGGTAAACTTCCATTAACTAAAGATAATAAAACAGCACTTACCCAGGCATTGCTAAAAGATTCCCAAAGTTATGAATTGGTATACGAACATTTGGATGATCTTGAACTTAGTGAAAAAGATTTTATTGATATGGTCATTCCGTTAAATCCAAGATGGATGCTATGGGCCATGGATCAGGAGAAACTGGAATTAACTGACGAACAAAAAGATTCATTATTTAGAATTGCTGCAGTACAAACTTCATATGCATTGTTTACTGACTTTATAGAACATTTTGAAATTACATCAAAAAGAAAAAAATTATTAGCTGGACAACTTATTTCAAAGGCTAACTTACGCGTACTTTTTGAAAATCCAGAAAAAATAAACATGTCAAAAGTAGAAGTTGCTAAACTAGCTTTAGAAAAAGGTCAATTTAACTTTTTATTAACCAATAATAATCTATACACTGAAGAAGAATTCCAGCAGTTTGCGCCTGAATATTATTATTACCAGGGTCTTGATTCGCTTAAAGACTTAGCACTGATAGACAAATCAGATAAAAAGCATATACCATGGTATGATTCTTTGCAAAAAATGAAAAAAGTCCAGGCCTTTGCAGATAAAGAAGAATACTGTCCATGGGTAGTAGCACTCACTCCGTTAATAAATGAAATCGAAGACCGCGAAGATATTGATCTTTCTTTAAGAAATAAAAAAGACGGCCAGCTATTTCTTTCTTTTGTTAAGGATTTTGGGCCGTTTAACACTCCAGAACTGCTGTCTACCTATGTTGCTTTGAAAAAAACAAAAAAACTGGAAGATGTACCGCCAAATGTAAAAAATTATTTAATTGAAATCATTGGTCTAAAAAAGCTTGAAAAACTGCCAAATAACGCGGCCATTTTAAATGAAATCAAATTATTTAGATCAAAATTAATGACACAGCTTCTAAAAGATAAAGTACCAAAGAAAATTGACTCAGCTTTAGGTATAGATATTTTCAAAGGCATGCTGGGCACTACTAAATGGGGCCGGTCTGATAATTATGATGATCTATTTTATACCTGGCAAGATACATTCGAAAAAAAACCTGAAGCTGCTAAGCTGCCGAATGGATATAAGGAAAAAGCAGTAAAAATAGAAGCTGAAATATTAAGACCAGCTTTTAGTGAACAAGAATTAAAACAACAAGAAAGAAAAATTCTAGATAGAGAAAAATTAATTGAAGCTTTTAATTATTTTAAAAATGCACTTAAGCAAGGTGTTGAGATAGATGATATTGGCAGTTTTTGGAAAGAAGAAAAACAAAATCTGATTGATTCAATTGATATAAAAATCAAAGCTAATCAAGACCGGTTGGAAACTTTGCCAGAAAAAGCCAGGCCAGGAATTGAAAAAAATATTCAGAGACTAAATAAGGCAAAACAAACTATTGAAAACTCTGTTCTATCCCCAGGAGCTGATGAGAATGAATTGATTGAATTAATGAACAAATTATCACAAATAAAGGAAGCTTGGCCAGCCCTGCATACTTTATCAGTATTTCATCTCAATCAAATATCTGCACAAGGCTGGAAGGAAATTCTAGAAAAAATCAGTCAAGCTCAAGATACGCTATCAAAACAAGACATTGATCGAGTTGGTGACTTAATGATTTTTAATATAAGAGAACATTATCTTCATTCAGATCAAATTCCAGAGCATACTTATCATCAGCCTTTTTCAAAAAATTTGGTTAAAGCGCTTGGATCTTTATGGCAAACCAGCCAAGACCCGGAAAAACATATCCTTTTAAGCGCTCAAAAAAAACTGGATGACATCCAGATCGGCGAAAGAAAATCTGTAGTAAAAACAGAAGTAAATTTTGTGCCACAACGCGGCCTGCTTCGAATATTTGCCGGAGATATTGGCGATGCCTGCTATACCTCACAACATTTTGAACTGGCAAATGGTGAGTATGAAGGAATTACTGCCATCGTATTTGTAACCAACCGCAATAAACCACAGCAAAACATTGAAGGTTCAGTATTATTTATTGAAACCACCACTCCAGATGGAAAAAAGGTGCTAAATGTCAGAGCAAACAATCCACGCGAAAATTTATTGACCAAAGCAGGTCAAGATGCCTTGATTAAAAAAATCCTTGATTATGCAATAGAAATAGCGAAAAAAAGAAAAATCGATATTGTCACAGTCCCTCTGGATAAATCCACAAATTCAAGTTCAAACAGAGACAAAGTATCTGAATATTATCAAAAGCATTTTTCATTAAATCCAAAAGTAGAATTATCAGACGAACCAGAAACAAACTTTAATGGTTATCCCAACTGGAATATTGAAGACAAGCATGCTGTAGGAATTATTTGGGAAAAGAAATAAAATGTAAAAACAAAGCACCACTAGCGCTGCTGGTGACTTTATTAATTCCTTAGTTCGTTTACAGCATCGGGGGTTTGGGGGGCTGATTGCCCCCGGAGCGATCTTTAAACTCTATTGTTGCTTCGCATTTGAAGCCCCCAATGGTTTTTGGCCTGTATTGGAAAAGATAATATTTATATAAAAAAAGAAGCCTTCACGGCTCCTCTTTTTTATTTCAATTAATTTATTATTGTCTTGGCTTAATATCTGACTCAACTTTTTGATTCCAGCTTTCAAAAGCTCGCAGAATCTCAAGCGGCATAGCAAAAATCACAGTATTTGACTGGTCAGAACTTAAATCATTAATTGATTGTAAAGTTCTTAAATGCAATGCTCCAGTAACGCCAGATAGAGTGCTTGCGGCTTTAGCTAAATTTTCAGCTGCCACAACCTCACCTTTAGCTTTAATGATGACAGCTCGTCTTTCTCTCTCAGCCTCAGCCTGTTTAGCAATGGTTCTTTCCATATCACCTGGTAATAAAATGTCTTTTAATTCGACATTATCAACCTTAATCCCCCATTCATCTGTTGCTTTATCAACAATTTCTTTAATTCTTTGAGAAATCGCATCTCTTTCACTTAAAAGCTCGTCTAATGTTACTTCGCCAACAATGTTTCTCATTGTTGTCTGAGCAAGCTGCGATACAGCCCAGAAATAACTTTCAACTTCTAAAACTGCCTTTTCAGCTGAAGAAACTTTCCAATAAATTACAGCATTTACACCAACAGACACATTGTCTTTGGTAATCGCTTTTTGTTCAGGCACATCAACTGCTTTAACACGCAAATCAACTTTTTTCATACTTTGGAAAATTGGAAGTACAATTCTCCAGCCAGGGTTTACAGTACCCGTATATTTACCCATGGTAAATTTTACGCCTCTTTCATACTGATTAACCTGGCGTAGACTGATCAAAATAATGAACAGTACAATGACGATAAGTGGAATAATTGCGGCCATATTTTGCATAGAGCACATATCACATAACATAGAGCAAAAAAGGCTATGTGTTACGTGTTACGTGCTATGTGTTATGTGAATTATATATTAAATTCAGCTTCAACCCAATCATCCTGCTCATCATTCCATTTATACGCCTTTAGGGTATAAACCAGTTTATCTTCAGAATATACATAGTCAACTTTTACATCGCTTCCAGCCCTTCCAGAATATAGGGTTTTTTTATCTAAAACTTTAGGCTTTGTGGTAAATTCAAGGCGCATCTTACCTAAAGGTCCGTCAAATTCAATAAATTCCAAAAAAGCATTTGGAATGTCTTCAATTGGCTCTTTTCCTGAATCTGCCACTTCAAAATTTTTCTGAGCCATTTCTTTTATTTCTTCCCAACGCTCTGGAATCATATGTTTCTTATATTTTAGCAGAATTATTGAAAAAGTAAATAGAATAAAGTTATGATGTTATGATATTATGGTGTTATGAGGTTATTAAGTCATTGCTTTGAATAATATTTATTGCGAAAAATTAGTATTTTCGATATAATAAAGGTACTCTTATCTCCCTCTCTGCCCTCTCCGCCTTATTAAGCCCTCTTAAACCTTCTAAAAAAACATATGTGGAACAAAATTAAAAATTTCTTTAATAAACTTTTCAGAAAAAATATGGCAAAACAAAATCCTAAAGACCCAGAAGAAGAGAAAATTGAAAAACTTGAACAAATCTGGAAAAATTTTCAAAAAAAACTTGCCCAGTTGCGGGCTGAACAGCTTGAAATTATAAAACAATATAATAAAAAACGAGATGAAGAAAAAATAAAAAAAATAGAAGAAGAACTTAACCAATAAATATATGGCAATGCGAGAAACAAATTCACCCCAAGAATCAGCAGAACAAATTAAAACCCCAGAAATGAAAAAAACAAGTGCTGAAAATCTTGCCTTAGCAAGAATTCAGGAAATGGAAACAGAAGTTGAAGCTATAAAAGAAACAGGAACTCAAAAGCCTTACGATAATACTACAAAAAAAAGGCTTGAAAGTATCAGTAAAAAAGCTGAAGGCCTAATGGTTGATACAGCAAAGGAAATGCAGGGCGCTCTATCTGCTTCAGAAAGAGCATTAAAAGCAAAAACCAGACGACCTTCATATATTGATGAATGGGTAGCTGAAAAAGAAAAAATGCTATTTGCCGAAGAAGGCACAGAATATGAGCCTATTCAACGTCCAAAAATTGGAGTTGAAGGATTACAAAGAATGCAGGCTGAGAGAATGGCTGGCTTGGCAAAAATTGGCAAGGTAATGGAAGAAATGGAGAAGGATAAAGAAAAAGGCGCTAAAGGCTTTTATCGTCGAGTTGAAGATTTATACAATGTCCTGCCAGATGAATTTGAAGACACTCCTGAAATTAATGAGCAAATAAATAAAGTATTAACTTATAGCAAACGATTCCTTGATCAACATAGCCGGCATCAAATTCGCCTTTCTGGAGAACAGGTCGATGCAGTTCAATCAATTATAGATATATTAAGCAAAGATAAAAAAGATATAAAAGAAAAATTGACTCCGCTATTTGAAGAAGAAATAGCAGCTTAAATATTTTATATATAAAAACAGAACTATTGCAGTTCTGTTTTGATTTATGCGCTTTTTGGATAAGGTTTTACTTCTTCCAAATTAAATACAAATTTTTTATTAATTCCGTCTAAAACTTTAACAATCAGTTTATTACCTTTTCTATATTTAAACTCTCCAAGATTTTCAGATCTCCTGCCATACATTGGCACTAAAACAAGATCTCCTCTCTTAAATTCATGTACTTCCTCCATTTTCTCCTCCTGATATATTTAAAGCTGTATATACTTCATGTCTTTAACCTTTTCTCCCATATGCATTATTAACCTTTCAATTTTGCCATGCTCAGTCGGCTCTAATCCTGGAATTTTAGTTTTTATTTGTTCAATAAATTTATTATAAATATCTTTTTCAATACCTTGGGCTTCTATTTCAAGCTCTTTTTCTTTTAATTCTACTCCTTTTGCCTTAGAAACAATATTATCAAAAGCCAATTCAATGCAATTATCTTTATCATCACAGTATACAAATATTTTTCTTAAATTGTCAACCTCTATCTTTTCAGTCAGCTTTTCTGGATCAATAATCTTTTTTGTTTGTAAAAAGGGCTTTATATTTAATTTATGTTTTAATAAATCATTGATTTGGTCTTCAGAAATTTTTTCTTCAACTTCTTCTACAACATGCGTGGAATCACCGCTCACTCCTAGTTTATGCTTAAAAGCCACATGGTATTGATCGTCTTTTTTTCTAAAACGATAAGCATACCATTCTTTAATTAAATAAAAATCTGGAGTTTCAAAATATATATCATGAATCTTAACTTCTTTAGTACTTTTCAATTTCAGTCCAGCAATATTTTTCAAAGATTCTAAAACTGATAAAGCATTTTCATTTTTTATTAAAAATTTTGTTTCAATCTCGTAAAGTTTGTCTTTGAAATATTTACTCATAGTTTTATTAGTTATTGGTCGCTGGTCTTGGACGCCGGTTTAGGTAAGAGTCATTAGTCATTAGGTAATTTATCCAATGACCAAAACCTAAAGACCATACTGGCTGCCAGCTCCCAATGACTATTGACCGTAAATCAAATTGACTTTCGAATATTTGTCATCCATTCTAAATAAAATTCTAAATTGTTTAAGGTCGCTAGCCTTTGAGCTAATGGTTCATTAACATAAAATAAATGCCGCAAATATGCTTTTGAATATTTTCTTAAAACCTCAAATTTGCTTTTTTCATTAATTGAAGAAAAATTTTCTTTAAAAACCTCACTTTTAATATTCATTGTAAAGCAGCAGTCTTTTTCAGCTAAATTTTTCTTATCCATTAAATCTTCTATCTTTATGTTTTCATCAACAACATAAAGTCTGCCATGCCTGGCTTCACGGGTTGGAATAACACAGTCAAACATATCAATTCCGCGCTTTACAGCTTCAATAATATTTTCAGGTCTGCCAACTCCCATTAAATACCTTGGCTTGTCATCGGGCAAAGCAGGACAAACCCAGTCTAAAACTTCATACATTTCTTCAGCACTTTCCCCTACTGACAAGCCACCAATTGCATAACCATCAAAATCCAAACTGGAAATTTGTTCAACGCTTTTCATTCTCAAATCCTTATCAATTCCTCCTTGTATGATTCCAAAAAGCGAAGTTTTCTGCTTAGCTTCAGCCAGCTGAGCTTTTTGGTAATATTCTTTACATCTTTTTGCCCATTCATAAGTATGCTCCAATGATTCCTCAAGCTTTTCCTTTGTCGCCGGCAACTCGCAGCACACATCCAAAACCATCATAATATCAGAACCAATTGTCATTTGCATTTCAATAGATTTTTCCGGAGTGAGCATTACTTTTGATCCATCAATATGCGATGCAAATTCCACACCATCTTTTGTTAATTTCCTTATCTTTGCTAAAGAAAAAACCTGAAAACCACCGCTGTCAGTTAAGATTGGCTTATCCCAATTCATCATCTTATGCAATCCACCAAAATTCTCCATTAATTCCTGGCCTGGCTTTAATAATAAATGATATGTATTTGATAAAATGATTTGCGCTTCTAATGCTTTCAAATCCTGATAGGTTAAATATTTAACTGCTCCTTTAGTAGCAATGGGCATAAAAAAAGGACCTTCAATGCTGCCTCTTGAAGTTTCTAATTCAGTTAATCTGGCATTAGATTTTTTAGCTTGTTTTTTTACAGAAAACTTCATAATATTGATTAAAATTATTATATCTGATATAATTAATTATTCAAGTCTTTCAAACACCTAACAGGCTGGAGGAAATATGCTTAAAAGACTTTGGAATACCATTTTAGCATACCCTATTGCTTTTGTCTTGCATGTACCCAGAATGCTTGAAGAAAAAAAAAGACAAGAAGAAAAATTCAAGTTCCCAGGAAGAAATGCAGCTAATAAATTGTGGCAGGAATTTCATCAACAAATTTCTGAAATCGGCTACTGGCTGATTGTCTCAAGTGATGAAAAAACCATTGAGGCTGACCTGATTGACAAAAACGAATCTGATCCATTCAAAAAGCCTGATATTTCAGACTTTGTAATGCGCAGAATCAGGCAAATCATTCCAAACAGATTTTGCGGTTATCCTGTAAACATTAAAGCACGATCAAAAATTTAAAAAAAATGCTATAATTGTAATTGCAGGAGGAATCATGGCAAAACAAACCTCGGTAGACGATGTTTTACCGCATTTCTTAACTGAATTCACACAGGATGCATTTAACTTAGGATATGAACTACAAGCTGAAATAGTAAATAGAACAATCATTGCCCGCATAACCCCAATCTCAAGTCCCTGTGTCAGTTTTCAAACAATACAGGGATTGCTAGAAATTCCTTTTAACGGTTATCCTGTATGCGTGCACCTTGATGTTAAAAACATACAATCCTTTTAGTCCAGATCATTTCTGGGCTTCTTTATTTACGCAAAATTGCAAAAAAAGCAAAAATACAAAATTGTTTTTCAAGCTCTAGGACGCAGGATTAAATTAATCTGCGTTTTTATATTCAACATATAAATTCCATCTATTTTAAAACACTATTTGTTTCCAAATACCACAAATATAAATCAAGTTCTGCTAAATTTAATCCTGCTTTATCCCCTACTTTTCTTAAAACATTTTCAATTTCTAAATATGTTTTTTTATTTAAAACTTTTAGACGTTTTACTAATTTATTCTTTTCTAAAATATCAATAATGTGAAAATCAATAATAGCCACGTTTTTATATCCGATATTTCTCAAAAAATGACTTGCTTCTTTCCATCCCAAACCTTTAATGTTTTCAATCAACCATTCGCGCATTTCAAATTCATCCAACTCCCCCATTAACTTCTTCAACTGATTTTTATACTTTTGGGCTTCTGCAATATAATTTGCTCGTTTGGTATGGAATCTGGCGCCACAGGTCTTTAATAGATTTTGTAAATCTTGTTCAGGCAAATTCAAAAAACCATTACCGACTTTTGCGCAAACTTCTATGCAACGTTCAGCTGTAGAATTAGCAGTCAGGATGCAAAAACATAGCTCTTTGAACACTTCATTATTTGAAGATTGGCCTGCTTTTTCAAATTCTAAAATCCGCTGATCAATTTGCTTTTTGACAGGGGCTTTTTTTAATTTTTGGATTTGATTTAATAAATTTTGCATATGATATTAGCGCGCGGGTGATGCGCGTCGCGCATATCGTAGAGACAGGTTTCAACCCTGTCTCTACAGGCAGGGACACACGTCCCTGCCCACCCGCGCGGACAAAAATGCGGCTCTAATTATCCTAACAGAGCCGCAACAAAATATCAATTAAAACACTTATGTCATGGCTTCGAATCTTTTATTTATCTCAGCCCAATTGACAACATTCCAAAAGGCATCTAAAAATTTACCTCTTTCATTTTTATAATCCAAATAATACGCGTGCTCCCATACATCAACCACCATTAGTAAAGGCAAATTAGGCGTAATGTTCACATTGTGTTTTTCAATCTGCATTAAAACCAGTCTTTTAGTCATTTGATCTAATGCCAAAACTGCCCATCCAGAACCTTCTACGCTAGCTGCTGTTTTTGAGAATTCGTCTTTGAACCGGTCTAAAGATCCAAATTGTTCTTCTAATTCTTTGCCAAAGTTTCCAGCTTCTCCATTTTTACCAACAGCACACATATTTGTCCAAAAAAATGAATGCAGCTCATGTCCGCCCATGTTAAATGACAGCTCTTTTAATATTGACTTAACATTATATTCAGAGCCACTTTTTCTAACCTGATCCAGCATTTTAAAAATTTTATTTGCGCCATTTACATAGCCTTGGTGATGCTTAGTGTGGTGTATTTTTAACTGCTCTTCAGAAAGATAAGGAGCAAGATCTCCATAACCATATGGAAGATCAGGAAGTGAGTATAAATTTGCCATATGTTTATTTAATTTTTATGATTTTTATCAGATTCAAAACTATTGAACTAATACATATTTTATCACAATTTTACCTAAAAATACACAAAAACTCTTGACAAAAATAATAAAACGTGATATAATATAATGAATTATTCACAGGAGAAAATCATGAAACAAAAAGGTGTTTGCTGCTTTTGTCAGTCTGTTCAGCCAGTCGTTTTCAGCCGCAAACCAACTGACACAGAACAAGACCCTATTCTCTGTCAAATCCTGTATGAGCCTTGTGAGAACTATATCATGGCTCCCCATACGATCAATGGATCAAATATCAAATGCCAAGGATCTGGCCAGGAGCCGCAAATCCTGGTGAAAGGAAACTGAAATGCAAAAGGGAACCTGCCACCATTGTGGCCAAAAAGTGGAACTTGAATTCTGTAATCCTCAACCACCTGGAAAAAAAGAACTTCCCGATCCGCACCTGGTATTGAAGAAACACTTCGATCAGTGCGGATACTGCTGCAAGGGCAGCGGCAATATCCCCCGCGAGCACTATGATCCTGTCAGGCAGAGTCTGTAAAACAAACAAAACCACCTAGCTATGCTATGGTGGTTTTCATATTGACAAAAAAAGTAAAAATTGATATAAAAACAGATGGATTGTAAGCAAGGAGGTGTGCATGAAAAAACAATTTGGAGTTTGCTATCTTTGCGATGGACATTTTCCTGTACAAAGAGTTACTGAACCAAATCCTAAAGCAAAACACAAGGCGAGGCAAGACGATTTTGTTTTAACAGATCATCTAGATTCATACAGCAAACAAAAATGTGATGGTAGTGGAGTTGCGCCCAGATGGCTTTTGTCTGTCACATAATTATTAATCAATAAAAAATCCGCCCAGTCATATCTGCGGCGTCTTTTTTTAAACACAAATCAAGAAATCACAAATCCAAATTCCCCTCTAGCTTGCTTTGACTTTCTCAAACTCGTCAAATTATTCGGGGCATCCAGATTATATCTCAATTTTAATCTTTATTATTCAATCTTTCCAAACGAATGTCAATATCTAATTCTTCATCTGCTGCATTTGCTGAAAACATAGTATAAGTGCTATAAATCCCAAAAATTAAAACACCAAGCGCTATGGTCGCTATAATAGCAAAAGCCACTGGAATATTATATCTCATATACTTTTGGTGATTACCCATTACTTATTTTTTATTTTATCATTTTTCATTAAAAAATCAATAAAAAACACAAGATTTTATCCTGCGTTTATTTTTTATAATGGTAAAGGTATTGACCTAGCTCTTCTTCTTTCAATTTTTAAGGAATATAACCATAAATCATCATTAACTTCTTTTTCAAACTGCTTTCTCACATGATCATAATCGCCAATTACTGAAATCAGTAAATATCTTTGCCCTTTGTCATCAAAAATGCATTTACCTGATTTGTATTTAACTGGATTTCCCATTGACACATATGGATTTACAAAACAGGCTCTCAGATCACTTAACAGCTGCGCTTCATCTATTTTTTTTGAAAAAAAATTCTGCTTTTTATCAGGACACACCTGATAATTTGCAAAAGAACTAAAACTTGTCAAAATGATTAATAAAACTGCTGCAATTCTCATCTGTGAGCTCCCTCCCTATTAATATTTATTTATTGTAATCAATGTGTATTAAAAAATCAAGAAAATAAAAAACTGAACAAAGTTTTGTTCAGCCTTTAATTTATTTCTCTACTTTTTTCTCTCCGAAGTCTAGCTGGTAGTTGCCGGAGCCATTGCATAAATCTTCTCTCTCCTTTTTGCTTTCTAAATCTTCTAACCGTAATATTACCATAAATTGTAAGAATAAATTTGCGCAATCTTCGATTTTTAGAATTATAAGGAGGCAGAAGTCCTAAAATGGATCGCTTAATTACTCGGCCCCATGAATAAAACCTAGGCATTGCTCCAAGCATCACTGCTTTTTGCAGCTGCCAGGCTGTAATTAATTTGGGTTCAAACACAGCATGATGAGAGTCATAATATCTCCATGATTTTGAAAGTAATCTATTTCCATTTTCAAGTTTTTGATAAACAATTGAACCAGGTAATGGAGTTAAAATGGAAAACATTACAGTGTCTACTTTCATTTTAATTGCAAACCTGACTGTATCCCTGATTGTTTCCAAACTGTCATTATCACCACCCAATACGAACATGCCATGGACAGCTATTTTATACTGATGAAATACTTTAATTGCTTTTTCTATTTCTTCAACTGTTTGACTCTTTTTCCAGGCTTTTAACGTTTTGGGATTTATTGATTCTAATCCAATAAAAACCTGATTGCAACCTGTCTTTCTAAATAATTGCATTAATTCTGGATCGCGAACAGCTTTGACTGTAGTCTGAGCTGACCATCTGAATCTTAAATCTCTTGCAGCGATAAGCCTTAGAAGTTCTTTTGTCCATTTTGGATTGCTGACAAAATTATCATCATAGAAAAACACTGGTTTCTTTGGCATTAATTTTGTCAGTATTTCAAGCTCATCAGCCACAGCCTCAACCTTGGCACATCGCAAATTTCTACCAAACATTGGTGTTACTGAGCAAAATTCACATCTATACTGACATCCCCTTGTGGCCTGAATGGGTATTGCCTTCATCTTTTTATATCCTTCAATTAATTCCAAAGCAGGAAATGGGATATGATCAAAAACATGCACATCCTGCTCCCGGTCTGGGTTATTAATAACCTTATTTGCCACTTTGTATGAAATACCTTTGATGTCGTTTATATTTCTTTTATTTTCCATCCATTCGATTATCTCAACAATTGTTCTCTCCCCTTCTTTTCTGGCAACAATATCTGCTGGGCCGTTTTCAGTATTCAATGGCTCATCAGATAAAAATGTAACATGCGGCCCGCCAATTATCACTGGCAGTTCAGCATTTTCTTTTTTTATCTTTCTAATAATTTCATATGCCCGCTCTGCTGTACAGGTGATAGTTGAAATTCCGATTAAATCAGATTGGAGAACAAAATTCCAGTCTATTTTTGTCAGGTCTTCGCAATAAATTTTTACTTCATGACCCAGCTTTCTTAATATCGCGCCAATAATTGGCAAACCCAACCTGGGCAATACAAATTTTTTAAACACATGATACCCAGGGGCACCAGGCTCAATCAATGCTATTTTCATTTACTACTCCCTATGCAGATCAAACTGCTCTCCTGTTTTTACAAAGAACTAATTTACATTTTAACACATTTTCTTGAATCCTGTAACCTGGAGCCTGTATCCTAAAATTCGGTTTAAAACAAATTTTAACCCTTCGACTACACTTCGTTTCGCTCAGGGCAAGCTTTTAACTTAATTTAAAAAAACCAGCTCAGTTTAGCTGGTTATTCAATTCTCTTTTGAAGAGCAGCAATAATCATTTCCTGATCATCCCAGTCAGATGCATCCTCCCACATTTCAGCTTGCTGTTCCATTGACAAATCATACTTTAATATTTTTTTTACAACAAACAAATATGTATCAAAATCGTCAAACTGGCGTGCAATTTTATAAGTAATCCACCACTCCACCTTACTATTTGCTGTATTCATCATGTAATGAAAAATTTTAAATCTTAAGCTTTTATCAAGTCTGGCATATCTACAATAAAACTGATACCAATCATTAAAATTGCTGCAGAGTTCCTCAAGTTTATAAAAAGCTTTTTGCCTAAAATCATCAAAGCAATACAGAAATGTCAGCCAGGCTTTCCACCATTGTGCTGGAGTTTGAATCAAAGGCATAATTTTATCAACATATCTATAGCCATCTTTGCTGTTATCAATGATAAAGAGCCAATCTTCAAATGTTTGAGCAATATCAATCATTTTTTCTAAAACCTGCTCTCTAAATTCATTCAAGCCTGGGTCCAAGCCTTCAGGCAAAGCAATTTCTGATGTTTTATACATTTGCCTTAAATTTTTTTTATTATTTCTAGCATGCTTAAATAATTGTTTAAGAATTTCTTGCTTTTCGTCTTCTGAAAAACTATTATAACAAATGAAAACGCTAAGCCAATGCCAAAAACGATGAGCTTTTTCATACATGCGCCTACGCACAAATTCTGTAAATTCTGCATTTTCAAATGACCAAAAGTCTATATTTCTTTCTCTTTCAATTTTCACCCAAAACAGAAAAGGCTTTATAGCTGATTTAATTTTTTTCATTGCTCGCTTGTTTAAATCTGTTTGATCATTAGTAATCATTGCAATTTCAACCCATTGATCTAGATTTAAACCTTTAAAAAATTTTGGATCAAGTTGATTTTCATATACCCGTACAGCAAAGCCAAATCCGAATTTTTCTTGTAGTTGTTCAAATGTCATTTTCCCCTCCTTTTGGGATAAAGAACAATTAATTTATATTACTCATATTCTGGCCAAATGTCAAGCAAAAAAAGGCTTAAAGGCCCTTTTTTGGCGTTATATTGCGTTATTTGGTGTTTATGCCTCAGAAGTAGCTTGTTTTTTACTTTGCCTTTTTAATAAAAAAGTCAAAATAGGAGGGGTTAACAATGTAGTAAATATTACCATAATAACAATGACTGAAAAAACCGAATCAGAAACCACGCCCAGGCCTTTTCCAATAGTGGCAAAGATCAAACCGACTTCACCTCGAGGAACCATGCCAAAACCAATAATTGACTTATTAACTCCTTTGCCAGCTGCAAAACCAGTAATGTATTTTCCAATAAAGGCAATAACTGTGATGCCTAAAGCAACCAGCAATATTTTAAAATCAAACAATGTTTCAAGTTTTACAGCCATACCTGTCATGATAAAGAAAATTGGAATTAAAAACATGCCAATTGGTTCAATTAAATCCTCAATATGGCGATGAGCATGGGGCTCTATGGCATTATAAAATTTATCGCGAATGTCTGGCCGAGCCTCAGCAGCCACCTTTTTCATGTCCTTTACAATCTTTGCATCTTTAAAATATTTAAAATGAACTGGGTCAAGAACCAAGCCAGCAGCAAATGCGCCGACAATCGGCGCTAATCCTATTTTTTGTGCTAAAAAAGCAAATAATAAACCAAAACAAATAGCTAATGTAAATTTCATACCCACCCCTGTCTGAATTTTTGCAAAAACTTTGCCTAAAATCTTCGCTAGCAACTGTCCAATAACAATTGCACCAACTAAAAATAAAATCGCCTTTGCAACTATTAAACTAATTACACCAATGCTAACTGCTCCAATAGTAACCATAGCTGAAACAACAGCTAATATTATTAATCCTA
>Ga0180438_10006462_pt1 | contig 15848 bp, 8 predicted proteins | sample SS_ome_12_FD_132455 | JGI IMG/M metagenome (GOLD analysis project Ga0180438, IMG submission 132455) | Hypersaline lake sediment archaeal communities from the Salton Sea, California, USA - SS_3_D_2 metaG | ecosystem: Environmental > Aquatic > Non-marine Saline and Alkaline > Hypersaline >...
CAACCGTCATCTCGCGGTTGCTCGCGGGTAAGCCGCTCGAAGAAGACGCGATCTTCTTCGGGTGCTCTGCAACCAGGGTACCCTGCCACACTGCCGCCCCACAAGCCCTGCGTTGCGGCAGGACGTGCCACGGAACGGGCCCTTTGGCTCCCGTTCGGTTCTTGGTTCGGCTGCGGGTGCGAGGCGCGCTTCAGGTGGCGCGTCGCACGGATACTGTGTTACAGCTCTCTTCAGTCTTTGAGCCGAAACAGCTTCCCCACCGCTTCGAGCAGCCCGGTGGGCACTCCGGAGCCGGCCGCCCGGCGGAGCGATTCGAGCGGCGGGTGCAGGAGCTTGTTGACCAGCCGATCGAAGGAATACCGGATTTCGTCGCGGGCCAGATCGTCGAGCGAGGGCAGCTTGTGGAAAAGGCGCTCGAGCTCCTTTTCTTTCGGTTCCTGCCAGCCTTCTCGAAGACGCCGCACGACGGGGGCCGATCGCGCGTTGGTGCATTTGTGCCATGAACCGCCGCGTCTCCTGGTCGATGATCTTCGTGGCCGCCGGCAGCTCCTTGTCGCGCCGCTCGCGGTTTCGCCGGCAGACGCAACCATGGGGTCGGCCCCGGCCAACCGGCCGACCGCACCGGCAACAGCGAGGTTGCACTCCCGCCCCGTGTGCGGCGGGCCCGGAAGCGCCGCCGTCGCAGAGCATCGCCGCACGGGACGTAGCCACGCCGCGTCCTTTCCCTCTCTGCGTTGCGCACGGCTTCCTGCTGTTCAGACACCCGGTCTCCGACTCCGACGCCCCGCCGTCCAACGTTTCCGCCTTTCTCCCGCGATTCGTTCGCCCTTCCGGGTGACTCTTGGATTGTTGGTGCGCACGCGGGCAATGTCGATTTGGGCCTCCGAGCCCGATCTCGACTATCCTCGCGCCACAAGGACTTCGGTTGGTAACACCACGCCCCGACTGGCGTAACGAAAGAAGCTGTCCAGGGGGTGCTTATTGGCCGCCTTTAACCCATTGCGCCCCAACGAGTTAGGTCGACGGCCGAAGGTTGTTGCTGGTCCCTGGGCCATTCTTGGCGGCCGGGCCGATTTTCGACGTAACCCTTTGCGCCGCCGATACTTCCGAAGCCATGTTATCATTCGGGCTGCCAAGTGAGTCGGGGTTCGCCGCGGGAAAAAGGGGGCCAAGAATTCGCGGCGAGGAGCGTCTAAACTAGCAGACCACGGATTTCCCGGCACTTGCTGCCACCGCCAAGACAGCGCCTCCGGTGATGCCTGCAACCGTGCAGCCGACTGGCGAAACATCCCGGGCCCAGTCGCCCAGTGACGAGCAACTGGCTGCTGACTACCAGCGGTCCGGGGAAACGAGTGTTCTGGAGGAGCTGGCGCGGCGGCACTTGCCGAGGGTGGGCTCGCTGGTCTCCCAGATCGTGCTGGATCCCGCGGCGGCCGAGGACGTGACCCAGGAAGTCTTCCTTCGGGCGTTTCGGCAACTGGGCAGCTTCCGAGGCAAGTCGAGCTTCGGCACCTGGTTGTACCGGGTAGCCCTGAACACGGCTTACAGCTACTTGAAACGCCGGGGCAAGTCACCGGTCGAGTATCGCGCCAGCCTGCACGGACCGGACACGAGCCGAACGTCGCCCGAGGACCCGGTGCTGCAGGCGGAATTGGACGGCGAGATCCAGGCGGCGTTGGCCGAACTCTCGCCGAAGCTGAGGTCCGCCATCGTGTTGACGTCGATTCAAGGACTCAAGGCAGCGGAAGCGGCGAAGATCGAGGGCTGTACCATCGCCACGATGTACTGGCGAGTGCACCAGGCCCGCAAGCTGCTCCACCGCCGACTGGAGAGATATTTGTCGCCATGAACGAACATAAGCCTGCCGACAAGCTCGATGCCCTGCTTCGCGGTTGGGCCGAGCGTCGTCAACGGACAACGGACCCGGACACTCTTAAGCAGCGGGTCATCGCGGCGATTGGCGAGGAGGCGTCGCAAGGCCGGTTGGGAGGCCCACGGCCATCGCCGGCCGTCGTCGATCGACGCAGGCCGGGGCGCAACGCGGCGGTTTGGTGCTCCCTCGGCGCCGCGGCGGTTACGGTCGTCGTCGCGTGCTGGCTGCTTCTCGGCGGCAACGGGGAGGACGTTGATCCGCCCGTCCACGCCGGGGGACTGCCTCCGCGGTTTGCGTGGCTTGAGGAAAACCAGCTCGGGGAAAAGGGCCGGCTGATCCGCGAGCTGGAACCGATGTTCGACGATCGTCTGCAGTGGATCGCGGAGACGGACGGCCGGGTGTTGCTGGAAGTGCAGGATCAGGCCGTCGGCGCCGCCGCCGAATCGTCCGTGCCTCTGGCGGTCCGTATCGTCGTGGTTCGGCGAGGTCCTCGCCAGGCGCAGGCAACGCCCGTTTGGGCCGTCGACGTGGTGGCCCGGCAGGAGCGGGTGGTTCGGCTCTCATCCGAATCGGCCGATTTGCCCGAGCACGTGGAACTCCGGTTTTGGGCCTACCCGGTCGACGAGGAGATGGTGGCCGTCGACTCCAGCCTGTCGCTTTCCGGGCTGGCCCTGGAGTCGGACTTTAGCGGCGTCCAGAAGTGTGGTGAGCCGTTCGCGGTGTACAGCGCCGAGCGGAGCGGCGTTCAGTACGAGGTTTTCCAGACGGTCGCCCGGCTTGACGAGGAGACTTGAGATGGACTTGCACGGGAAAAAGGGGACGGGGCTAATTTGCCGGAACGGCCCGAAGGGTGCTTTGCACAAATTAGCCCCGTCCCCTTTTCCCCGGACCCACGCAGCGCGAATCGCGGCAGTCACGGCGGTGGTCGCGGCGTTCTTGACGTGGCCTGTCGCCGGCGCCGAGCCGGCCACGGTGCTGGGGTGCCGCGAGCAATGGTCGACATTCTTCGGCGGCCGGGAAGTCACGCTGCACTTCACCGCCCGAAGCGAGGAGCCGGTCGACGGTCGGATGTTGTGGAGCCACGCGGCCGACGGGCGGACGATCGCCCGGGGCGAGCTTGCCGTCAAGGTAAAGCCCGGCGGAGAGTCGGAAGCCGAGATCGTCCTGCGCCTGCCCGAGGTCCGCGAGGGCGTGGTTTTCGATACGCAACTGAACGTGCTTCTGGTGGATCGGGAGGATCAGGTGCTCGCCCGAGAGGAACGGATCGTGCGCCTGTTTCCGACCGATCCGTTTGTCGACCGCCGCACTTGGCTTCGTGGCCTGGGGATCGTCTTGTACGACCCGGAGGGGGAGACGGAGGCCGTGTGCGAAGCGCACGATCTGCCGTACCGGCTGGTCGGCACGACGTCCGCGCTTTCGAGAGTTGAGCAAGGCACGGTGGTGGTCGGCGAGGGGGTTTCGATCGAGGATCGCAAGAGCCTGCCCGAGGCCCTGCTTCGGTTGGCGGCCGGGGGCGTGTCGGTGCTGTGCCTGGCACCGGCGGACGGGGATTTTCCGTTTCCCGGCGGCGGAGACGACGAAAAGCAGCCGGGCCGCGTGATGCTTTGCAGGCGCGAGGTCATCCGCGAGCTGGACAAGCGTCTGGACGCCGATGCCTGGCCGCCGGAGGGCCGCGTGGCGGCGACGGGGCTGGAGCTTTCGACCTCCGGCCGCGATGTGCTGCTGAGCGTCGGTCCGTCGCCGCGGGCCTGGCCTTGGCTTGAAGTGGTTTACCCGCAAGGTGGCCGGCTAATCGTGTGCGGCTTCGGCATCGTCGAACAGTGGGATGCGGGCCCCACGCCGCGCTGGCTGCTGCTGCGGATTCTGGAGCGTCTTTCGGAGAGTACGAAACGTACGGTTGTCTCATTCGAGAAGGAGTGAACCATGCGAGGACGAAGTCTGTTTGTCCTGTCGTCGGCCTTGTGCCTGGTGCTGTTGGCCGGCTCGTGGGCCGCCGCGGCCACGGTCTATCCCGCGGCGATCTTCCCGTTCCGAGAGCGGGGCGACGACGTGGCCGGCCTCGGCGCCAAGGTGACCGACCTGTTGTTTGCCAATCTGGTCGCCAACCCAGAGGTGTACCTGGTCGACCGCGAGGACCTGGACAAGGTGCTCAAGGAACTCGAGCTGAACCTTTCCGGGCTGGTAAATCCTGCCCAGGCGACCCGGGTGGGCCAGCTCACCGGGGCGAAAATCCTAATCACCGGCTCGGCGCTGCAGGTAGACAGCAAGCTCTACCTGGTGGCCAAGATCATCGGCACCGAGACGACCCGGGTCTTGGGAGCCAGTGTGAAAGGAAACGTGCGGGACGATCTGGACGGCCTGGCCGAGCAGTTGGCCGAGCAGGTCGGCAAAACCATCGCCGACCGGGCCGACGAGCTGGTGGCCAAGCCGATCTCTCGCGAAGACCGCCTGGCGGCCCTGAAGAAGCAGCTCGGCAAGGCCAAGCGTCCGACGGTGAAGATCAAGGTCGAGGAGCGGCACGTGGGACAGGTCGCGATCGATCCGGCGGCGGAGACCGAAATCACTCTGTTCTGCAGGGAACTCGGCTTCGAGGTGATCGACCCGGATGAGGGCGACTCGCGCGAGGCCGACGTGCTGCTCGTGGGCGAAGGGTTCAGCGAATTCGCCACGCGGCACGGCAACCTGATCTCGGTCAAGGCCCGGCTGGAACTGAAAGCGGTTGACGCGGCTACGGGCCGGGTCCTGGCCGTCGACCGGCAGGTGGCCGTCGAGGTCGACCTGACCGAACAGGTGGCCGGCAAGGCGGCCCTCCAGGAAGCGGCGGCCGACGTCGCGGAACGTCTCCTGCCGAAGATCGTCCAACCTACGGGTAGGTAAGGAATAGCAGAGGCCGACGTCGCACCCCCCTCGTGGCGGCCGGCCCCTGCAAGATCGGCCCCCTGCCGTCCGGCAATCACTCTGCGGCGGCCATGCCCGCAGGGTCGTTTGTCGGACGGCAGCGGTGGAAGGTGAGCCGTCCCCGGACGAAACGACTTCGACAAGGGCCACCAGCGATGCGACGCGGACGCCCCCCTCACAACCGGCTCGGCTTGGCGGCCGCAGGGCTGCTCGCGGCCGCGGCGACGTGGCTGGCTGCGCCGGGCCTCCCTCCGGCATCGGCGGCCGAGCAGCCGGCCGAACAGACCCGGCCCCGTCTGGCCCTGTGCGGCTCGGGCGGCACGCGGGCTGAGGCCGTCGCGGCGCTGGTCGAGGTGGAACTCTCCCGGCGCGGCGACGTCGTACTCCTGGATCGGGAACACGTCGCCAAGGTCCTGGCCGAACATGAGCTGACACTCAAGGGTCTGCTCTCCGCGGACGAGGCCCTCCGGGTGGGAGAGTTGCTCGGCTGCGACGTGCTGGCCGAGCTGCACTACGAGGCGGCGACACCGGACAACGCCGAGGTCACGTCGATGGTGGCGTTCGACACGCTCACGGGCGTGCGCCTGTACGATGGGGCCTTGCCCGCACACGATGAGATCGACCGCCGCGCCGAAGCGGCGGCGGAGGCCCTCGCGCTGGGACTGGGCAAGTGGCAAGGCGGCGGCACTGTGCCCGACTGCCGCACCCTCTCAATCGTCAGCCTGCGGGAGCTGGACTTGCCGGAGGAGCTCAGCCACGTGCCGAGGACACTGGGACTGCTGCTCGAGCGGCGTCTGGTCGCCTCGCCGAAGATCGCGCTGCTCGAACGGAAGCGGCTCGAGCGGGTGGACCGGGAGGCCCGCCTTACGGCGCTCCGCCGCGACCGCCTGTTGCAGTCCTCGGTGCTGGTCGACTTGGACCTGATTCGCGGCGAGACGGGCGACGGCCTCAAACTGCGTGCCGTGCTGGTGGACGGGGCGGGCAAGGAGTTGGGCACGGCGGGCGCTTCCGGCTCGCCGGCCGAGCTCGACGCCCTGGCCGCCAAACTGGCTGAGGGCGTCGTCGAGAAGCTCAAGCTCGACGCGCCACACGACGACTTCATCGCCCAAGGATTCGAGGCCGACCGCTTCCTGGCCGACGCCCTTCGCCTCGAGCTGCGGGGCATGCGCGACGAAGCGCGGGTCTCCGAGCTGGCGGCCACCATGCTCGCCGAGGCAGCGCTGGCCAGAACGCCCTGGGACGTCCGCGTGCAGAAGGTCATCTGCCGGCTGCTGCGAAGACAGGCCTCGCGGGCCGGCGACCCGTGGCAGACCGTGGAGATCCTCGAACGGTACCTCGGGTTCTCCGATAAGTGGGCGTACGGGCCGGACACGCCTCTGTTCACCACCGGCTTTGCCGAGCTGTTGCACACCACGCTTCGACGGCTGGGAGCGAAACGCGACACCGAGCGGATCCGAGCACTGCGGGAGCGGCTCGGCAAGTGGTGCCGGCGCATGGCCGAGCAGGACGCCGGCTGCGTGGACGGCCTTCGCTGCGTGGAGGCATGGTCCACCAGCTCCGGCGAGCTGCTGGAGGACTGCGAGAAGCACTTCCTCGCGCTCCCCGACGGACTCGGGATCGGCCGGTACACGGCAACCACGGACTACGACCCGGCCGGCCCGGGTGCCTATTTGTTCCGAATCGAAACGTTCTCCCCCGAGGAGAAGCGAGAGCTGTTGGCCCTCTACCGGCGGTGGGCCGGCGACGAAGGCGAAGCCGGGCATCCCGATACGGCCACGCCGCCAACGGCCGGATCGCCGGGCTCCACGGCCTTGCGCATGGCCCTGTTCCGCCGGCTGCACAGCCGCATCTGCGCGACGTTGCTGACGACCAGCTTCCCGGAAGTCTTTAGCAGCGACCCAGCCGAAGTGAACGGCTCGTTGCACGAGGCGGCGGAACTGGTCCTTCAGGACCATACGCTCGCGGACCGCTTCTTGGCGCTCTGCGAGGCCCGGGGTCCGCGCCCGCCCTCGTTCTACCGCGCGCTGCCCCGCGAGACGATCACCCGGCAGGTCCGGTGGCTCGCCGAGAGGCTCGACACCCGGCGCATCGCGTGTCCGCTGTTGTGGGAGTACCTCGACGAGCACGATGCCGGCCGCGCCGCGCATCCTGGCGCGTATCTCGAGAAGGCGTGGGCCCAGCTCGACTCACCCGACTACGTGCCGCCCAGCGGCGACGTGCTCCATCCCCGCTTTGCCGAGGAGTTCGTCGCGCGGCTGGGCAACACCAGTCGGGCACGGTACGGCCGCGACGTCAACGCGGTCGAGCCGCCCCGGATCGATCCGGCCGAGCTGGAGTCGATCGAGCGGCTCTTCGAGTTCGAAGGCGTCCCGGGCGTCTCCAGCATCGAGTCGGCCGAGCTGGCCGGCGACTCGGTGTACCTGTTGTGTCTGCACCCCGACCCGCGGTCCTACGAGATGCGCCGGCTCGACCTCCGCACCGGCAAGCAGGAGGTGCTGGGCGAGATCGCCACCGACGCCGAGTACCGGGCCCGGACCGGCAACGAGATCCACGTGGGCGAGGACACGGTCTACGTGCCCACGTCGGACGGACTGATCTGCTTCTCCCGCTACTCGCGGGAGGTCCGGACGATCAGGTCGGAAGATGGGCTGCCTGCGGCGCGGGTCACCGCGTGCCTGGAGGCGGGCGGGAAGCTGTACCTGGGCCTCGGCGGCCGGCAGGAGGGCTATCTGGCCGCGTACGATCCCGACGCCGCCACGGTGAGCGTGCTGGCGTGCAGCGGGCGCAAAGAGCGGCGATCGGGCCTGGACGACTGCCCTCCCTACACCGTCGACAGCTTGTTCTACGACAAAGCCCGGTCGAGGATCTTCCTTACGGCGATGTTCCTGGAGCCGGATGCGGCCGACCGGCCCTGGCTTTGGGCGCTCGACCTGGCTTCCGGCGAGATCCGCGAGATGCACCGCCGCCCGTACCATCCTCTGCAACTCCGGCCCACCTCGGACGGCCGCTGCGTGTTCCACCTTGCCGACATGCACGGCCATCGGAACGTCCAGCGGACACTTCCGGACGGGCGTCAGGTGACGGTTCGCGTGCGCGTTCCGTCGGCCGACGGCCCGCGGGGATATGCCCTGTGGGACCCCGGTTCCTACCAGCGCGAACCGCTGGAAGACATGCGCCAAGAGGTCGTGCCCCTGATCGGCAGCCTGGATCCGAACCGCCTGCGAATCCGCTATCAAGTGCCGACCTTCTGCGGCAACGGACACGTGATGCCGGGAACGGCCAGCAGCCTGGCACTGCTTAACGAAGAGTACCTGGTTTCCAGCGGCGTGCGGCGGATACCGTTGGCGCTTCCGCCGGCGCCGGAGCGGTTCATGAAGATGGAACAGGCGGGCTACGGCAAGGCGTGGCAACTCGTTCCCCGTGAAGACACGGGCGCACGGACCCGGGCCCTGCCGGCCCTGGATGGCGAGGCGCCGTTTGCCGTTCGCGTCTACGGCAATGCGATCGTGGCGTGTACCCAGGCGGGCGTGTGGGTGCTGATGCCGAAGCCGGCAACCGAGGACTCCCCCCCCGGTGTCCACACGTTGGCATCCGGAGACGCGGCGGGCGAGCCCGGCACGACGCCGACCGGCAGGCTCCTGGTCAAAGCCCCCTTGGGTGCCCTGGTCCGTCTTGGCGACGGCCCCGGTCTGCGAGTCTGGAAGGACGCCAGCCTGCGATGGAACCGAATCCCGGTCGGCCGGCACACCGTGCGCGTGGAGTTTCTCGGCAGCATTGCGACGCAGCGCGTCGAGGTCCGGGAAGGCCAGGGCGCGGAGATGATCGCCACGTTCGGCGAGGAGAAGGCCCGGCGGCGCACGCTGCACTTGGGGGAGGGCTGCGAGATGGAGCTGGCTTGGGTCCCCACCCGGCCGGAAAAGGACGACGCCCGCTGGACGCTGCCCGAGGGAATCTGGATGGGTAAGTACGAGGTCACCCAGGAGCAGTTCCGGACCGTGATGGGGCGCAACCCGAGCGCCTACGCCGCCCCGGGGCACCCGGTCGAGAACGTCGGCCGGCACGACGCGGAGGCCTTCTGCCGGGAGGTGACCCGGAGATGTGCCGCCGAGTTGGGCTGCTGGATCGTGCGCCTTCCGTCGGGGGACGAATGGGGCTACGCGTGCCGTGCAGGCGCAACAACCAAGTACAACACGGGCGACGCGGAGGCAGACCTGTTCACCGCGGGATGGATGCCGGAAAACAGCGCCGGCCGCACGCACGCGGTCGGACTCAAGATGTGCAATCGGTTTTGGCTTAATGACATGCACGGCAACGTGGCCGAATGGTGTGAGCGCGGAGAGAACGTCGGCGGTTCCTGGCGCTCGCACGGCCCTAGCCCTTCGGAAGCAGCCGGGTTCCGGCTGGTCGTTGCGCGACCTGATTCGGAAGTTGCCAAGGACGACGAGGGGTGGACGCACTTGTCATACATCGATCCCATTCACGCCCAGATCGGGTGGGGGACTTTCACGCGGTTCAAGGACCGCGACAGAAAACCGGGAATCGGCGGGACCGTCTTTGACACCGTCATGTACGTTCACGCCAATTCGTCCGTAAAGTACAAGCTCGACGGGAAGTACAACGAATTCAGGGCCAACTACGGTCTTTGGACCGGGGCACACGGGGTCTGTCGGTTCGTGGTCGTCACGGATGGAGAAGAACGGTTCCGCTCCGGGCACATCTACGGCACGGGACCGACATCTACGACCGGAGTGAAGAATCCCGTCAAGCTGGATATATCCGGCGTGGACGTCTTGGAGCTACGTGCGGTCCGGGCCGAAGGGAAGAGTCTCGCCAATGCTTGCAGTATGTGGGGAGATGCGAAGGTCAAGTAGGCCGAACGTGAGGAGCCAGGAGTGGAAGACCGAGCGACGAAGTGTTGTACGCGAAGAGGGCATAGCCGATTGCGGAGGTTTCGACGATGAAACTGCAAACGACCGTCTCTATGATCCTCCTTTGTCTCGTGTCTATTCCGGCGGCGGCGATCGCCGCTGATCAAACGCCACGCACGGTACGCGGCAACGACGAGCAGGGGTGGACGCACCTGGTGTACGTCAAGCCGCTGAGCTACTCGGTCGGTTTCGATCAGCCGGAATGGTACCGGGGGGGAGAAGACAAGATCACGATCGGCGGCAATCAGTTCGGCCTGGCACTCTATGCCCACGCGACTTCATCCGTCAAGTACGAGCTGGCGGGCAAGTGCACCGGGTTTCAAACCTGTTACGGATTGAAGGCCGGTGCGGGCGGCGCGGCGGTGTTCGTCATCATTGCGGATGGCAAGGAGCTTTTCCGCACCGGCGAGATCTACAGTTACGGCCACACGCACGACCACGGCATCAGGAACCCGATCAAGCTGGATATCACGGGCGTGAAGACGCTTGAGCTGAAGGCCATCGGCGTACGCGGCGGCGCCAGCGCGTGGAGTTGCTGGGGCGATCCGAAAGTCCGATAGAAGCTGCACGACTTGGCTTGGGACCTGAGACAACCTGCAAGCGATGCGCGGAGAAGGCTGACCGAGGATGAGAATCGAACTCCCTATTGCCGCCGGCCTCGTCGGCGCCCTTTGCCTGGCACTCGCCCTGCACGCGGCACACGAGACCACCGGACCCGGCGCTCTGGGCGCCGCGGAGCCGGCACGTGATTCGCCCGTTGCGACGTTGGCTCTTTGCGCCTCGGGCTCCGAGAAAGCGGACGCGATTGCAGCGCTGGTGGAGGTCGAGCTGTCGCGACGTGACGACGTGGTGCTGCTGGATCGAGAGCATATCGACAACGTGCTGGCCGAGCACAAGCTGTCGCTGGCCGGCCTTTTATCTCCGGACGATGCGCTGAAAGCGGGGCGGCTGCTCGGCTGTGACGTGTTGGCCGAGCTGCACTACGAGGCGGCGACCCAGGACAACGCCGGCGAGGTCACTTCGCTGGTGGCCATCGACGCGCTCAGCGGCGTCCGCCTGGTCGACGCGGCCTTGCCGCCGCACGAGGAGCTGGACGGACGGGCCCGGGCCGCTGCCGAGGCCCTGGCTCTCGGCCTGGCCAAGTGGCAAGGCGGCGGGACCGTGCCCGAGGGTCGAACGCTCTCGCTGGTCAGCGTCCGGCAGCTCAACCTGCCGGAGACCTCACACAACGCGGGCGAGCTGCTCGCCCTGTTCCTGGAACGCCGGTTCGTCAACTCGCCGGACGTGTCCATCCTGGAGCGAAAGCGATTGGAGCTGATCCGCAAGGAGTCGGAGCTGACGGCCCTGCGCCGGGACCGGCTGCTTTCGTCCTCCGTGTCGTTGGATATCGACGTCTTGACGGGGCAGGAACGGGGCGAACTGACGGCCCGGGTGACGCTTACCGACGGCGCGGGGGACGCGTTGGGGACCGTTGGGGCTTCGGGTTCCGCCGAGGAGCTGGACGGCCTGGCCGCGAAGCTGGCCGCCGCGATCCTCCGGAAGCTGAAGCTCCATCCGCCGGGCGAGACGCCCGTCGTCCCCGGCCTGGAGGCCAACCGGTTCCTGGCCGACGCCGTCCGCTTGGAGATTCGCGGTCGCAAAGCCGAAGCCGCCCTCTCCGAGGCCGCGGCCACCATGCTGGCCGAAGCCCAATTGGCCAGAACGCCCTGGAACGTACCTGTCCGGAAGGTCGTCTGCCGGCTACTTCTCAGGAAGGCCGCCCGGGCGTCGGATCCCGGGGAGTCCGTCGCCCTGCTCGAGCGGCACGTCGAGCTGTCCGGGCGCTGGACCAAGGCTCCGGACACGCAGGGGATCACGCGCAGCTTCGGCGAGGTTCTGCATCACACGCTCCGTCGAATCCGGCAGGAAGCCCACAAGGATCGGGTCCGGGCCCTGCGCGAGCGGTTCGGCCAGTGGTGCAAGCGGGCGGCCGAGCACGACCCGACCTGCGCAGGTGACTTCTCGATCATCGAAGCCTGGTCCACTTCGGTGGACCAGCTTCTGGACGATTGCGGGACGTATCTCGACGAGTTGCCGGACCGGCTGGGCGTGGTCCGCTACACGGCGGCGACGGAGTTCGGCCCGGGCGCGGGGTATCTGTACCTCGATTCGGACTTCTCGCCGGCCCATCGGCGCAAGCTGCTTGCGCTCTACGAGCGTTGGGGTGCGCCCGGTGGGGCGTCGCAGGACGTCCGCCTGAGCCTGTTCCGGCGGATGCACAGCCTCGTGGCGGCGGCCATGCTGGTCCACGACTTCCCCGAGGGGTTCGGCGACGGCGGTGACGGGGTGAGCAACCACCTTCACCGGGCTGCGGCGTTGGCGTTACAAGATCCCTCAATGGCCGAGCTGTTCCTGGAGCTGTGTGAAGCCCGAGGGCCCCGACCGCCCGCCCACTATCGGCCGCTTCCGCGCGAAGCGATCACGCGGGAGGCCCTCTGGCTGGCCGTGGCACTGGAGTCGAAGCACGTCGCCTCTCCGCTGGTGGCCGAGTACCTCGACGAGCACGCCGCGGACGGAGCGGATCACCCGGGGGCGTATCTGGAGCGGGCATGGGAGCAGTTACACTCGCCCGACTGGACCCCACCTCGGGGCAACGTGCTCGGGCCCCGGTTTCCCGAGTGGTACGCCGAGCGCCTGGCGGCCGTTTACAACGCCCGCTACGGTGGCCAGATCGCGACAGCCGGGCCCGGCGCGGTGCAGCCGGCCGAGTCCGTCCGGCTTAGCCGGCTCTTCGAGTTCGAGAACCTGCCCGGCGTGTCGAGCATCGAGTCGGCCGAATTGGCCAGCGACTGGGTCTACTTGCTCTGCCTGCACCCAAACCCGCGCTCCTACGAGCTGCGCCGCGTCAGCGTCCGTAGCGGGAAGCAGGAGATCCTCGGCGAGGCGGTCGGCGACTTCGAGTATCGCGCGAGAACGGGCAACGATATCACCGTCGGCCGGCACGCCGTCTACGTGCCCACGTCCGGCGGGTTGATCTGCTTCTCGACCCGCTCGACCAAGACGTGGACCGTCACCGAGACGGACGGTCTGCCGGCCTGCGGCGTGACGGCCTGCCTCGAGGTCGACGGGAAGCTCTATCTCGGCTGCCGCGGCCGGGAGGAGGGCTACCTGGTGCGGTGCAACACCGACGGCACGGGCATCGAGCTGCTGGCCTCCAGCGGGCGTAAGGAAAAGCGCTCCGGCCTGGACGACTGCCCGCCCTACACGATCGACAGCATGGTCTACGACGCGGCCGGCGGGCGGGTCTTCGTGGCCGCCATGTTCCTCGAGCCGGAGGCCGCCGACCGGCCGTGGCTGTGGGCATACGAACCGGCGTCGGGTGAAATCCGCGAGGTCCACCGGTTGCCGTATCATCCGATCCAGTTGCGCAAACTGCCGGACGGCCGGCTGCTGTTCCACCTGGCCGACGTGAACCACCAGCGCCGCGTGGTGAAGAGGCTCTCCGACGGCTCGGAGGTGACGGTGACGCTTCGGGCCCCCTCGGCGCGAGGTGCCCGTGGTTATGGAGTCTTCGACCCGGCCGGCTACCGCGGCGAGCCATTGGACGACCTGCGGGAACACGTGCTGCCGCTCATTGGGAATCTCGATCCCGAAAGGTTGCGGAGCCGGTACGAGGTGCCCACGTTTTGCGGCGAGTCGCACGTGCTGCCCGGCACGACGAGCAGCCTCGCTCTGTTGGGCGCGAACTGGCTCATCTCGTCGGGCGTCCGCCGGTCGCCGCTGGCCCTGCCGCCCGATGCCGAGCCGCGGATGACGACCGCCCAAGCGGGTTACGGCCGGCCGTGGCAGCTCATCCCCCGAGACGATTTGGGCGAGCCGGTCCAGGCGATGCCGCTTCTGGACGGCGAGGCCCCGTTCGCGGTCCGCCTGCACGACGGCCGGCTCGTGGCCTGCACAGAGAGCGGCGTGTGGAAGGTCGACCTGGAGTTACCGGCCTCACGTGAGGCAAGCTGCCAGCTTGCCCAGAAGCCGGCGGAAAGCTCCATTCCCAGCTCATCGGGCAAGCTGGCAGCTTGCCCCACGGGCTCTCAAACCACGCAAGGCCATTCGGAAGGGACGGCCGCGGGCGGGTTGGTCGTCCGCGCGCCGAACGGCTCGGCTGTGAGCATCAACCGGGGGAGGGCGTACCGCGTCTGGAAGGACCGGCGCCTGACGTGGAACGGCCTGCCGGTCGGACGCCACACTGTGCGCGTGGGACTCTCCGGCTCGGCCGTCGAGAAGGAAGTGGCAATCCGAGAGGGTGAGCTGGCAACGCTCGACGTGCCGTTCGACGAGCCGTCCACCCCACGCCGGGTGCTCGCGCTTGGCCCGGGCTGCGAGATGGAGCTGATTTGGGTCCCCGAGCGTCCTGCGACCGGGCAGGCCAACGGCGCCTGGTCCATCCCCGAAGGTTTTTGGATGGGCAAGCACGAGGTGACGCAAGATCAGTACGAAGCCATCATGGGCAGCAACCCCAGCTTCTACGTCCACCCACAGCATCCAGTCGAGCGCGTCGGGCGCAAGGAGGCGCTGGCGTTCTGCGAAAGGCTCACCGGGAAGTGCGAAGCCGAGCTGGGCGGGCTCGTCTTCCGCCTGCCGTCGGAGGACGAATGGGCCTTTGCGCACGAACCCGCCGACGAGCCGCTTCGCGCAGCCTGGTTCCCGGCGAACAGCGACGGCCACTCCCATCCGGTGGGGCAGAAGATGCCGTGCCCTCGGTGGCTTTACGACATACAGGGCAACGTCGCCGAGTGGTGCGAGCACGGCCAGCCCCGCGGCGGCTCGTGGCGCTCGCAGGGCCGCAGCCCGAGCGAGGCCACAGGCTTCCGCGTGGTCCTTTCAACCACCGACGCCCGGCGGAGCGTCGATCCGGATGGCTGGACGCACCTGGCCTATCTCGATCCGGACCGCGTCAGGGTGGGTTACGGCAGCTTCCGGGCGTACAAGCGACGGGACCGCAACCCGCGCATCGCCGGCGGCGACCGCGACGCCTTCGAGACGATGCTCCTGGTCCACGCCGTCTCGTCGGTCCGGTACGAGCTGGGGGGCAAGTATCGGGAGTTCCAAACGTTCTACGCCAGGCCGCGGAGCGCCGCGGGCGTGGCCCGGTTCGCCGTCTTCGGCGACGGCCAACAGAAGTACCGCGGCCCGCGCGTGTGGAGCTGGCGAGGCACCGAGCGGTCGGGGCTCAAAGAGCCCGTCACGATCGACGTATCCGGCGTCGAGGTGCTGGAGCTTGTCACCTATGGCGACGACAACGGGTCGATCTCCGGCTCGTTCGGCCTGTGGGTCGATCCGAAGGTGAGGTAGTCCGATGCACCGGAACGTTTTATGCCTGATCGCGATCACGTTGCTGATGCTCGTCTCTTCCGCGGGTCATTCCGCGGCGGAAGACGCCGCTCCGCCCGCCGAGACACCGGACGCCCAATCCGCACCCCTCCAGCTCCACCGGGGTAAAGACCCTGACGGCTGGACCTACCTGGCCTACGTCAGACCGCTCAGCTACTCCGTGGGCCACGGCGACCTGGGGCGGTTCCGGCAGGGCGAGAAGAAGCTGGTGCTGGCCGGAACGCCCTTCGAGACGGGGCTGGTCGCCCACGCCGTCTCGTCGGTCCGGTACAAGCTGGCCGGCAAGTGCAAGGAGTTCCAAGCCAGCTACGGACTGCCCCACGGCACGGTCGCCCGGTTCGTCGTCCGTTGCGACGGCGAGGAGCGTTTCCGCAGCGACCGCGTGTGGGCCACCGGGGGCACCCGGCGGCACGGCATCGTCAAGCCGATCCAGCTCGACGTGACCGGCGTGGACGTCCTGGAGCTGGTGACCTACGGCGACGACAACGGCCAGACGGCCGGCTCGTTCGGCACGTGGGCCGATCCGAGAGTCAGATAGGAATACAGAAATGGGCAGTGCATCCGTGATGCTCGTCGCCGTGAGCCTGGCGGCTCTTGCGGCGGCACCCAAACCGGGGCCGACCGTTGCGGTCGGAGAGCTGGAGGTCGCTGCACGAGACCGTGGCGTCTCGCGCGTCGCGCACGGGGTTATCGAGGAGCTGAGCACGGCGATGGGGTCCGATGAAGGGATGAGCACCGCGGTCCGCCACGGCCTGCGCCCGCTTATCGACGAGACGGCCCTC
>Ga0180438_10006463_pt1 | contig 15846 bp, 10 predicted proteins | sample SS_ome_12_FD_132455 | JGI IMG/M metagenome (GOLD analysis project Ga0180438, IMG submission 132455) | Hypersaline lake sediment archaeal communities from the Salton Sea, California, USA - SS_3_D_2 metaG | ecosystem: Environmental > Aquatic > Non-marine Saline and Alkaline > Hypersaline >...
ATCCGCTTACGTTCGCTGATGTCACGAGCGACGGCAAGGACAAGCCGACGGTTGCCCTTGTCAAAGGCACTTAGGCGTATCTCCACGGGAAAGCTGGTGCCGCTCTTTCGAAGATGGGTTCCCTCCAGCGCGGAATGCTCCCCGGCGACCATCTCTCGAAAGAGGGCTTCCAGCCTGTGGGCGGGCCACTGAACGTCGATATCGGAGACAGACATGGTCAGCAGTTCTTCACGAGTGCGCCCCAGACTACGGCAGGTGGCATCGTTTACGTCGATGAACCGGCCCTTCATGTCCAGGAGGAAAATGCTATCAGATGCGTGTTCCCACAAAAGGCGGTAATGTTTCTCGCTCTCACGAAACGCTTCTTCAGCCTGATTCCGCTCACTGATCTCCGCCTGGAGTTCCTCATTGGTTCTTGTGAGATCGCTTACATGTTCGGCAACCAGTTCCTCGAGATGATTCCGGTACCTCTTTAGTTCCTCTTCGGCCCTTTTCCGTTTCGTGATGTCCGTTATGACGTTGGCCAAACAAACAGGTTCGCCCTCGTCGTTTCGGATCAAGAAGACATTCTGGATGGTGGGGGTTGACTCTCCTTTGCGTGACAGGAGGGATATTTCTGCTGTTTTCTGCCCCTCCCTAAAGACCGCCGGCAAGATCTCGTTCTCCAGCACTGGGCGCTCTTCTTCGCAATAATAAATGCGGACGTGTTTTCCGATGGGATCTTCAGATCTCTCTTCTCCCATAAGTCGACAAAGCGTGGGATTGGCATAGATGACGTTGCCCTCAAGATCAGCCATGCCAAGCCCCTGCCCCGAGGCCTCCGTGAACCTGCGAAATAGAGCCATCTGGGCATCGGCCCTTCCTCGTTGACGAGACTCTTGCTCCAACTCCTTGATTCTTTGTTCCAACTCATCATAGGTTGGTTCTTTGGGCATCGCCTGGCCTCCGCTCTACCTGGAAACACTAAAGGCTCCATGCACACGTATCCGCGACGCAATACATGGAGCCATCTTGGGTCCCATAAGGATTCTCCTTTGGGGGGTTCTTATGATCGAAAATAAGGCAAACGGGATGAAGAAATATTTTACACTGTGCAAACAGGAACCGTCAAGACGGGAGCACGGCCCTTCGCATCACCTTGACCACCAGTCACCTGGAAAGCGGTTGCAATGACGGCCTTGTGGAGAGTCCGTAGCAAAGGCCTTCTTGTGAAATGAGTAACCGTTACCTTCCATTAGGAAGAACGGCCCAGGCCTGTCAGCCTCTTAAGGAGATCCCTTGTCCTGTCACTGGCTGGCAGGGCATCCAGTTCCTCGGCCCCAACCCAGCGGGCCTCGCTGGCATCATCACTGGGCCTGGGCCGGCCGCTCACATAATCGGCCAGAAGGTCGACAATCACATAATGGAACCGGACTCGGCCCGGATCGTCGTGCTCAATGAGATCAAAGGTATATACGGGGCCCCTGGCTCGAATCACGATGCCCGTCTCTTCCTTGACCTCGCGCTCCGCTGCCTGTTCCAGGGTCTCACCCAGCTTCACGCGACCGCCGGGGATGGCCCATAACCCTTCACCCGGGGCATGGACCCGTTTGACCATAAGAACCTTTTCGTCTTTCACAACGATGGCCCCCACGGCAGTCTGGGGGCTTTCAGGATATTCACGTGCTGTCATACTGTGGCCAGTGCCTTTTGGACCCCTGGCGGGTGTCCAGCGGCGCCCCTCATCTCCGCCCCCTTCGGGCTGGTCTTTGTACAGACTACACACCGGGAGAATGTGACTTTTGAAGCGCCCTTTTTAGATAGGAAAATGTTGAAGTGCGTACTTGGTCATTCTGCCGTTCCTTGTTCTACATTCCACATTCGGTCTTCTCAGACAGTTGAAGGAACACCCCCCAATATTCCCTCTGTCAAATGTGGGCAGGCTCAATCCCAGGGGGGCCAAAGTAAGGACTTTTTGCCACCTTACCCAAGGGAGGCAAAGAAGGCAAGAAAAGGGGGAGATGGATTGCAGGAAACGGCCTTTTGCGGTAGACTTAAAAGTAGAGTGTTCTGCTTTCACTTTGGCAGGCTCATCAAGTGGATTGTGCCATCTCTGCAGTCATGTTGGAAGCACACAAAGGGTTTGCGGCAATGATTTGCCTGTTATGGATACGCAAGAGAGGGGGCCACGATGATTCCTTTATACCTGACGTCCATCCAGAGGGGTGCGGGCAAGAATTCCATCACTATTGGGTTGATTGACCGGCTCAGAAGAGACGGCTTCAAGGTGGGTTATTTCAAGCCGGTAGGACACCTTCCTGTGAAGGTGGAAAACACTGTCACCGATGAGGGCGCATGGCTCACTCATCGCCTCTTTCAACTGGAAGATGCCGTTGAAGACATATGCCCAGTCATCATCACTCAGGACCTGATCATGCGGAACTTTGAAAAGGATGTCATCGGATTGCAGGAAAAGGTGGAAGGGGCCTTCAAGAGAGTATCGGCAAACAAGGATCTGGTGGTGGTGAGTTCTGACAGCAACTTCAGCGAGGGGAGTTCCTTGGGCTTGTCTGGCATCCAGCTCATTAAGGCTTTGGGCGCCCAGGCCCTCTTTGTTGAGAACTATGAATGTGACTTCTGTGTCGACTTTGTCCTGGAGCTGAAGAAGGTCATAGGCAGTCCCATGCTGGGGGTGGTGTTCAATCGGGTGGAAGCCGTGGACGTGGCGGAAATCAAGGACTTCGTCTCCCCCTTTTTGCGCCGAAAGGGGATAGAGGTATTCGGCTCCGTGCCTGCCGATACCTTGTTGGGGGCCGTGGCCGTGAGGGACCTCGTAGACTATCTGGGGGCCGACTTGGTCTGTGGCAAGGGTCAGCTCAACGCCTTGGTTGAGAGTTTCCTCGTCGGTGGCATGCAGGTGGATAAATTCATCACCTACCTACTCAAAAGCCCCCATTCGGCCGTCATCGTGGGCGGGGACAGGACAGACATTCAACTGGTGGCCATAGAAAACGACGTCCGGTGCCTTATACTCTCCGGGAATCTCTATCCCAATGACACCATCATCGCCAGGGGCGAGGCAAAGGGCGTGCCGATTCTTGTCGCCAGGGAGGACACCTATTCTGTGGCCAAGAATGTGGAGGCCATGGTGGGAAGGTTCCGTCTGGAAGAGAAGCAAAGAATAAATCGGGCCATAGAGTTGGTGAACCAAGCATTTGACTTCAAAAAGCTCTATGAGCACTTTCATCTTCAGCCCCGGTGAGGGCCACGCGCGCAGCAAGGGCCCTCATGACGCCGTCAGGGTGCGGCACTTGTCAATACCGTCATTGACATTTCTACATGGACTCACCGCCCGCTCGCATTCACTCGCTTGAGACGCGAAGGACGCAAAGAAATTCGTTTTGTTGCTTTTCGCTGAGACGCCGAAAAGCAAAAGTCACCTTGCCCCTGGCAGACCTCATGCGCATTGCTGACCTTTCAATCTAATCATACGGAACTACTAGTAAAACGTACGCCCTCTATCCATTTCTATTCGCTGTAGCCGATAGCTTTTTCAGATTTTCCGGCGTCTCAGCGGAAAACATGAAGAAAACAACACTCTGCGCTCTTTGCGCCTTTGCGGTGAATTCTTATTTCTACAATCTGCCCCATGAGTCAGTGCAGTGCTACTGCAATGGCAGACGGATGACAAAGGTCGTTCCCTTGCCCAGGGCACTGCGGCATTCGATGGTGCCGCGATGGGCCGCCACAATGGTCTTGACTACTGACAAGCCTAGGCCGGTGCCTTGCTTGCCCTTTGTTGTAAAAAAAGGATCAAAGATCTGCTCTAAAACTTCCGGCGCCATGCCGGGCCCCGTGTCTTTTAAGGCAACGACCAGGTGGTGTTCGTCAACACTTCCTTTCATTTGGATCTTCCCTGAATCCGTTATGGCCTCGAGGCTGTTCTTGACCAAGTTGTTAAAGACCTGGTAGACGAGGCCGGCGTCAACATGGACAGGGGGCAGGTCAGAAGGCCACTCAAGTGCGAGGCTGATGCCCCTTTTTTCGCCATCGGCCTGATGCAGGAACATGATTTCGCGAATAATGGGCTCTATGGAGGTCTTCTCCAGGTGCAGCTGGGGCTGCTTGGCAAATTGGAGGAAGTTGTGGATGAACGCCCTCACGCGGGCGGAGTCTTTCTCCAATATGTGAAGGGCCTTTCCTCCTCCTGGGCTGAGGGCCTCATTTTTGAGAATCGAAAGGGTCAGGCCCACATTGTTTAAGAGATTTCCCACCTCGTGGGTGACCTTGCTGGAAGTCGAGCCGAGGATGGCCAGATTCTTGGCATGGGCCAGCTCTTTGGCCGAGGCCACTTCACGCTCAATAAATCTCTTGAGCGAATCGGTCATATCGTTGAACGCCAGGGCCAGATCCTCGATCTCATCGCCCGTATGAACAGTGACCTTGCCGTCAAGGTCGCCCTGACCGATCCTTTGAACCTCGCGGTGAAGGGTCTGAATGGGGACCAAGAAGTGCTTCACCCGGTTCCACACGACAAGCATCGCCAAGAGGCAAATGGCCGATGTGATAAAGACCCCCCAAAGGATGTTCTTGTGCCAGTGGGCGTAGATCTCCGGACGGTTTTGCCTCAGCATGATGATCCAATCCAGATCGGGAATGCGGTACCCAAGGCAACAATAGGTTATCCCCTCCCCTTCTTCCTCCCATGCCTGGGGCACAGGGGAGTCGCGCAATGATTTAAGTATTTCCGGCCTTTTAAGGACAGATTGCCTCACCACCCGGGCCATTTCCACGTCCCCAATAAAGCGCCCGGACAGATCCAAGATAGAGACCTTCCCCGTAGCGCCCACCTTTATCCCTTCTAACACGTCCCACACGGACTTCAAATTCAATTGGCCCCAGAGGACCTCCTTCACTGCGCCCAGATGTAATATGGGAACGGCCACGTACACGTAGGGGATGTCCCTCTGGGCCACCATCACGTCGGAAATGGCTGTCTCGCCTCTCAGCGCCTCCTGGAAAACCTCATTCTTGACATAGACCAGGTTGTCTCCTTCCCAACCGTTGGACAGAATCCCTTCGCCTTCCGGGGAGACCACAGAGAGGAACATAAATTGTTCTGCCGTATGATGAAAGGCCGCAAGGGCCATCTCTTTTTGCCACAGGTCCAGCTTGGTGGCGCTGATCACCCAGGCCAGGGCCTCCAGTCCCTTTTGGGCATCTCTCATGAAGAGGCCGATCTCGCCGGCAGAGCTTCTGATGATCTGGCTGTAATCCCTGTTGATGGTCGTGACGAAATGTTGGTAGCTGGTCCATGTGAGGACAGCGCCTGTCATGACCACGGACAGGATCACAAGGGGCAATACAAAGAATAGGTATTTGCGGAAGAGTGTTTTTGTCCTTTTCATGACAGACCACTACAAAAAAAGAGGGCGTATCGGCCGGCAACATAGGGGATTTTTTGCCCTTTGTAAAGGATGACCGTTTTGTGGGCCGGCCTTTTCCGCCTGTTTTTTTTCTTGACAAAAGGTTAGTGTTAGGTTACAGGTAACACCCGCGGCCCTCGTTCATATAGAACAGGAAAAATTCTTTGGACAAGAGACAGACATTCGGCAAATTCATCAAAGAGCTCCGGCTCAAGAATACGCAATATAGCCTTAGGAAGTTTGCAGAGGTTGTCGGCATCTCACCTCCCTACCTGAGCCGACTGGAGGCTGAAAGAGATCCCCCTCCGTCGGCAGAGATCATTGTGAAGATGGCGGAGGCCCTTGGGGTAGACAAGGATCAACTTCTAAGTTGTGCGGACAAAGTCTCTCCAGATGTTCTAAATATCATAAAGGAGAATCCAGGCTCCGTGCCGTCATTCTTGAGACTTGCTGGGGAAAGAAGGCTCTCTGAAAAAGACTGGAAAAGGATCAACCAATTTGTCCAATCCGAGAACCTCGGAAAGGGGCCAAGATGAATGGGTTAGCAGACATGGATTCGGTTCGATGGGTGCCGGAAGAAGAGATTGCCTTTCTCTCGTCCCATCTCTTGGCAACCTACGAAGAGTCTGTGGGCAAGGAGATTTCGCCGCCCATCCCACTGGACGATATTATTGAAAGGTTCTTGGAGCTCACCCTTGAGTACGATGACTTGAGAAGCATTCTGAACGTGCCGGATGTCCTTGGGGCCACATGGATCCAGGAAAGAAGGATTGTCATTGATGAGAACCTTCTGGATGACCGTTTGCGGGGCAGGCTGTTCTTTACCATGGCCCATGAGGTAGGCCACTGGTGCATCCACAGGAAGATGCTTTCGGGCCTGGCTACCCGGAAGACATCCTTTCCTGACATTGTCTGCCGCAAGTCGGGGGCAAGGGCTCGTGGGGAATGGCAGGCCGACCGCTTTGCCGCCACCCTTCTCATGCCGGAAGCACCGGTGAGGATGGCCTTTGGCCTGGCCCTTGGCTTGAATCCTATCACCATTTACAATCGTAGGAGTATTGCCCCAAGAAGCCTTTTCATGCTCGATCCAGCATGGGAACATGTGGGCGAGATTGCTGGGGCTGTAATTGAGGAAGGTCGATTTACGAATGTCTCCAAGACAGCCATGCGGATTAGGCTGGAAGAGCTTGGCCTTTTGGTAAATTGCACCCCCCAACGACTCACCGCTAAGGGCTAGATTCTATTTTCATGAACCCGAGGTGCGCCTCGGGCTTTCTTTTGCATGGAGTGTTACCTGTTACATAACATATTGTAGGCGCTCCGGTGATGTTCAAATGATGCAACATTGGATTTCTTCCCGCCCCTGGTTTCCAAAGGTGTTTATGGAAAGGCATTTGCGAAGGAGGGGCAAATGTTATCAATAGGGGTCGTCCAGCCGCCTAGCTTTTGCAGTATTCTGGGCGCAAGCGAACCCATGCTGAAAATGTATGACATTATCGCAAAGGCTGGGCCTTCCAATGCCACAGTCCTTATCGAAGGGGAGACCGGCACGGGCAAAGAGCTTGTGGCCCGGTGTGTCCATCATAAGAGCCGTAGACACAACAAGCCTTTTGTAGCGGTTAACTGTTCCGCCTTTGCAGACACTGTTCTGGAAAGCGAGCTTTTTGGCCATGAAAAGGGGGCCTTTACAGGGGCCATGGCCAGAAAGAAAGGGCGTTTTGAACTCGCTGACGGAGGGACCCTGTTTCTAGACGAAATTGGCGAGGTCCCAGCAGGGGTTCAGGTTAAGCTATTGAGAGTCATACAGGAGAGGAAATTTGAACGGGTTGGGGGAACCGATACCATGAAGGTGGATGTGCGTTTTGTTACGGCGACCAACAAAGACCTGAAACAAGGTATTGAACAAGGCTGGTTCAGGGAGGATCTGTTTTATCGTCTGAACGTCATCAAAATCTGGCTCCCCCCCTTAAGAGACCGTAGAAGTGATATACCGTCTCTAGCAGACTATTTTCTGGTGAAATATGTTCATGAAAATGGGAAAGAGATTTTGAGGATATCTGACGATGCTAAAGAGGCCCTGATGACCTATACCTTTCCGGGAAATGTGAGGGAGCTAGAAAACATTATGCAAAGGGCTGTTGTACTGGCCAAAGAAAGGGAAATAACCATTCATGACCTGCCCCGAGACTTGTCAAATGGAGCGGCTACGGTAAATAGTCTCTGCGCTTGCCACGTAAGAAGCAACAACCTTCACGAAGCATTGAAAGAAGCGGCTTTATACCAAAATGAAGGAAAGTCAAAGAAGTGGCATAGCACCTTGAAGTGTGTCACCATAGAGACGATCCATGAGTTCCTATTGAGAACAGAAGGAAGGCCCTTTTCGCGACCGGAGTTTGCCCGGTTTCTCGCTCATCGGGCCAAGTCTGACAGGAACAAGTACGGAACAGCAGGCAAATACCTCTCAGTCTTGAAAAAGAACGGTATCTGTGTACATAATGGAAAGAAGGCAAATCAATCCAGATACAGACTCTCTGAGGTATTCTTGTCGTAAATGCGCAGATTCCCGATATGGACTTTAATCGCCATTTTCCTTGCCGCCGCCTTTAGTGTCTCCTGTGAAGGACCTGGTGTTCCTGCTGCAAGGGAGAGACGTGGAAACGAGAATATACTTCATTATGATGTAAACGCCCCTTTTACTTCCTTGAATCCAATAGAGGTCTATTCGTCTGGTTCAGTTCAAGTCTTTCCGTTACTGTACGACTATCTCTTTATTCCGAATGCACAGGGAAAACTTGAACCGGATTTGGCCAGGAACTGGAGCTATGATCCCAGAAGCCACACCTGGACGATCCACCTCAGAGAAGACGCCCTGTTCCATGACAAAGAGCCTGTCACCTCTAAAGACGTGAAATACGTACTGGATCAGATCATCAAAAAAAGACACCCGGCCACTCATGGTCTGATTGACCAGGTTTCCCTTTTGTCCCATGAGGCAATCAGCATACGTCTCAAGGAAGACGACAGTCGATTTCCCGAAAAGATATGGAACATGGAGATCGTTCCGAGGCCGGGTGAGGGCGAGACAGACTATTACGGTCACCCCGTCGGCTCAGGCCCCTTCAGGTTTGAATACAGAAAAGGAGAAAGCGAAGTTGGCCTTGTGGCCAATGACGACTACTTCCAAGGCCGACCCTTTCTGGACGGAGTGGTTTTCTATTTTCAGCCGGCGAGGGAAGGGGCATGGACGAGACTCCTTTCGGGAAAGACAGATGTCGCCCAAGAGGTTTCACCCAAGAACTATAATATGATGCGCCAGTATAAAGAGAGATACTATTTTGATCTCTACACTCTGAGGTGGTACAGTGTCCTTCTGTACAATACAGCCGATCCGCTCTTTTCCGATATGAGAGTTCGGCAGGCCCTCACCCATGCCATTGACAGGGAATACATCGTAGAGGAAATTCTGGGAGGCCTTGGAGTCGTTGCAGTTGGCCCCATGGGTGTGAATTCCCCGTTTCACAATCCTGAAGTCAAGCCCATACCCTATGACCCGAAAAGGGGATTGAAGCTTCTTCAAGAGGCTGGTTGGTCTCATGATGAGAAAGGCTGCCATCTTGTTAAGGATGGAAAACCTTTTGAATTCACCATCCTTGTCTTTGAGGAAAGCCAGGTCGAAAAGAAGGTGGCCCAATACATAAGGCTCTGCCTCAACGATCTTGGTATAAAGGCGGGCTTGCGGCAGCTCCCTTTCGAAGAGCTGATTAGAAGATACCTATGCAACGATGAGTTTCAAGCAGTGCTTACGGAAGCCAAAGGCGCCTATGGCACTCCCGAGTCCCTGAAGGAGCAATGGTCCTTCGATTGCATAAGTGCGGCCGAGGCCGGCTGTTTTCAACACCCTGAAGTGACCCAGCTCATCAGGGAAGCCATTGATGAAAAAGACCCTGACCGGCAAGTGAAGCTTCTGTACAAGACAGACGAACTCATGGCGACCCTCCAGCCTGGAACGTTTCTTTTTCACAAAACAGCCATCGATGTAATGTCCAAACGCTTCAAGATTCGTCGCCCCTTTTCTCTCACACTTGAAGGAATTTATCGTCTCAGGTATGCCTCACTAGACCCAGATTAGGTGATAGCAGGCCCCTTTACTACTCCTAGTGCAGTGTCTCCACGATGGCCTTACAATTTCCGTCATGCCGGTCCCCGATCGAGGTCCGGGATGACGGATCCGGCATCCAGTTCTTTTTCTGGATTCCCCGGTCAAGCCGGGGAATGACCACTTTCGCCTTCTTCTTGCCAAGTTCCTATTATGGTCAAAAGATCACAGAGACACAGCACTGGCCGAGCAGGAGCGTCCATTCCGGACAGGTTTTAGCTTCTGGCAGCCAAGTCCAAACTTCCATCCAAAAGTCTCAACTTTCTTCCTGTCAAGAAGGACTTTCGCAGTTTGATCAATGCGATCTTGCTCTACAATAACAGCCAAATAGACATTCTTCTAGCGGATCAAGGATCATGTGGCACACTTTCTGATAGTCAATGAACACCAGCCAGGCGCGCATCGGCCATGTAATAAACTGTATCGATTAAGAAAGGAGGGGTGAAACAGTGAAGGTGACCGTTATCAACAAAGGGACCTATAGAGTCAGACAATCAGGTTTAGTCTGTTGCGGACCAACGACCCCAACCGGGCGCAACTAACCCGATCCTCACTCCATCCCCCCGGGCAAATGACTTTTTGCCCGGGGGAATTCCCAAGAAGGAGGCCGCTTCATGACTCCCTTTAGAAAATCCAGATTTACCGTTGAAGTCTCAATTGAAAATAAGGGAGAGGAGATTGTAGCCCTTTACCAGACCATGACTCGGGCGTTTATTCTCATACCTGAAAAGACTTGGTCCTATGTGCTGAGCGATTTCATTGCACCAACCGATCCTGCTGCCACCGATCTACTTCACGAACAGGGCTTCCTGGTGAAAGACGGAGGGGATGAAATCACGGTATTTGAAAACTGGAAACAACAATACGTCCATGACTTCAGTACTCTCAAATCCAAGATTCTGGTTACGCGAAAATGTAACAATCGATGTCGTTACTGCATCCTTGATCCTGAAGCCAAAGAGATGTCCAGCGAAACTGCCCTGGCCATGGATCGTTTCTATATTGAAACCATTCAGGAAAAGAGCCCGAAAAGGGTCGAGGACGACTACTTGGGTGGTGAACCGCTCCTTAATCCAAATATCATCCTGGAAAGCGCTGCGAGACGTTTCTTTTACTGCTTGGGAAAAGGCATTGACTACGGCTTTGTCATAACCACTAATGGCACGCTCATCAGGCCAGCGGTTATCTCGGCCATGAAGAACGTGGGGCTCACCGGTATCCGTGTCAGCCTGGCCGGTCCCGCCCCTGTACATGACGCCCTGAGGCCGTCGAAGAATAACGGCAAGACCTACGAGTTGATTATGGAAAACCTAGAGGCTGTCACGGACATGGTTCCCATCAGCGTGGAGTGCCAGTATGACAGTGGATCCCTTGATTACTTGAAGATTCCAGAGATGCTTGACGATATGGCCGAAAGAAACATCGGCATTGATAGCATCGCCTTCACTCCGATCCTGCCGAGAAGAAGAAGGAACCTCTATAACTCAGGGATGGGCGATCCCAACATATTTCTCTACCTAAACCGCGAGGCAGGCCAACGGGGCTATCCCATAAATAGTGAGGCCCCCCTCAACACCTGCATGGCTGATTTTCGAGCCCGATTCGTCTTTGACACGGACGGCTCCATCATTCCTTGCCCATCCCTTCAAGGTTCTGAGATGGCCTACGGGCACGTGGACACCGGGATTGATTTCGTTGCAGAGTCCCAGCTTCTCAAGCGAGCCTTGCCAGATAGGTGTCTAAAAGAGTGCGAGCTGCTCCCCACCTGCATGGGTGGCTGCCGTCTTCAGGCCCTCACCAACCAGAATGATTTTGGCGGGACCGACTGTCATTATGACACCTATCGTCTTCTCCTGGAAGAATATATCCGAGGGAAGGCCAAAGCCGCACGCCTTGAGCAATCTTTTGTGGGGCCTAAAGATGCAGCATGAGAAGAGTCGGCATTCCCCCCAAAGCACTCATCATATTGGCCGATCTCCTGTCAGATCTGGGCAACCAGTTTGTCGGTTTCACCCTGCTGGAGCTGCTGTTCTTTAAAGGAGAGAAAGACCTTTCGAATCTGCTGGTCATGTGTCTCATTGAGCAGACCCCTTCCGTCTGCCTCAGTCCTCTGGCAGGCCTGTGGATTGACCGCGTTGGGGCAAGAACGTGGCTCACCATGGTAAACCTGAACAGATGTCTTTTGGTGGGGGCCCTTGCCTTTGTCTCATCCCACTGCCTTGTCTTTTCCCTCTATCTCTTTCTGATTATCGGGTCTTTGTTTTTCTATATAGGACGCCTTTCCCTTGTACCCTTGCTCATACCCAAAGACGAACTCATCCCCTTCAACGCCGTCAACGAAAGGGTGTCTCTCGCCGGCAGAGTATTCGGCCCTCTGGTCATCAGCTTCGTTGTCCTAGAGGCCTTTCCGGCAGTATCTTTGGCGTTCGGTGGGCTTCTTTTCATCCTCTCAGCTTGTTCCGTATGGAGCCTTCCCAACATTGTTTCAGGGGCCAAGAGTCCAGCCCATGGCCTCCTTCACAACCAGGGGCTTCGGATGTTGGCTGCCAAGTACACAGAGCCTTTCAGGGGCAACCCCAAGCTCAAGACCTGTTTCGTCACCTTTGGATTTGTCCTTGCAGGTGGAGGCATGTTGCATCTCGGCCTTCCTGTTTTTTGTAAGACTCAGTTGGGCAAAAATATTGCTGATTGGGGACTATTGCTGTCTACATTCCAGGCAGGCGCGTGTGTGTCTACCTTTCTGTTGTCCAGATACGGGTCAGCCCTCAGACGTCGGACCCTGCTTTCCTTCAACTTTCTGCTCCTGGCAGCGGCCATAGCCACCCTGTCTCAACTAAGGACTTTGGTCCAGATCGCCCTGCTCATGTCTCTGCTTGGCTGCGGATTCACATTCATGCATGTCTTCTTGGAAAGCCTTATCCAGAAATATAGCCCAAAGGCATGCATAGGGAAGACCATTTCTGTGTTATCCACCTACAGGGGACTTTGCTATTTGGGTTCCATATTCGGGAGCGCTATGGTGCTGAGAATGTGGAGTCCCCAATCCCTGCTCTTTACAACCTCAGCCCTGATGGTATCAGCATGCGTTATAACGACCAGGGAGTATTACTAACGCGAAAATTGAAGAAACCAATTTTCTCATTTCATTCGAGCGAGCCTTAGTCAAATTCCTCGTCGAAGCCAAGCCACAGGAAATGGACCCTGAAAGACGGAAGGTTCAAGCAGGAAAGGCTATCTGAACAAAGATGCTAAAACGCAACGCTTATCCCGCCCTCTATCCAGCGGCCTGGTTGGGGAAAGACTGCGCGATAGAGGTAATTCGTGTTGCCAAGGTTGTGCACGGCTGCAAAGAGGGTCAGGTCGCCAAATCGATCCGAAGCGGGAAGCTTGAGCTCGAGGAGGTAGTCAAAGATAAAGACCTTATCCTTGGTCTCAGGATAGGAAGAATGGTGATACACATAGTTCCCCACAACAGAGTGGGTCATCCACGCATTGGCATAGGAGGCCGAGCAGGTGTAGAGCCGTCTCGGGATGTCTTTAATCACCTCATCTGTTTCGTCGTCTACGACATCTATGAAGCTGCCGCCAAAAGAAAGACTGAGTCCAAAGTCAAAGCTTGCGGAGATGCTCCCCTCTATCCCTTTTCGCGTGACCTCGGCGATGTTTTCAAACTTCTCGGCATCCCAGTCGTAGCGGATGAGATCGTCCACATTTGCACGAAAAAAGTTCAACGCCAGCCTCAGGAACGGAAAAGGACTGGCCTCAACACCACCTTGATAGTTGATGGCAACCTCCGGCTTGAGGTCCTCGTTTCCATAGACAGGCATGTCCCGCCACACGGCAGGGGGGGCTGAAAAGCCCTTGGAAACCTGGCCGCGGATAAGGGCTTTTTCTCCCAAGACACGATAAACCAACCCGGCGGAAGGGCTGAGTTCAGAGCCAAAATCGCTATGCTCGTCGTACCGGATGCCCACGTTCAAAGAGAAATCCCCAAGGGTCAAGGTGTCATTGGCATAGAGGGCCCAGTTTTCGTCTCTGGCGTCATATTCTACGAATGGAGAGAGAAAGTCATAGGTACCCCAATCCCCGTCAAATCCGAGATTGAGCCTGTTCCAATCATGGACGTGGTGACTCACGCGGGCGCTCGCGCCATAGATCTCATCCTCGTAATCGTGATAAAGCTCCCTGTAATCGCTGTACACATCCTCGATGATGCTGACAAATCGATGATGGCGTCCCTCAAGGGTCAGGTCCAGACCGTCGGCGAGGGTGGTCTCAAAAAGGAGCCGTTGATAGACCCGCTTCCGGTAGATGTCATCCCAGAAGTCAGGCTCGTATGGCAGGGGATCGCTATTGGTCCCTTTGTCGTAGCTGTACACCAGGTTCAGGCGGCTTGTCTCGCCCAGTTCGTAGTTGATCTTGCCGTAGAGGGCCGACTGGTCGTAATCCGTATGCTCCATGAAGCCGTTGCTCTGCTCATGGGTCATAGAGAGAAGGCAACCGAAACGGCCCCCGCTGCCGCTGACGGTGGCCCGGTTCTTAAAGGTGGCATGCTCCCCGTAAGAGCTTCTTAGATCGCCTTCAAAGGGCTTCTTGGGATCCGGGTCTTTGGTGATAATGTTGATCACGCCGCCCAAAGCCGACCCCCAGGCAGAAGAAGCCGCCCCTTTATAGACCTCGATCCGATCAATCATGTCCACTGGGATGTAGGAAAGGTCGGTCATGGGATTGGCCAATTGGTTCAGGGGCACGCCGTCCTGATAGACGGCCACCTGGTGGATCTGCGAGCCCTGGATCGTGGCCGTGGCCTGGCTCCCCAGGCCACCATTAAACTCCACATAGGTGTCGGGCATGTACTGGAGCACCTCGCCCACACTGGATACGGGCATCTTTTTGATGTCATCGCTTGTGATGACCGTTACATTTGCCGCCACCTCTTCTTCAGGGGTCTCCACGCGGGTAGCCGTCACCACCACCTCGTCGAGCCGGTAGGGCTGACCTTGGGGCCCCCCTTCCACGGCCCAGACAGGGCAAGCAACCAGTGCCATCAGGCACAGACCAAACATACACATCTTATCCATCATCTGCCCTTTCATCTAATCCCAAGCTCCTTGCTTTCTCGATCAGGGTTTTGCGGGTGATGCCCAATAGGTCAGCCGCCTGGGACTTGTTGTTGCCCGTCCGCGTCAGGGCCATACTGATACAGAATTTCTCAACATCCTTCAAGTTCAGGTCAGGGGTCTCCCGGTACTCTCCTGACTCAAAGGGGAAGTGCTTGGTAGTGATCACATCCCCCCTGCAGGTGATGACCGCCCTTTCGACCACGTTTATGAGCTCACGGACATTGCCCGGCCAATCGTACTCCCTCAGGAAGAGCAAGGCGTTTGTGGAAATACCTGAAATGTGCCGCCCATAGGCCTGGGCGAATCTCTTGAGATAGAACTCGGCAATGAGGGGAATGTCTTCTTTTCTGCTCCTTAAGGGCGGTATTTCAATGGTGTAAAGATTCAGCCGGTAGAGCAGATCCTGTCGAAACGCCCCTTCGACTATTTCCTTTTCCAGGTCCCGGTTGGTGGCCGTGAGCAGGCGGAAGTCCGATTGTATGGGAAAGGTCCCACCCACGCGCATGAAGGTCTTGCTTTCCACCACCCTCAACAGCTTGGACTGAAAAAAGGGAGGGGCCTCGCCAATTTCATCCAGAAAAAGGGTGCCTTTATGAGCCAGTTCAAAAAGGCCCATCTTCCGACCAATGGCGCCCGTAAAGGCCCCCCTTTCGTGACCGAACAATTCGCTTTCTAAGACGCCGGCGGCAAATTCGTTGCAACTCACGGCAAAAAAAGGCTTCTCTTTCCTGTCGCTCAGACGGTGAATGACCCTGGCGGCGAGCTCTTTGCCGGTGCCTGTCTCGCCCTGGATAAGGACCGTTACGGAGAGCGGTGATATCTCCCGCAAAGACCTGACGACCTCCCTGATGGCCTCAGACTGACCCACGATGTCTGAGGGCATCTCCGGACGAAGAGACTTTTCTCTCTGAAGCGATGCCAGTCGGTTGGCCATCTCCCTCTTGGCCAAGGCCTCCCGTACGGTGGTCCAGAAGAGGTCCAGCTTGTCGTTGATCGGTTTTTCGAAGTAGTGGAAGGCCCCTTCTTTGACTGCTTCTATGGCCTCTTGCGTGGAGCCAAAGGCCGTAATCAGGATCACGGGGATCTCAGGGTAGAGGTCTTGGGCCTGGCGAAAAAGCTCGATCCCTGTCATGCCGGGCATCTGCACATCTGAGACAATGAG
>Ga0180438_10006464_pt1 | contig 15846 bp, 11 predicted proteins | sample SS_ome_12_FD_132455 | JGI IMG/M metagenome (GOLD analysis project Ga0180438, IMG submission 132455) | Hypersaline lake sediment archaeal communities from the Salton Sea, California, USA - SS_3_D_2 metaG | ecosystem: Environmental > Aquatic > Non-marine Saline and Alkaline > Hypersaline >...
GATCGTTCACAACGCCGAGCGGCCGTCCAGCCCGTAACTTGGCGGCCCGTAATCCTCCTTGATCAACAGCCATCTCCTTCCAGGGGGTGGACGGGACGGCGCGCGCACCGGACGGACGAAACGGCAAAGGAAGAAGAGGGAGGGGGAAGGCGTGGACGAGGCGGGAGGCCTCGATTCCCGGGCCGATACGCCGCCTCTCCTCCTTTTTCCTCTTGCCGAGCCGATCTCCCTTCTCTAGTTACCCAGGGTTCTTTCTCGACGGCGCACTACGCGAGTTCTTGCGTGTCTCTCGCCAGCGAAATCTGATCTTGACACTGCGCCAGGGCTGCCGTAAGAATCGCCGACTTTCTTGCCGGCGTGCGCAGTTTTGGGCAGGGCAGCCGTCGCAGCGGTCATCGCGGCACGGCGGTCCCACCCTGATTGCGCCGTCTCGTTCTGAGACGCTCGGCACCGCCTGAGAGCTTGTGGGCGGAATCAACCCCGGGGGCAACACTCGATATATCGCGTCGAATCCCGACCAGACGAGGCTGTCCCCTTCCCCAACTGACGAACTCCCGATGCATCGGTCCAGTCGACAAACCGCGGTTGCCCAGCGACGGCTCGGTCCCGTTTGCTGGGGCGTCGTTCTGGCGGGCCTTTTGGCCTTGTCGGTCGCGGGATGCGCGTCTTCCCGCGGGGTAAGCCTGCGTTCGATCCCCAAGAACCCGCTGGCCGATTCGCTGAAGCTGACCTCCTGGTCGGGACCGCAGCCCAGCGAGCGAACGGTGCAGGTATTGCGGGTGTGCAACCTGCAATGGGACCCCAAGGCCGATCCGCGGCCGCTACTGCAAAACCTCCAGACGACCATCGAGCAGGATCCGTCGCCGGAGAAGGTCTACGCGTTTTCCGAGTTGGCCTACCTGGGGGCCAAAATGGCGGAGGAGCACGACACCAAGATCGCGTTGGACCTCTACGGGGCCGCGGTGCTCTACGCCTATCACTACCTGTTCGACGAGCACCTGGCGAACGTGCGCAACCCATATGATCCGCAGTTTCGCGGCGCCTGCGATCTGTACAACGGCGCTCTGGAAGGGGCCTTGCGGATCGTCTGCGCCAGCGGGGACCTGATTCCCGGACACACGAAAACCATCAGCACGGCCGCCGGAAGTTGGGATATTACCTGCGTGCTCCGCGGCGGCCGCTGGCGCGTGGAAGACTTCGATCACTTCGAATTCGTTTCCGACTACGAAATCAAGGGGCTAAAGAACCATTACCAGACGAACGGTCTGGGCGTGCCGCTGATTGCCGTGCGGCGCTGTTACGAAGGCCAACCGGCGGCGGCCAGGTACTATCCTGAGGGCTTGAGCTTCCCGGTGACCGCCTTCTTCCGCCCTGCCCCCCTGCCCAACTCCCCTGCCGGCCAAGGCGCCGTCCGGCACCAGGGCCTGCTGGAACTCTACGACCCGGTGATCACGTCCCACACGACGGTTGCCGATCGGCGGGTCGCGTTGGAGAGCGATCTGTCGACTCCGCTGGCGTATTTTCTCTCCAATCCCGAATTCGAGGACCTGGCGACCGTCGGTCTGCTGCAGCCGGACGAGTTGCTTCGGATCCAGCCGGGCAGGAAGGCGCCGTTGATGGGGCTTTACATGGTCCAGCCCTACGAGCCGGGCAAGATTCCCGTGCTGATGGTCCACGGCTTATGGTCCAGCCCGATGACGTGGATGGAGATGTTCAACGACTTGCGCAGCTCTCCGCAAATCCGCGAGCATTATCAGTTCTGGTTCTATCTCTACCCGACCGGCCAGCCGTTCTGGATCAGCGCGTCCCAGATGCGCAAGGACCTGGCCACGTTGCGGCGAGTGGTCGACCCGTATTGGCAGGAACCGGCCCTGGACCAGATGGTGCTGGTGGGGCACAGCATGGGTGGGCTGGTTTCCAAGCTGCAAACGATCAACAGCCGCAACGACTACTGGGATCTGGCCAGCCACGAGCCGTTTGAAGCGATTCGGGCGGAGCCGGAGGTGCGTCAGAAACTGCAGGAGACGTTCTTCTTCCAACCCAGCCCGTCGGTCCGCCGCGTGGTCACCATCGGCACGCCGCATCGCGGCAGCAGCTTCTCGAACCAGACCACCCAGTGGCTGTTGCGCAAGCTGATCAGTCTGCCCAAGATGCTGGTCAACAGCCAGCAGAAGCTGTTCCGCGACAACAAGGGCGTCTTTCACGACAAGTCGTTGCTGAAGATTGAAACCAGCATCGATTCGCTGGCCCCCGATTCCCCGATCTTTCCGGTGATGCTGGCCAACCGGCGCCCGCCTTGGGTCAAGTATCACAACGTCGTCGGCGTGATTCCCAACAACGCGTGGTGGACGTCGATCGTCGCCGGCAGCGACGGCGTGGTGGCCCAGCAGAGCGCCCATCTGGACGATGCGGTCTCGGAAATCACCGTGCCGGCCGACCACAGCTCGATCCACAGCCATCCGTTGGCCGTGCTGGAAGTGCGGCGGATTCTCTTGGACCACCTGGCCGAGCTGCGCCGCGGTCCGGGGCCCGGCGGCATGCCGCCGCACACGGCGGGGGTCGCCGGGGGCCAGGCACGTTTGCAAGGTCGCTCGACGGTCGATCCCTTCAGACGGTAAGTTGGTGCGCGTGGGGAGGCTGCCTGGGGACTGTCCCGGTTTTCGCGGAGCGAAAATGGGACTGTCCCCCTCCACACCGGCCGACGCGGAGCCGTGCGGGCCCCCTTTTTCCCGGGACCGCCCGATGGTATATATGCGGAACCGCCCTGCAATCCGCAGACGCGGAAAGACGCGTAGAAAGCCGCGACCGTCGGTCGCGCCGTGTCCCGGTGTTGGCGAACCATGAAGTTGATCGTGACGGGCTGTCGATGGTCATGAGAATCGTTTGGGCGCGACCAACGGTCGCGGCTTTATAGACTTCCGGGCGCGACCGGCGGCCGCGGCTTTATAGAGAAGGACACCCATGGATCTGAACCTCAAAGACAAGGTGGCCCTGGTGACCGGCGGTTCGCACGGGCTGGGCAAGGCCATCTGCCTGGGACTGGCCGCCGAAGGGGCCAAGGTGGCCGTCAACTACCGCCGAAATCCCGAGAAGGTCGACGCGGTGGTCGAGCAGATCGGCCGCGATTGCGGCGTCGAGGCCCTGGCCGTGCTGGGCGACGTTTCCCGGGAGGCCGACGTGGCGGAGATGTTTCGCCAAAGCGAAGAGAAGCTCGGCCCGGTCGACATCCTGGTCAACAACGCCGCCGTGTGCCCCACCTGCCCGGTGAAAGAGATGACCGAGGAAGAGTGGAGCCGCACGGTGCGGGTCAACCTGACCGGCACGTTCCTGACCAGCCGCGAGATGGTCCGGCGTTTGCTCGACGCGGGCCGCATCGGCCGGATTGTCAACATTTCGTCGCAAGCGGCGTTTCGCGGATCGACCACCGGCCATGCCCCTTACGACGCCAGCAAGGGCGGGGTCGTTTCGTTTACCGTGGCCTTGGCCCGGGAGGTGGCGGCGGAGGGGATTTGCGTCAACGCGGTGGCCCCCGGCATGATGTTCACCGAAATGACCGCCAAGACGCTCACGGTCAACGAAGAAAAGTATCTGAAGCGGATTCCGCTGCACCGCATCGGCCAGGTCGAGGAAATCGCCGCGGTGGTCACGTTCCTGGCGTCGGAGCGCGCCAGTTACATGACCGGGGCCACGGTCGACGTCAGCGGCGGAATGCTGATGCGTTGAGTTCGTGTTTCCGGTGAGGAAACAAGACAAGACCGTTCGGACCATGGAAAGGACCGTCGACGTGGAGCAATACCAAGTAGCTTTCGAATCCATGCCCTGGGTCGCGCCCGCTCCCGGTGTCCGCTTGAAACTCTATCGGCATGGCGGAAAGCAGCTCCGTCTGGTAGAGTTCACCAAGGAATTCGCGGAAACCGATTGGTGCACCGCCGGCCATATCGGATACGTGCTGGAAGGACAACTGGAAATCGAGTTCGACGGCGGCGCGATCGTCTTCAGTCCGGGCGACGGCATCTTCATCCCGGAAGGCGAACAACACAAGCACATGGGCAGGACCCTTACCGACGTGGTAAGAGTCATTCTGGTGGAAGACGTGTAGCAGGGGCGTAGTACGGAACAGGGTGAAACTCGTGGCCAAACGGGATCCTCGAGAAGTCGTACGTGAATAACTCGGGGACTGTCCCGATTTTCCTGCAGGGAAAATGGGACTGTCCCCTTCGGAATCCGGGAAGTTGTTCTTGTACGAGTTCCAAGGCTACTTGGCGGAGATGAAACGATGGACTATCTGATGGGCATCGACCTCGGCTCGACGAGCCTGAAGGCGATGATTTACGATCTGCAGGGCAACGCAGTCGCCGGCGGCAGCCGGCCCACCGAACTTGTCCATCCCGATGACGATCACCCCGACTGGGCCATCTGGAAACCGGAGCAAATCTGGGGCGGCACGTCCGAAGCCATTCGAGAGGCCGTCTCGAAGTTGGACGATCCCCGGCAGATCAAGGCGGTGGCCGTCACCGGAATGGGCATGGACGGGGTACCCGTGGACGACGCCGGCCGCTGGCTCTATCCGTTCATCAGCTGGCACGACCCCCGCACCGGGCCGCAATTGCAGTGGTGGAAAGAGAACATCGGGGCCGAGAAGTCGTTCGCCACCAGCGGCAACGCGCTGTGGCACATCTGTTCCGCCTTGCGGATCCTTTGGATGGCCGAGCATGAGCCGGAGATTCTGGCCCGGACCGACAAATGGCTGTTGATCGAAGACTTTCTGAACTTCATGCTCACCGGGCGTCGGGCCACCGACTACAGTATGGCCTCCAACACGCTGCTGTTCGACCAGCACCGGCTGGACTGGTCGGAGGAGATGCTTGGGGCGTCGGGCATCGACCGGCGTTTGCTTTGCGATGCGCATCCCAGCGGGACGGTGCTGGGAGAAGTGACCGCCGCCGCGGCCGAAGCGACGGGACTGCCCGAAGGCACCACCGTCGTGCTCGGCGGACACGACCACATCTGCGGCACGTTGCCGGTGGGGGCGTTCCGGCCGGGAGTCGTGCTCGACGTGGTCGGGACCTGGGAAAGCGTCCTCATCGCAATGGGAGAGCCGGGGTTGACGCCCCAATTGCAGAAGACCGGCATGATGGTCCAGACGCACGTGGCCCGGGGACGGTACGCGGCCTCGGGGGCCACCGTGGCGGCCGAGATGCTGGAGTGGTATCGCAAGCAGTTCGGTTTCGAGGCCCAGCACCGGGCCAACTCCACCGGCGGCGACGAGTGGGAACACCTGATGGCGGCGGCGGCCGATGCGCCCCCCGGCTCGCGGCGCATCATGTTTTTGCCTCATATGTCCGGATCGAACTGCCCGGTCGTCGACGACCGCAGCCTGGGCGCCTTCGTGGGGCTCAGCAACCGGGCGACCTCCGGCGACGTGCTCCGCGCCATGATCGAGGGGCTGAACTACCAGTTCCTCGACATCGTCACGACCGTGGAAGACAGTCTCGACGTGAAGCTCGACAAGCTGATCGCCGTCGGCGGCGCCACCCGCAACGAATTCTGGATGCAAAACAAGGCCGACGTGGTGGGCCGGGCGATTGAAGTCCCCGACGTGGAAGAGGCCACGCCCTTGGGCGCGGCGATCCTGGCCGGAATCGGTGTGGGGCTCTATCAGGACGAAGAGGACGCCTTCGGCCACGTGTACAGGCCGGGCAAGACTTACCATCCCAGCGCGGAGCTGTCGGAGACGTACGGCCAGGGGTTCCAGACCTACAGGCAGCTTTACCCGGCCATCAAGCCGATCAGTCACCGATTGGCGGAGCAGTAAGGAACTCGAAAGAAAAAGCGGCCTCATGCCCGTTTGCCGCGTCGGGCAATCTCGTCGCGGAGCCGGGCGGCGCGCTCGTATTGCTCGTTGGCCACCGCCTCGGCCAACTGCTCGGCCAGCGTGGGGCCCACGTCGTATTCCCGGCGCAGCGACTCCCGCAGCTCGATCAACTGCAGCACCAACTGGTCTTCGTCATACTGCTCCTCGGCCTCCATCGTCACGAAGATGGTGCGGATCTGCTCCAAACCCGCGTCGATCTCCTCGATCGCCGCCTCGGGGCCGGACTGCTCCAGCTTTGACATGGCGGACGCCTGGGCCCGGTGGAAGAGGACGAAGGGCCGATATTGCTCGTGCGAAAGGGTCCACTCGGGGTCGGGAGAGTGCGCGGCCGCAAAATCCATCAAGGCCAACGTATGGTCCGCGTCTTCGACCGCACGGCCGAACTCCCGCAGCGCCAAATAGCAGACCCGGCGATGGTAATACTGCAGGAACTCGCGATCCACCTCGAAGCACTGGTCCTCGGTCAGCTCGAACGACTCGTCCTCGCCGAAGGACTGCTGAACCAGATCGTCAAGATAGGTTTTCGCGCCGCCCGGTTTCTCCCCGTCGGGACGCCCGGTCGTCTCCATCTGCAGCACGCCCATCTCGATGCGCATCTGCAGCACCTCGCGGCCGTCGCCGGCGGGAATCAGCCGCGCGCTGATCACGCCCGCCTGATACGGCCACTCGCGAAAGAGGTGGTCGATATCCTGACGACCGGAATCTTCGTTGCGATCGGACATAAACTGCTCCATTCCCGCGCACTGCGATGCAGCCGACTTCCCCCCCTATTTTTATTATAGCGGCCGTTGGGGGAACGTGTACCGGACGAATGACAGGCCGTCTCATGCTGGGGCGATTCCAGGGGTAAAATCGTCACATGCGGAAATCCATCCGATCAGACAGCACACCGCCACCCGTCCATATCGGGATGCGTCGGCCCTTTGGCGGGCGGGGCGGCGGGTGATTCTTCGGTGCTACTTGGCTTCTGCCGGACTCGGTTGAGCGATTACCTTGCGCAGCGCGTCGACGATCGTTTGGACCTCACAAGGTTTCTGCAGGAAGCAGCGGGCCCCGCGCTCCATTGCCTTTTGCTGGTCGCGAAGGCTGGCGGAGATCATGACCACGGGAATGTCCTTGGTGCGGGGCTGCTCGGCCAGGCGAGCCAGGGCGTCCAGGCCGCCCAGGACCGGCATGTAGTTGTCCATCAGGATCGCGTCGGGATGGTGTTCTCCGGCGGCGCGAATCGCGGTCTCGCCATTTAGGGCGGTGATTACTTCGAAGCCCGCCGCCGTCAAGCGAATCTCTAGCCCCCGCAGCATTTCCGTGTCGTCGTCGACCACCAGGATGCGGGCGCGGGCCGGCTGATCTGCAACGCTCGGCCGTTCGTCGCGAAACTGCCGCAGGATCTCTTCGGCTTGCCCTGCGACTTCCCAGGCGCCCTTGGTCCGTAGTCTGAGGTCGGGCAGGACTGCGCCGGGCCGGCTCCGATTGGCCTCTTCCCACGAAGCCTGCACTTGGGCGAGCTTTTCGTCCGTTTCCTCCCGGGCGCACGCCGTCACGGCCACCCACCGGTGCGGCTCCACCCGCAACACCAGGTCGGTGCCGCGGAACGCGTGCTGCAGGAATTCGTCGACCACGTTGGAGACGGCCATCTCCACCGGGGGCTCGATCGCGGCGACGATCAGCGCGACGTGCGAGGGGGCGTCGGGCCACTGTGCCTTGCGCTGCAGGCACCGGGCCACGAGGTTGTCCGGATTGAAGACCGGCACGCTGAAGGAGAAAGTGCTTCCCTTTTCCGGCTCGCTGTGGACGTCGATCTGTCCGAAGTTCAAGCGCACCAGCTCGCTGGCGATGCTCAATCCCAGCCCGAACCCCTTGGTGCTGCTCCGAGGGGTGGTTTCCAGCTGATGAAAACGTTCGAAGACTTTCTGCAGGTTTTCGGGCGCGATCCCGGGGCCGTCGTCGGTCACGCCGACCAGGACCTCCGATCCGGCGTCGTCGCGCCGGGCCCAGAGTCTGATCCGGCCGTCCTCGCGGCAGAACTTGATTGCGTTGACCACCAGGTTGACGATCACGCGGCCGATCTTTTCGGGATCGCAGAAGACCACCGGCAGGTCTTTCTCCAGCGCGACGTCCAGAGAGACCTTCTTGATGGCGGCCTTTCGCTGCAGCGTGGGACGCACGTGCTCGAACACGTCGCCGATGCGCGATTGCTTCCGCCACACGCTGAGCATGCCGGCTTCCAGCTTGCTGACGTCGAGCATGTCGTCGACGATGATCGCCAGATCGTCGGCGCGGTCGTTAACGATTTCGAGAAACTCGCGCTGCTGATCACTGACCTGGCCCGCCAGACCGTCCCGCATGATGGTGACGAACTCCTTGATCACCGTCAGCGGAGTCCGGAACTCGTGGGAGACGTGATCGACGAACTGGTGGGCCGTCTCGTATAGCTGCGACAATCGCTGGTTCGTGCGGTCCAGCGATTCGTGGGCGGCCTGCAGTTGCCCGAGCATCCGCCGGCGCTCCACGGCGTAATGCAGGACCCGCTGGAGGCACTCCGGAGATAAATCGTGCTTGGGAAGATAATCCTGGGCGCCGATGGCCAAGGCTTCCATCGCCGTGTTCTGGCTGGAATCGTCCGCGAGCACGACGATGGGGACCTCGGCGTGGGCCCGGCGGATGTCGGAGAGGGCTTCCAGGCCGCAACGGTCGGGAAGGCTCCAGTCGAGCAGCACGGCGTCGAAACGGTCCCGGGCCAAACCATCCTGTGCGGCGGCCAGGCTCTTGACCGAATGCAGCCGGAAGTCGGCCCGCGGCCCTTGGCGCAACGCCGAACGAACCCGTCGCACGTCGGCGGAGTCGTCTTCGACCAGCAGGATTTTCAACGGCGAGTTTTCCATCGCGGCCACGTGCGTTTGCCCCATACAAACTCCGGGCCCTTGTGCCGCCACCGGGACTGCTCGGCGAAGGGCGCGCGGGCACGTCCCCTCCGGTAGTGGCGCGAAGGACGGACATCAAACGCATCGCGTCCCGAGCCGCCCGTTCGGCGAGCCCCCGATTCGGCCGTTACCCCAAACGGGGGTGGCTGCCGGGCTACTCAACCTTAGGTTATGCTCTGGCCGTCTGCAAATCTTCCCGTGTTTTGAGCCTTTCCCCCCCGGATGATACTGAATCGGGAACGTGCACGCGGATCGGCTCGCATGTCCGAACTGACGGGCGCGGAACGTCGCGTCGATTCTAGGATGGGGCAATTACTTTAACGCTGAACCGCCGTCGCGCGGAGGGACGGAAATTGCCGCGCGTCGGCCTCCAGCGCGATGCCGCTGGCGACGCCTATCCGTGGCGGCCTTGGCGCTCCGCGGCGTGCAGCTGCTCGCGGCAGAGCGAAAAGAAGCGATGATAATCTTCGCGCCGATAGTCGGCAAACGTCCACTCGCCCGGTTGCCAGCGGCCGTGTTTGTAGTAGAGCGTGACCTCGGCGTAGATACCCCGGGCCAGATAGATGCGATGGGCAAAGTCTTTGGTCGAGGCCAGCACCAGCTTGCCCAAGGTCAGGTAGCCCGGGTCGAGGTTCAACGGCCGCGGCTCGGCGTGCCGGTTCAAGTCGGCATACTCTTGTTCCCAGCGGTTGGTTTGCAGCTTGACCTCGACCAGTCCGGCGGGATCGAAGGGGCAAGTAAACGTGAAGAAGACTTTTCGCAGTTCCGGGCCCATCGTCGGCCGATAGTAATCGGTCTGGGTGAACTCGAAGGCGGGGCTTTCCATCGCCACCGGTCCCCAGGCCTGAACGGCCCGATCTCGGGCCCACTGAAGCGCAGCGTCGTGGCGGCTGAACGCGGCCAGCAAGAGCAGGGCAGGGGAGGGGGGGGTCGGTTCGCCCATCGTTTGAAGATTCCTTCGGGATCGGTTCGCTCGGCGCGCGCTGTTTGACATGGCGAGGCGAATATTCTAACATAACGCACAGTCTATGCAGAGAAGTCGTTTTGCAGTAGTGCAGTTTTCGATTCGTGTTTTATAAAGGAAGAGCCCCCGTGCGATCGATCCTGATTCCCGCCGTGATGGTCCTCGCGTTGTTCACGCCGTGGATGGCAACCGCCGACGCCAACGCCCCTAAACCGCCCAACGTGCTAATGATCCTGGTCGATGATCTCGGCTACGGCGACCTGAGCAGCTACGGAGCCACCGACCTGAAAACCCGGCACCTCGACCGGCTGGCGAGCCGGGGCATGCGGTTCTCCGACTTCTACGCCAACTGCACGGTCTGCTCGCCCACCCGGGCCGCGCTGCTCAGCGGGCGTTATCCCGACGCGGTCGGCGTGCCGGGGGTGATCCGCACCTACGCGAACAATTCCTGGGGGCTGCTCAGCCAGGACGCCGTGCTGCTGCCGGCCGTGTTGAAAAAGGCCGGATATCGAACCGCCATGTTCGGCAAGTGGCACCTGGGCCTGGGCGAGCCGAACGTGCCCAACATCCGCGGGTTCGACTTCTTCCACGGCTTCCTGGGCGACATGATGGACGATTACTGGCACCACCGCCGCAGCGGGCAGAACTACATGCGGCTGAATCGCGAGGTGATCGACCCGAAAGGGCACGCCACCGATCTGTTCACCGAGTGGACGTGCACGTGGCTGAAGGAACAAAAGGACGGCAAGCCGTTCTTCATTTACCTGGCCTATAACGCGCCGCACTTCCCCATCCAGCCGCCGCCCGACTGGCTGGCCCGCTACCGGGCCAAGCATCCGGACGTGACGGAAAAACGGGCGAAGAACTGCGCGTTGATCGAACACCTCGACGATGGGATCGGCAAGGTTGTTAAGGCGCTGGAAGAGACCGGCCACGCCGACAACACGCTGGTCTTCTTCACCAGCGACAACGGCGGCTCGCTGCCGCATGCCCAAAGCAACGGCTGGCTCAACGGCGGCAAGCAGGACATGCTCGAAGGGGGCATCCGCGTGCCGATGTGCGCCGTCTGGCCGGGCCGGATCGAGCCCGGCTCGCGCAGCGACCGGGTGGCCTTGACCATGGACCTCTACGCGACCATCTGTGAAGCGGCCGGGGCGGAGTATGACCGGACGATCGACGGACGCTCGATTCTGCCGACCCTCTTGGGCAAACCGCAACCGCCCGAGAATCGCACGCTCGTCTGGGTCCGACTCGAAGGGGGCCGCCGCTATCACGGCACGCCCTACTACTGCGTCCGCCGCGGCGACTTCAAGCTGCTGCAAAACGACCCCGACGAACCCATGCGGCTTTACAGCCTCGAGGAAGATCCCAAGGAGACCACCGACGTCTCCGAGGAGTATTCGCAGATCCGCGCGGAGCTGACGCAGGCCCTGCAAGCACACGTCGATCGGTACCGCATGGTTCCCTATCGGCTGCCCAACGGCATGGGGCCGGGGGAGATCGGGAAGCCGAAAGGCAAGTGAAGGATTCGCCGTGCGCAGTCGATTCGTGGTCATCGTCATCTTGCTGCTGGTCCTCGGCGGCTGGTATGGAGTTCTGCGGATCGCCGCGGATCCCGGCGGTGATATCGGCCGGTATTGGTACGAGTTGTTTCTGGCCCACGTGGCCGTCTCGTACCTGGCCCTGCTCGCCTGCTACGTGGTTCTGGGCCGCGACCGCTGGAAAACGCGTCTGAAGAAGGCGGTGCTCAGCGTGGCGGCGGTTCTGGCGGCCATGCTGCTGGTCGAGCTGCCGGCGGTCTTGGGGTGGGTGGACTATCGGGTGGTGCTGGTGCCGAAGATGGCGGGCGGCCCCGGCCCGCATAACCGGCGGTTCGACAAGGAACTGATCGCCGTGCGTCCCGCGTACGATCACTTCATCGAGCGGCAGCCGGGCGACGATGTGATTGGGTTGGCCATCCCGGCCAGGCCGATTTACGAGACCGAGTTTCGTTTCGACCAAAACGGATTCCGCAACGAGTCGGACCTCGATCGGGCCACGGTCGTGCTGCTGGGCGATTCGTTCATCGAGGGATACAAGACGCCGCAGGAAGACATCTGTTCTTCCCAACTGGCCCGGCTGCTCGATACGAAGGTCGCCAATCTCGGGCAATGCGGCTTCGGACCGCCTCACGAGTTGGCGGCCCTGCGACGGTACGGGCTGAAACTGTCGCCGGAAGTGGTCGTCTGGTTTTTCTTTGAGGGAAACGACCTGCAGAATATCGACCACTACCAAGGCGCCGTCCGCGACTGGGAAGGTTTCGTCCGCAGTGAGAACGCCTATCGCTGCCGCAGCTTTTGGCTGGGCACCCTGGAGATCGTGGCGTTCCGGCTCGATCAGCTCCGCACGCAGGAATCGGCGCTGGCGCGGCGACGGTCGGGCCTCCTCTTGGACGCCCAGGGCGCGGAGTCGGAGAAGATCTACTTCGGCGTGCCGCCGTTCGCCGTCTCAGCCCATGAACTCGACCTGTTCGCGAAGCTGGAGAAGATACTCTGGGCCGCCCGGGGCCTCTGCCAGCGCAACGGCATCCGGTTTCTGGTGGTCAACGTGCCGACCAAACTCCGCGTGTACCAGGACCTTTGTCGCTTTCCCGACGACAGCGACGTGCCCCACTGGACGCTCAACGACGTTCCGGATCGGCTGGCCGCATGGTGCGATGAAGCCGGGATCGCGTACGTCGATTTGACGTCGGCCATGAAAGCGGCGGCGCTGACATCGGCGACTGGCCGCGGCGGGCCGGTCTATCTTCCCGACGACCCGCACTGGTCGGCGCGGGGGCATGCCGTTGTGGCTGGGGAGATTGCCCGGTGGATTCGTGCGGCGAACGGATCGCGAGATGAGTAGGCTTCATCGGAAACCCCGTAGGACGGCTCTCCGAAGCCGTCCATTGCGGTTCGGTTCAGCGTGAAAACCGGGGCTCGCGGCCCTATTCAGGGTGTGCGCACGTGTTTGGCAAGCGTTGGCTCATGCTCGCTCCCCCCGCGAAACGCAGTTCGCGGGCGTGTGGCTGCGTTCGAGGCGATAGCGGCTTCGCTTGGCCTCATTCATCATCGGCCCTCAATCGGGCGCCGCGCCGGACTGATGCGAGATCTCCGTCTCGGGCAGGGCAGTTTGGAGCCTGCTGACACCCTCTTCGGTGACTTGGGTCCGATCAAGCCCGAGCCAGTTGAGCCGCGTCAAATGCTCCAGATGGACCAGCCCCGTGTCGGTGACGGCGCTGTCGGAGAGGTCCAGCCACCTCAACCGCGACAGTTGGCCGATCTCGCGGAGATCCTCGTCGGACGCCTTCACCGAGGACTTCGAGGCGTCGATGCTCAGCATGTAGACATCGACCCCCATGTGAGTCACATCCAGGTGAAGGCCTTTCTCTTCGAGCTTCTGAACGATTGCGCGTTGGGTCCTCGCTCGCCGGTTCCAGATGCCCAGCCAACTGAATCCGGAGCTGGCCACCAACACCAACAACAGCAATGTCCGCAGGCTGAACTGCCAGCGGCGGAACTCCGGCTGGAGCGTTTCGGGATCAGTCTTCTCGGGGTCGTTCAGGCCCATGGGGGCTTCGGCCACGGTCTCGCCGCTTTCGTCGCGGACCTGCACGTACCGAGCCAGAACGGCCGTGGCCTCAGCCTGTTGCTTGCCGCTGACGGGATAGGTCTCGCTACGGTCCCGGTAACACACGAGCAGTCTGCCCCCGGGGCCCCATTTCCAGGAGTCACTGTAAGACCATCTGCAATAACGAATATATCCCCATGGTGCAAAGGCGACCTTGGTCCGCAGACCGGCCCGAATGGGAACCACGCCGTGTTGGCGGAGTTCCACGCCGGTGCCCAGGATCTGGGCGGATGTGAGGAAGTTCAATATGACGAACAGGCCCATGGCGGGCACAAATGCCATGGGAGAGGTACGGTAAATCCGTATCGAAATCCAAATGAATTGGCCCCCCAACAGCAAGCCACCCACCACGAGCACTACCTGGCCGATCCGGGCGCCCGGCCGGCGAAGTTTCAGCAGCAGCGGTCCGGCCTTCCGCACTGCCCGGGCACGATTGCCCGTTACAGTAACGTGGACGAACAGCCAGAACAGCGTGACGGTGAGTAAAGCGGCGAACAGTTCCATTGGCGGCACTTGCGGTGTTGGACAAGAGCACAACCTACGGCCGCCGACCCGTTGCGTCAAGAGAACTTGGCAAGCGGTTTCGAGCGGCTGGGGTCCGAGGTGCGGCGTCCGCTACGACGTATGACTTACCGATCCCGAAACCGCGCCGAGTCCTTGCGCTCTTCGCGAATCCGCCCGGCCAGCGTCTCGGCCGCGCCCTGCAGGTCGATCATCTCGGGCGCTTCGTCCCAGCGCCACTTGACCTCGAGCTTGCCGTCTTTCAGCCCGCGGGGACCGACGACGACACGCAACGGGACCCCGATCAGATCGGCGTCCTTGAACTTCACGCCGGCCCGGGCGTCGCGGTCGTCGGTGAGCACCTCGATACCGGCGGCCGCAAGCTCGTCGTGCAATTGATCGGCCACCTTCATCGTTTCTTCGTCGGTGACCTTCAGCGGCACCAGCAGCACTTCGTACGGGGCCAGCGGCACGGGCCAGATGATGCCGTTGGCGTCGTGGCAGGTCTCGATCAGCGAGGCCAGAATGCGATTCACGCCGATGCCGTAGCAGCCCATGATGATCGGGTGCAGTTGCTCCTTCTCGTCGAGGAATCGGGCCCCCAGGGCCTCGGAGTACTTCGTGCCCAGCTTGAAGACGTGGCCGGCCTCGATGGCATAGCGGAGCTTCACCGTGCTGCTGCAGCGCGGGCAGGGGTCGCCATCGACGGCGTTGCGCAAGTCGGCGAAGTGATCGACCTCGAAATCGCGCTTGCGGTTGACGCCCGTGTAGTGGGCGTCGCGCCGGTTGGCGCCGGTGACGGCGTTGGTCATTGGCTCGACGTCGCGGTCGGCCCAGATGGGGATCTTCTCGGCCATGCCGACCGGTCCGGCGAACCCGACGGGTGCCCCGGTCACTTTCTCGATCACCTCCGGCCCGGCCAGTTCGAGGTTCTCGGCGCCGACGGCCCGGCGGACCTTGCCCTCGTTGGCGTCGTGGTCGCCGCGAATCAGCACGGCGATCGGCTGCTCGTCGGCCAGATAGATCAGCGTCTTGATCAGGTCTCGCGGCCGGCACTCGAGAAACTCGCTGACCTGTTCGATCGTCCTGGCCTCCGGGGTGTCGACTTTCTTGAGTTCCTCGGCGGGCACGTCGGGGACGGTCACGTCGCGGGTGCCGATTTCCGCCCGTTCCTGGTTGGCCGCATAGCCGCACTCGATGCAGTGCAGCAGCGTGTCTTCGCCGTTGTCGGCGGGGATCATGAACTCGTGACTGGCGTCGCCACCGATCGGGCCGCTTTCGGCCTCCACGGGTAGGTAGTTCAGGCAGCAGCGCTCGAAGATGCGGCAGTAGGCCTTGTACATGGCGTTGTAGCTGTTGCCCAGCGATTCCACGGTGGCGTCGAAGCTGTAGGCGTCCTTCATCAGGAATTCGCTGGTCCGCAGCACGCCGAACCGGGGCCGCTCCTCGTTGCGAAACTTGGTGGTGATCTGATACAGCGTGATCGGCATCTGGCGATAGCTGGAGATCTGGCGGGAAATCATGTCGGTGATGATTTCTTCATGCGTAGGGCCCAAGGTGACCTGCACCTTGCGGTTCTGCCGCGGCAGGGAGAAGGTGACCAGCACGTCGCCGAAGGCCTCGGTGCGGCCGGTCTGCTCCCACAGCCCGGTGGGCGACATGCAGGGCATGGCCATCTCGATCGCCCCGGCGGCGTCCATCTCCTCGCGAACGATCTGCGCGGCCTTGCGCAGCGACCGCAGTCCCAGCGGCAGATATGTATAGGCGCCGGCCATCACCTGATAAATCACGCCGGCACGGAGCAGCAGGGCGGGGGTGGGAATTTCCGCCCCCTCGGGCGTTTCTTTCATGGGGGGGATATAGGTCTTGGTCCAGAGCATGGTTTGGGGGGGTGTTTAGTGGGTAGTGGTTAGTGGATAGTGGGGGGGGGGATTGGA
>Ga0180438_10006467_pt1 | contig 15841 bp, 31 predicted proteins | sample SS_ome_12_FD_132455 | JGI IMG/M metagenome (GOLD analysis project Ga0180438, IMG submission 132455) | Hypersaline lake sediment archaeal communities from the Salton Sea, California, USA - SS_3_D_2 metaG | ecosystem: Environmental > Aquatic > Non-marine Saline and Alkaline > Hypersaline >...
ATCTGGATTTTTTGGGTGTACCTGCATGTTTATTATGATTTTTATTATTGCCGGTTATCACGGCGATGAAAAAAATAAACTTAATGCGGAAAAAAGCAAACAAAAGGAAGAAGACTCAGAGTCAGTAAATAATTTCCTGAAGAAGTCAACAGAACTTATGAATGAGCGTCATAACATGTTATGTCGCGGTTTAAAAGCGCTGAATGAGGCTGATATTCTTGGGAAGAATTATCCTCTGATGTCGTGGAAAGAGCAGTACGAAGCTGTCATGGAAAAATGGTCAGAGGTAGAGCTTGAGAGAAAGGATTTCCTGAGACGATGTAATCGGTTGTATGGAACAACCTTTAAAATACATGAGGAATGCGATAGCCCAAAAGGAACAAAGAATGGGAATTGAAGACGACGAAACTCGTGAAGTCGATACCGGCATGGATATCGTACTCCGTCATGCGCATGCGGCTTCTTTCTGTAATAAAAAGGATGTAATCAAGAGCAAGAAATGCGGATGTTTCCATTGTCTGGAGATATTTGACGCTGGATCTGTTCGTGATTACGTCACAGATAGGGATGGGAAGACGGCAATGTGTCCCTCTTGTTGTACGGATGCCGTTCTCGCAGACGCTTCTGGTTTCCCGATCACAAAAGATTTTATGCGGGAAATGAAGAAAGCGTGGTTTTAAGGAGAAAATACGATGCCAGTGGAACATCCAAGAAGTTTTTTAAACTTTGGTGATATTATAAACCGTGACGAGGGTCATTCCAGTTGGGAAAATGAAAATAAACCTGAAGGGAATGGTTCTGAAGAAGAAGAACGTAAAGGTGGTAAATTCTGGAACTTGGATAACTTTGTTTTCGATCCTGATGAATTAGTTTGTTTTGGAGTGATTCATTCAGTACAGAATGGTTGGAGTCTGAACCTCACTCTGAAAGGCGGCATTGAAAAGCTTGTTTTTTCTTTCGAAGATAGAAAAGACGCATTAAGGTGGAGAGATCGGTTAGAAAAAAAGGTTGATGAAAGGTACGGGGAAACATCCCCCATAAAAATCATAAGGAAACCAGCAGGAGCGCGTGTCCAAGCATTGGAAATTGAAGATGCCTAAAAAACCGAAGGTCGAAAAACATCTTATTAAAGGAGTCCATGGGACTTTCCACCGTGTCACTTATGATATGTGGTGCGGAATGCGTACCCAAGGAAAAGGTATTGACGGGGCAGTCCAGCGTCCTCATGATACAACCTGTATAAAGTGTCGAAATGTCTATATGCAGTCATTAAAGGATGAGATTTTTTCTCTTTATAAGAAAATGGATATCCTTCAAAAGAAATGGCATGGCAGTCCAAGACGGAAAAAAGAGAAACAGAATGATCGGTTTGAAATATTGGAATTTACAGAGGAGTAAAAAATGAGTACGACGGTAGGGATTCTTGGTGGCGCTGCTGCCGTAGGTTTTCTGGGTGCTTTCTGGTCGAAGATCAAGATGATCTTCAGCCGGATTATAAGTCTTTTTATCGTGAGTGTGAAAGTAAATAACAAAGCCGCTACTGCTGTGGCTATTTACTGTTGGGAAAACATGAAGCGTTCACCTTTTGGGAACCGTTGCTATAGTTCCAAGAATGATTACATTCGTCCTTTGAAACGATATCAGCATTTCGCTTATGAATACTTTGGGAAAGACCCGGTTCTTTTTTGGCAAGGTTGGCGTGTTTTGCTTCTTGGGTATGATGGCGGCGAAGGGGACAATGCCCCTAGAGAGGATAGCCTCACTTTCACATTCATTAGGGGAACATGGGATATTGATGCTCTTCTTGTGAAAGCGTTAGATGTTTTCAATGAGAGATGTTCTAATTTGTATGATAAAGAGAAAGACAGCCACAAAAGATTCAGGGTTTATCGGATTTTCGGAGAAGGGAATCGTGCAAGGAGTGGTGAGCCGAAAACAGGATATGTTGAAGGCGTGGAAGAAAAAGAGGCGTATGATGTTTCCATGGGGGATAAGAGACTCCTGAAATGGATCCCTGATCAGATTGGACCGGAGAAGACAGAGAATGGATCTGCGTTTGATTCTCTTGCCTACCCTGATGAAGTTATGGACTTGGTTGAAGAAGTCAGGCGCTGGAAAAACAGTGAGAAATGGTACAGGGATAAGAAGATCCCTTATAAACGCGGATGGGGGTTGCATGGAGGTCCCGGCACTGGCAAAACCGCATTGGTTAGAGCCACCGCTGAAGACCTTGACCTTCCTGTCTGGCAGTTTGATATGGCTACTTTGGCGAACTATGAGTTCGTTGAAGCATGGCGCAGGATGCTCCGCAGAGTTCCATGTGTGGCTCTTTTAGAGGATGTGGATAACATCTTCAATGAAAGAGAGAACGTAACAGGAGAAGAAGGCGACCGAATGACCTTCGATGTTCTCCTGAACTGTATTGACGGTGTAGAAAAAGCAGATGGTGTCTTTACCGTCATTACAACAAACAAATTGGAGAAGGTTGATGCCGCCTTGGGTATTCCAAGTAAAAGAAGTAATGGAAGTGCTCTTTCAACGAGACCGGGACGCATTGACCGTATCTTGGAATTAAAGGAAATGGACGAAACATGCAGGCGTAAACTGGCAGGAAGGATTCTGTCAGAATGGCCTGACGTTCAACAGAAAACTATCGAAGAAGGCGATGGCGATACAGGGGCACAGTTCCAGTATAGATGTTCTCGCCTTGCAGAAAAACTTTACTGGGAAGAAAAAGCCAATGTCTAGATACATCATTTCAGATACCCATTTTGGTCATAATAAGATCATCCTTTATGGCGAACGTCCTTTCCCTTACGTGGAAGGTGGGAAGCCGGAAGAAATGGATGCTCATATGATCAAACAATGGAACAGTGTCGTGAAGAGCAAGGACGATACTGTCTATCATTTGGGCGATGTCGTTCTTTATTATAATAAGGATGACGCCAAGAAACTGATTCAAAAGCTGCGGGGAAGAAAGATCCTCATCATGGGCAACCATGACGATAAGTCAAGGAACTGGTACTTGGATATCGGTTTTGATCAGGTAATCAAGTATCCTATCATCCTTGACGGCTTTTACATGCTGTCGCATCAGCCTCTGTATGTGAATACACATATGCCTTATGTGAATATTCATGGGCATATCCATCAGAATTCATATGCTGGAAAACAGTATGTAAATGCCTCTGTCGAATGCAATGATTATAAGCCATTCGACTTTGATAAACTGAAGTTGCAGTTTGCAGAAAAGGAAGATGAGCGATGAATGTCTTTAAGCCGATGAGCCTGCGCCATTCGATAAGAGAAACCTTTCGTATTCTCTTATGGCGTCTTTTCTGCATGACTGTTGTTTTTACAGAGATATGGGTTATTTTTGCGATCTTTGTATTTGTTATTTGGAGTAAATAAAATGAGTAAAAAAGAATCTGAAGAAAAAATCGATTGGCTGGATAAAGTTGATAATGGCACTCGGATTATCGATGAAGTAGAATTCTGCCTGAGAGACACTGCAAGAGCCTTCAGTCGGACAGGTAATGAAAAGATGGCTGAAGAGCTTTTTGATCATTGCAAGTGGCTGAGAAAGGCTTCTGAACTTGTGCAGAACGGAGTTAGTGATGCAACCAGTGAAATGCTGAGATCATCTCAGCTGGCGAGTCAGACCACTTTTGTGGCTGCTCTGGCTGGTGCATGTGTCACTGATGAAGCCAGAGAAATGATTCGTCCTCTTGCTGAATCGGTTGCAAAAAGACATGAAAAGGACACCTAAACTTCATTGTACTGCCAAAGACGGTAAACCTTTTTGCCGTTGCACTAGTCCGAATGTTAAAATCACAGCAGTGATAGCAGATGTGACATGTGAGACTTGTCGGGCAAGAATGTATGAACTTTACATCAGTAAGCTGCTAGAAGCGGAGAAACATCTTAAGTTTGTTAAAGAGAGCATCGCGAGGTTGGAGGAAAAGTGGGGATTCATAAAATTGAAAAAGAAAAAGATTAAAAACAGAAACAGGTACCAGAATCTGGAATTACTATGAACTTAAACACTGAACGCCGAAGCTCCGAACTCATTAACGAGAATGATCAAGAAAGTGAATGGTTTCGGGTACATACCGAATTACATCAAGATTTTGGCGCTCTTGTCAATTATTATGTGGCAATTTGCTTTGAAGTGAATAAAGATATGGAATCATGTGAATTGAATTTGCCATCATTTGATGGTGGAACGTTAAAATTGGAAGTAAATCCCAAGTCCCGGTTCGTTATTAATGATATTTTAGGAAAAGAACCCCAGATTTTTATACCTATGCATAATGGATATTATAATCAATTAGTGTATTCCAATAACATACATGATGCCACTAAGAAATATATTGAAATTCAGATGGCATTCAATGCATTTGCCAGTCTTTACCAAGTTTATTTGGATGAAAGGCCCGAAAGAAACAGGTTTTCGGCATTGGAGATCTTATAATCCTATAAATGACCTGTTCGGCTGAATAAAATCTTAATAAAAAATATACAAATCTTCATAATCTCACCTAGAATATAGACTTACCTGTCTCAAAAATTTTACCATTAAATTTGATTTTTTTGACCAGTTTTCCATAAAATTACGTATAATAGGTAGTACTGACAAAGGAGTAGTATGCCTATTAAGAGAAACAATTGGAGCGCAGTTTATGCATCTGGGGAGGTGATGTCTCTTTTGGATGATATGCTGGAAGTCCCTTCCACCAGAGAAGACCTCCGCAAAGAGTATTATTATCGAAAGGTTTTAGATCTCGCCAAAGCGAGAGGATATAAATGTCTTTCGAAAGAGTATGTCAGTTCGATTGCATATATGAAATTTCAATGCTCAAATGGGCATAATATAAAAGTAAAACCAAGTTATTTTATAAATAACGATTATGAATGTCCCAAGTGTAAAAAGGCTAAACGTAAAATTGAAAAAATTAAAGAGATAAGAAAAAAGGCAAGAGAGTTTGGGTGGAGATGTCTTACGACTTATTACACCACGAACCCCATGAAATTCAAATGTGGGTGTGGGCGTATTGTTATGCTGACTGCTCAGAGTCTGTTTCTTAAGAAGACTAAGTTCTGTAATGCTTGCCGAAGAGAACATCAGAAGAATGAATATCTCAAAAAATTTAAGGCAAACCTTGAATTAAAAGGCGGTAAAATTGTTGGAGAATACAAGTGTTCTCACACGTCTGTTAAAATCCAATGCGCTGATGGTCATGTGTTCAGTGTGATCCCAACTTCGGTTGTTCATGACAATAGTTGGTGCCCAGAATGCAGGAAGAAAGAGATCAATAAAGAAAAGATGGTTCGAGCCGCCAAAGTAGCCGCCAACAATGGTGGATTATGTTTCTCAAGAGACTTTGAGGATGGCAATCTCTTGTGGAAATGCCGCAATGGACATGTGTTTAACCGTCCTTATGAGCATGTTCTTCGTGGTCTTTGGTGTTATGAGTGTAGTAAGAAAAAGAAAGATAATCTTCGCACCAAGGAACTAGAAATTGGTGTTCAAAGAAAAGCTGCCTTAAACAATGTTGCGCTGGTTGGTTCTCTTCTTATAGGACACGACAAGAAGAATGAATGGATTTGTTCTAATGGTCATCGTTTCGTGGCTGCTTACAGGGACCTGAAAGACAAAGAAATCTGGTGTCCTCTTTGCTCCATCAAACATCAATTAGGCGAGACGGTAGATAAGAATGAGGATAACCTACCTGACTATGAGAAGGCAATGTACGGCAGGAAGAAGAGTTTTCTCAGGGAAGACTATGTTACGAAAGTACGTGGTATTCCCATTCAACCCACGATGGTTGTTCTTCAAATGGCAAAAAGATCCGGTCATAACTGTGGTTGTTGCGAACGCATTTTAAATAAAGGAGAAATGTATTTACCCCCTTTCCAGATGGCGAAACTTACCGGAGAGAAATACGATTTCGATCATCGTGTTTGCTCTTGTTGCTTTGAACTAGGATAAAAGGAGAATAGATATGCCTCTGTATGATGTAACTTACACAGATGATTATGAAGTTCTTCCGGAACATCTTGAAGAAACGGAACTCTTTGTGTCTCTTCAGGCAAAGCTGCACGGTGCAACGTGGGAGCGTGTCGTGAAAACTGTGGAAGAAGCGGTTGAAAATGCCGCCAGTGATAAGAGCAAGCTCGTTTGGACAAGAGCAGGCGCTTTGTTCGGGTACAAAAGCCCTGAACCCACTAAGAATGTCAACCACCTGTGGGACAATGTTATCGCCATTATGGGCGATGGCAAACTGTGTCTTATGACGGTTGGCACGTTACTCCGGTGGGTGATCTCCAAACGTGATGAAACATGGCTGGCTTTCAGTTCAGAGATCGAAGAAGTGGACGAAGATACCGGCAAAAAGATCCGCGTCAGCCAGTATTGGATTGACGACAGTTATACGTTTTCTTGAGGAAAACTATGGCGAAGAAAAAAGCCTATGATGTTACGTGTCCTTACTGCAATAAAAAGGCAGAGTTGGTTGATTCATCTGTCGTTTATGGCAGAAGCTATGGGATGATTTATCTCTGTAAATGCGTTCCGTCATGGGCTTATGTCGGCTGTCATAAAGGATCAAGTAAACCGCTCGGTCGTCTGGCAGATAAACAACTGAGAGAGTACAAGAAAAAGGTCCATGCGGCTTTTGATCCTATCTGGAAATCTGGTGACATGAGGCGTCCGGAAGCCTATGAGTGGCTTGCCAAGGAAATGAACATACCCAAAAAAGAATGTCATGTAGGCATGTTTGATGTCGAAAGATGTCAGGTGGCATTACTGGTGATTATGGGTTTGAAACAACAAAAGGAGCAGGAGAAAGAGGATGAACAAATCAGAAGAGAACGTGAAGCATAGAGTGGTCTTTGCCCATGAGCTTGTTGAAGAAAACGGCAAAACCGTCAGAGAAAACAACATGGAGAAAACCCACAAGTATCCTTTGGGCGAAGTGGTTGAGGTCACCATGGGTTTCGATATTGGTTGGGGCGCTGCCGCAATCGTAGATCGGAAAAATCGTGAAATATGTCTCGGCGTAAAGGAAGGGACTTTCCGTCTGTATGTAGTGGGGCATCAACGCGATTGCGATGGTTCCTTGCTTTATATGTTGTCCGATCTTAGGTGTAAGTATCCGACAGAGGCAAAGGCTTTTGACATGGAAGGGATCAAGTACAGAGGGTTTGCTCAGTATTTTGAACATGGAATCGGTGAAGAAAGCTTGAAGCCTGTTGGTTATCGCACCGAACTCAGTGAAAACATTTATGAACATTTCGGGTTCTCAAATGAGCAAAAATAAAAAGAGAAGGAAAAACGAAAAGCATTACATCTTCTGCTATTTGATAGGGGATTATGATGATTACGACATCAGTGTTCAGCCTATGACCGGACAGGAGATTAAGACGCTTATCGACAAAAAGAAATTGGGATATTGGGAATATGCCATTATTGAAGGTGGTGAAGTTATCAAAGGAACTTCTAACAAGTCTTTCGATCTGAGGAAACTGTAATGGGAATGCCTCACGAAGCACCAATGGATGAATACCGTAAAATGACAGGCGAACCATGCACCTGTAATGGAACTCCTCTCAGGGAAATTGGGGAACAGATCAACAAGGCTGTCGCAAAACAGAAGTATGAACAGAAGAATAAACTGACACTGAGACAAAAACTTAGAAAATGGTGGCGTAAATGAATATTAAATCTGGAGCCAAATATCCTGCGTCGGCATTAAGTAACTTCGCTCCGCATCCGTTCACCTTTCGTGGGATTCAGGTTAATTCCATGGAAGGGTTTTTGCAGGGATTGAAGTTTAAGAATCCGGAAATGCAGAAATATGTCTTTACTTTGGTGGGGAAAGCTGCCAAAACCAAAGGACGGGGAAAGAATTGGCACCGTGACCAAACTCTCTACTTTCAGGGAGAACCGATTGACAGACATTCCAAGGAGTATCAGGAGTTGCTGGACGAGGCTTACCGTGGGATGTTTAATTCGAATGAGGGTGCGCAGAATGCTCTTTTGTCTACTCATAATGCTGTTCTGACTCACAGTATCGGCAAGAAGAATCCCTCGGAAACTGTGCTGACTCGCTCTGAGTTTTGCAGTCGGCTTATGAAAATAAGAAAAGAAATTCAACTGTCTTAGGAGAGAACTATGTTCAGCTTTTCAAGCATAACTGAATCAAAAGATGGATTCAAGGGGACAATTCGAATGAAAAAGTTCCCCACTGGCGGACTTGGTAATTACAAAGATGTGGATGGCAAAGTTTGGAACATTAACGCCATCATAAATGGTTACGTTTGTGCCTGTCCGGTGGATGAACTCAGCCCCTACTGGTCGAGCACTGCAAGTATTCCTTCCGGTTTGTACTCCCAGAGATGGGATCCTTACAAAGTCGAAGTGGTAGGAGAAGAAAAATGAAAAAACTCACAAGAGAAATAACTATCGAACTGATTGACAAAGCCGGTAGGCGTGATGAATTCAAAGCGGGATGGGGGCGAAGTATTGAAGAATACCTCGATGAATACGCCTATAAAGCTCCGCAAATCTGGGAATGCGTTCTGGCTGATCTGGACATTGAATATGAACTATCCTTTGATACTGATTATACAGACTTTCCCATGTGCCCCTATTGCGGGGAAAAAGACCTTGATTGGTCTGATGGGCTGAGTTTTGAGGTCAATGACGGTTCTAAGTGGGAGGGGGAATGCGGTCTTTGTGGCAGGTCGTATGATATCTCTGCATCTGTAAGTATTGATTTTTCTACTTCAAAAAAGGATCAGCCCGAACCCGAACCCGAAACGGAAGCGGAAATACCTAAACCAGAGAAAGCCATCACAATTCCTTTGGACGAGTTTCTTGCAGAAGCGGAGAAAAGATTCGGCAAAGACAGGAAGAAATGGAAATTCGTCTGTCCCCAATGCAAAACCCAACAGTCTTTTGACGATTTCAAGAAGTTCACGAAGCTTGCAAATGAGGAAATCGAAGGGTATTTGGGCTTTTCCTGCATTGGCAGATACACCGAAAAGAAGGTGGGATGCGACTGGAGCCTTGGAGGACTGTTTCAGCTTCACGAAGTGGAAGTGGTGGACGGAGAGGGAAAAAGACATCCTCGTTTCAAGCTGGCGGAGGTATCGTGAAAAGAGCAGTTCTCATAAAACATGGTTTCCAGAGTCTCGCTCTCAATAAATGGCAGAAACCATTGGGTGCCGTTGAGGTAGTAGAGGTAACAGACGATGCCTCTGCTGCGAGAATTCGCTATAAAAGGGCATTTGGGTTCTGGAAGCTCAAAGTTTCATGGGTAGTGGATAAATGGATTTCATTGATTCTAATTGACGAAAAGTATGGGTACTCTTTGGTTTGCATTCCGGAAGAAGAACCTGAAGTCTCTCCGGAACCTGTTCCTTTTCGTCCTTCAGATGTTGAAATCCAAGAAGCCGTCAAGAACGGAAGCCGTATCGAAGCTTTAGAGATTGGAGATAATTAATGGAAAGAGGACGCCCTCGTGGTTACGATGAGGACCTAGTCGTTGCCTTATTTGCGGTTATGGTAAGGTACGATATTAAAAGTATTCAGGGACTTCATAAGTTTCTGGTAGAGAACGAAGATATTGCCAAAGAGAATAAAATATACCCTGTGCCAAGTCGTAGGACGATTGGCAGACGGATGAAAGAAGTCGTACCCAGATTCCAATAGGAGAATAAAATGGCTTGGTTCTATTATGGTGATCAAAAAAACAGAAGATATCGAATAAAGATACAACCCCTAAAATTTCATCAGACAAGGAGAAAAGTATGTTGAAGATTGAGAAAGCAGTATTCAGTATTACGGAACAAACATTGAAGGAACTGGTTGAGGCATGTGTCGAAGCCAGAAAAACCATCGAGTTTACCGATGAACCGATGCCTGATGGCGACATGCCAACCGAAACATTTCACCGTCTGCAGGCTGAACGTGGCATCATCCGTGTGACCTCGGAATTCGGACCCATTGACTTCCAGATCAAGCTGGAAACAACGAAACACACGCAGGAATCGGCGGGCTATCGGCTCGACATTCCTAAGAAAAAGGAGAAATAAATGGGGTTTTATATCGAAGGACCGGTACTCGGCAAAGCGGAACATATCGTGGACAATCTGGGCGGTACAGCCGTCACGCAGGAGGAAGCTGCTCAAGCCATGAATGATCCGTCTAAAGGCGTTATCGTCGTCGTCAACAATCAGGGTGTTTTTGAAGCGGCGGCGTTTGCTTTTAGTCAGCAAGAGTTCGATGAATTCGTCGATCCGTCTGACCAACGTCCGAAGAAATTTGTTGTCATGGACCGCGCCAGAGCGGAGGCAGAAAGTGGATACCAGTCATGAACAACTTGAGGACAAAAGAGGAAATGGAAAAAGCACGTCGTGAACTCTGCGACGTGTTTTATCCTCGCCCAATTGATTCATGGTCGGGATGCGAATTCTGCGGAGATCGTAAGTACCATAAATCCGAATGCGATTACGGAAGGGATTGGGGCTTTAAAGGATGGCAGAGTATGGTCTGTTCGACCAAATCGGTCTCTGGCAAATGCATGAGGAAAGGCTGCGAGAAAGATGCGACTGTTCGAGTCAGGTTGAATATCTTGGGCAGTCTTTGTGAACTCGATCTTTGTGACGACCATGGCAGGAACAGAGATGGTTCGTTGCGGGATAAAATGTGCGTGGAGTGTTTATGATGAGAAAAAGTTTGTTGACCGATGAATGGCTGATGATTCGAACTGTAGAGACTGAGTTACGGGTACAGGCATTGATGAGACTGAAAGCTCCTTTGACCATTACTCAGAGTGATCGTAAGATTCTTCAAGATCGATATGAAGAAATCAAGAATCGCGGGTTGAATAAGAAAGACTTCAAAGAAATAGTTTTGGAGTACATGAAGAGAAAAGTCGAAGAAGAACTGGAGGAAATGACAGAGGTTGATTGCAGTGGTTGTGACAAAGTTGACCATAACGCTGAAGGCGATTCTTATATCTGCAAGGAAGGTCACAAAGATACAGTGAATCCCGGTCTCTGTTTCGATTTTAATCCAGTTGACGAAGGAACAGAAGATATGGTATTGGTCAATCGAAATCTCAGCCTTCTTGAGATGAAGGATAAGATCAAAGAAATTGAACAATGGTAAAAGGAGAAGACTATGCCCATGGGACCTGAATGGGGAACCCCTGAATGTCAGGAACAAGTTGATGAGATTGTAAAGTTTCTTGGCTCTCGTGACGACCTGAGTGAAAAAGACATAGATATGGCACTGATGATGTTCGTGATGGATACTTCATATTCTCGCGCCGCCATCTCTCATGCAAGGAAAGAAATCCTGAAGAAAATAAAACAATCATAAGGAAATAAAGCATGCAGACTTTACAAGACTGGCTCACCGTAAACAAGCCTTCGGATGAAATGAGATTCAAGGACGGATACTGGCGTCAGGCTATGTTTATCCGTGACAGAATTGCAGGATTGCTTATGGCTGCCGAACGATGTGATGAGGACACAGGGCTTCAGCGTTTCAAAGAGCTTGTCAAAGTTGCATCAACCCATACATCGAAATCTATCTCTCTGCCTGTTTACAGGATCGATTGGCATGGGATCCAGTTCACAATGCGGGATAACTTCCATGATTGGAAGATCAGTGTGAAGTCTGAATATCCTTTGGAGATAGACTTTGAAGAGATATTTACGGACGATATTATTTCCAGTTGTTATTTCGAAGGATTTTCAGAGTCATGGGTATATGGTCCGTACTCTGAAAACAATCAGGAGTTCTCTGTCGAATTGGGTTCTGATTACAGCGTTTGGTTTTTCTTTTATAAGATCAAACGGTTCGTCATGCAAAAGGAATTTGTAGAGATCCGTCCCTATGAGAAAATCCGTGAAGCTTTGGATAAACTCCCTGACAAATGGAAGAACGACAAATCGCTTATTGGTGACGATACGATGTTCGAATCCTGCAACAAGGCGTTGGAAAAAAATGAAAGACTGAACAGTGTTGTTCCGCCATACGGCAGGTTGAACACTATTTTTTCATTGACCTTTAAACATACGAAGGCTAAAGGCGTTCCCTTTAAAATTTCGTATGAGGACTTGGACATCAAGAAAGAAGCATATCTGGGCGTCTTTGGGACCGTTCCTTCATGGCTGACTGAAGCGATTGAGGAGACAGAGTCTGAAGCTCATGACTACTGGCTTCATCCTTGAGGAGAAACTTGATGGATTCTGGTACTTTCCTGCTTCTATATGTACAAGTCCTTGTATTCGTTACCTGCATTGGTTATTGTTCTCTGGAAGGCGACTGGAAGGCTCATATTTCATTAGTTCAGTCTTACCGGACTTTTCGGCAACAGCTTTGGCATAAATTGTCACCAATCGGGAGGTGTACACTTTTTCCCCTTATTAATCTCTTTGTTTTTGTTGTTATCGTTTATATTTTTTGTTCCTTGTTTACGGTTTTTATCCTTCATGCCATTTTTGTAAATCGGGAGAAGAATGGAAATTGAACTGACTGAAAACGGATGGAAAGAGATAACCACCAAATACGTCAAGGTGAAGGCTATTGGCAGATCCTTGATGACGGTTGAGAAGTGGATTGCAAGCAATCGGAGGTTGGGGTTCGAACGGAGAAACAGAAAATCTTGCAATATGTGCAAGACCAAATGGGAAGATCTCAAGCCAACAGGTGGTGTAAATCTGATTTTTACCAATGTTGAGAATAAGATGATATGCGATGGCTGCGTAAAGACGCTCCAAAGAGAGCGTGACAAACAAAAGAAAGCAAAACGTTATAAGGCATTAGAACTATGAAGCAACTCAAAGTGGGCTTTGGCGTGATGGTCGCCTTTCTCTGTAAACTGGGTCCAAAATTCCTTACTCTGATTACCAAGATGGGGAAGAGCGCCAAAATGGTGAAGATAGGACTGGCTGGTTCCTCTGTCGCCGCCTATTCTATCATATTCTCATGGGAATTCGCCCTTCTCCTGATGGTTTTCCTGTTTGTCCATGAAAACGGTCACGTTTGGGCGATGAGAAGAGCCGGAATGAAAGTGAAAGGCATCTATTATCTTCCTCTGCTTGGGGCCGCTGCTGTTGGTGATAGTTACTTTCCTAATAGGCAATCAGAAGCCCACATTGCCATCATGGGGCCAATGTGGGGGCTTGCCTTATGCGTAGTGACACTCATTATCTGGATGATTACTTTGAATCCATTCTGGGCGGCAATCACTGCATGGATGTCCTTAATTAATCTGATTAACCTTTTGCCTGTCAATCCTCTGGACGGAGGACGAGTGCTGAAGTCTCTTGTGTTTTCTCTCTCAAATAACCTTGGAAAGATCATAACTATCATTATGGGGATTATTGCCCTTATCGCTTTTATAAAATTCGGCATCTACCTGTTCGCATTTCTAGTCCCAATCGGGGTTCTGGAAGCATTTGGTGAGGCGCATAGATATAAGAATGGAAAAGATATGGCGGCAATTAAACATAGGTCCAAAGTCCTTTCTGTTGTTTTACGGGAAACTAAAAAGAAGAGGCTTGATGTTCTTTTCGATAGACGTAAGAAGATTCAATTGGCTTTTCAGGCTATTCAATGTCCTTTGGTTCAGTTCCTTGCTTTGAATGCGGACATGTATATGGAACGTCCAACTATGTGCGGTGATGAAACAGAAGCATTTGAGAAAAAGCTTAAAAAGGAAAATGAAGAGATCCAAAAAGCGGACAAAGAGTATGAAGATGAGGTCGCTAATTTCGGGAAAGAAAACATGACTTTCGTGCAGATGGGATTGACAACTGTGGCTTACTTTGCCCTTATATTCATCTTTCTTGCTTTCAGTGCAATGCTCGTCGGAATCCCCGGTGCCACTGAAGCCTTTGAAATGTTAACATAGGTGACCCATGTTCTTCGACTTCGTGTTCAGTTGGTATGGTCTTATTGCCTTCTCTCCGGTGATTCTGGGACTCTTTCTCGGTCTTTATCGTGCCAGACGGAATCTGAAATCATTATTCTGGATGGTGTGGCACTTTAACCTTTGCAAAGGGAAAACAAAAGACGAAATTGTATCGGCACATAGTGGCGAACTGTGGGGAGAATACCGTCATCGATACACTTGTACTAAATGTCAATATGAGGCATACTCAAAAACCAAGGCTTCTCGCGACTTAAACAAGGAAGAACTGGATTCTGCGATTGATAGCTTTGGTAAGAAATTAGCTAAAATGGAACGGGAGTTTGAAGAAAGGGAGAAGAAAAGGGAAGAGGAAAGAAAATCACGAAATCGTTTCAATACATTGGAGATCTGATATGTGGCTAACTCTTTTTATTATCTATTACGCTTTGGGACTTTGGACAGTTATTCGTTTTCATAAAAGGAACTCATGGACAGTGAGTACGAGAGGTATCCTTCCTGCTTTGATCTTTTCCCTCGCCGGTCCATTCTTTTATTTTTTGGGAAAGAGATATGAGCGTCAGCACAAAGAAGAAGTAAATGAACTGAAGAAAGAAAGGGACATTGAGGAACAGCTTAGGAAAATGACTAGCGAGAACATCGACCTGCATTATAGCCTGATGAAACTGGGAACGCAAATTCATGCGGCAAAAGTATATGCTGCCACAACCAAACAAAAATTGAAGATGAACATCGATTTAGATAAAGGGAAGTATGAAATCACACTAGTGGAAAAAGGAAAATAAAATGAAACTATTATATCCCGGCTCTTTCAATCCATTTCACAATGGACACTATGACATCTTAAGTCAAATGAGACGTTTAGTGGACATTGAGAATGCCTACATTGGCGTGGCTGTCAATGCGGATAAGAGTAAAAGCGATATCGATATCCCATGGACGATCCGTCCCCTAATGCCTTTCCCTGATAGAGTGGTAGAGATTGAAGGGTTGACGGCACAGTTCGTGAAAGAACATGACTTCGATGCAGTGGTTCGTAGTATGCGGAATCATATTGACTTCGAATACGAGAAGTCAATGGCTGCATGGAATGAACGCATTGGCGGTGTTCAAACCATCTTTCTACCATGTAGGAGTGACCAGTATCTAAGCAGTTCGGCACTTCGTGAGATCATGCCACATGGTAACATAGATCAAGAAATCACAAGTTTCATGCCTCACATCGTGTATGAGAGATATAAGACGAAGAAGCCGATGGGTATCATTATTACTGGTCCTATCGGGAGTGGTAAGAGTACCATCGTTAAAAACATGCATCTAATGACCGGCATGGCAAGCAGTCAGGGTGTTCATGAATTGTCTCAATTGGTCGGTCATAAAGTCTGTGATGAAGTGATGAATATGGCGGTAGATAAAGAAGGTGTTCCTGTCAAGATTCTTGATTTGGACAATGCAATGCGTCAGCATGTAACAAATGCCGACAGAGATGCCATCCTTTCTTCATTTAGGAACATGGATGATGACCTTTACGCCAACACATTGACTAGTATCTCGAATAAAGTTAATGGATGGGAGAAGATGTTTCCAGAAGGTGCTGTCATTGAGGCTTCGGCTTTGGGTTCATATATGGAGTACGATTTAATCCCTGAAGACCTTGTCGCTCGTTTCTTGGTGATTGAACTGGATCCTCCAGAAGAAAGGATCATCAAGAATCTGACCCAAAGGTATGGCTCGGAAGACAATGCCAGAAAAATCTATGGGCAACGGAAACATTTTTATTCAAGTCCGTCTGTTGTGGACTATCTCGTTCAGTAATTTAACCAGAATTTTCGTATAGCGTTTGTATAACGCTGGTTAAATGGCGGCAAAACATATGTTTACGAAAAACC